>JRYF01000657.1_pt1 | contig 146681 bp, 107 predicted proteins | sample 235331 | NCBI WGS metagenome assembly JRYF01 (sample SAMN03074217, study PRJNA261475) | activated sludge metagenome | biome: Wastewater Treatment Plant; feature: Wastewater; material: Activated sludge; isolation source: activated biomass of a wastewater treatment plant treating hydrocarbon... ... | reverse complement strand
AAGGACTTTTACCACGGACTGTTAATGTAGATTCGCGGCCGACATCCGGTCGCATACCACTTGGATGCATCATTCCGGCGGCGAGTAACAAGCCCGTTTCAGGATGGTAGTCCGGTTGCAACCAGTAGGACGTATTGCCATCGAACCGGGCTGTCTTACTACTCGGTCGATTTCTTCCGGCTCGTACCCTCAACCGCGAAGAGATGCCTCTGTCCGCGGATGTACAGCACACCCTCGGAGATCGCCGGTGTAGCCATGCACGGTTCACCCATCGGATTCGTGGCCAGCAATTTGTACGTCGATCCCGGTTTCACGACGTAGACATCTCCGTCCTCGCTTGTGTAGTAGATCTTTCCGTCTCCCGCGACCGCGGACGCCGTGAAGCCCGAGAGCCCCTTGCCAATGCGTTGTCGGTAGATTCGCGCCCCGGTCTTCGCGTCAAAGCACGAGAGCACGCCGTTGTCCATGCAGCTATAGAGCAGATCATCGTAGATAAGCGGCGTCTGCATGTAGTTGCCGATCCGCGGGCCCCACCAGGCGATGTGATCATGCGTATCGCCTTCCTGCTTGAGTACGATTTCGCCCTTCGCCGACGGCTTGATCGCGTAGATCGGCGCCATCCATCCGTGTGCATTGGTGATGTAGATCAGGCCGTGTGCTTCGATCGGCGTCGGTACGGGGATGTCGCCACCCCCGGCGAGTTTCCATCGCTCCTTGCCGGTCTTGAGATCGTATCCGCCGATGTGCTTGTAACCGTTGGCAACGATCTGTTTGTTTTTGCCATTCGCCCGACAGACCGTTGGCGTGCTCCAGGTCGGCACCTCATCGCGCGGCGTCCGCCAGACTTCCTCGCCGGTCGCGACCTTGTACGCAGCGATGAACGAATTCTTTTGCACGTCGACCTGCAGGATGAGCAGATCACCGTGGATGATCGGCGAGCTGCCGTAGCCCCATTGGGCCTCCGGAACCGCGAAGAATCCGGAATCCAGCACACCATAATCTTTCTTCCAGAGCAGTTTGCCGCTCGTGTCGTAGCAGAAAAGTCCCTCGGAGCCGAACATCGCCACGACATGCCGGCCGTCCGTCACCGGAGTCGAGTTGGCGTGGCTGGCCTTGGGATGTCGCTTGATCTTCGGCACGCCCTCCTGCGCGATGCGCTCCCAGAGCACTGCTCCCGTCTTCTTATCAAGACAGATCACCTGCCAAGTGTGTTTCGAGCCGTCTTCAACCGGCTGGATATCGCCATACAGACCGACCTTCAGGTCTTCCGAACCGCCCTCACTTACCGCGGTCGTGAGGAAGATGAGATCGCCCCAGACGATCGGGCTCGACAGACCCAGCCCGGGAATCTCTGTCTTCCATTTAATGCCCTTGCCGGTCGGGGCGTTCCATTTGCGCGGAAGCGAGTAGCCCTCGGCCCTGCCACTCGCATCGGGTCCGCGAAAGGAGGGCCAGTTGGTATGTTTCTGCACATCACTGGTGGCCCTGTCTGCGCCGCTTGCCGCAGAACCTGCGATGAAGACAAGAACATAAGAGAGGTACCTGATCATGGCGCGATCTCCAGGTCAGTCATTAACGTGCGGATCGACTGCTCCGTACTGCGTGGCGGAACGCAGCTTCTGGCAGGCATTTCAAACCGTCTATTGCTCTTATGAACGGTGTATTACAGCGGAAGCTCACGGTTCAGTCGCGTGATGATTTCCGCGGCCCGGCGCTCGATGGCGCCGTAGTCGCGCCCGGCCATGTCCTGCGGCGCAAACAGACTGGCCACAAACCCGACGCCCGCGGCGCCGGCACGCAGCACGGAAATGAAGTTTTCAGCAGTGACGCCCGCCGTGGGAAAGATTCGCAGAAACGGCATCGGTCCGAGGATGGCGCCCACAATCTGCGCTGCATCATGCGGTGCGGGAAACAGCTTGACGAAATCCGCCCCGCAGCGATGCGCCGTCAGCATCTCAGTCGGCGTGTATGTGCCGGGGATGCTCACCACGCCCAGCTCCGCCGCCTCCGCGATGACTTCCGGATCGCAGACCGGTGAAACAAGAAAGCGGGCGCCTGCCTCAACCGCCTGGTGGGCCTGCTGGGTTGACAGCACCGTACCCGCTCCGATGAGCAGGTCCGACTGCGAAGAAAACTCGCGGATCAGCTCCAGCGCCCCGGGGATCGTCAGCGTAAATTCCACCATGCGGAAGCCGCCGGCAATCGCGGCCTTCATCGCCTCTCGCGCAACCGACTGATCATCCGTCCGGAGGATGGCACTGACGCGCCGCTGCAAAATTCGTTCTCGGGTCTGTTCGCGTGTGATGCTCATCGATGCAAACTCCTGCTCGGTCATTCTCAACACTTGTCGATGGCGTATCCTATCGGCGATCGTCCGCGCTGTCAGTCGTACGCCCGATTGCCGCTCCTGTGAGGTAGTTCCCCGATTTCAAGCGCACATCGAGATACAGACGAAACAGGTCGTCTCCGCGGTCGTTTACACATTCATGGAGCAGCGTCCATCGTTGATGGTTGCCCCGACCTCGGCCCACGGTTATCGTGGAGTTGGTTGTAAACTCATAACGATCGTTCGATGGAAACCATCGGCAACCCGGGCCCGGCATGTTTGCGACACGATGGATCGTATCGCTGATCCGGGTCACACCCTGCGAGGGAGAGTGCATTGATTCAGGATGTCTATCGAATCGATCGTACGCGTTGCGCCGATCTCGACGCCGGTCGCCGGCTCGAATGGCTCGTCACCAACGGTCGCGGTGGATACGCCATGTCCACCGTCAACCAGATGCTCACCCGTCGCTACCACGGCCTGCTCGTGGCCGCCGTCGAACCGCCGATCGAACGCTTCGTGCTGCTCGCCAAGCTGGAGGTGACGGCTCTCATCGACGGTTTGACCTACGAACTGGCCACGAATGATTACGACGAAGCCGTTCATCCACAGGGCTTCAAGCTGCTCGAGAGCTTCACTCGACATCCCTATCCGACCTGGCGATGGCGCGCCGGCGCCGCTCTCATCGAACAGACACTCTGCATGAGCTACGGCGAGGACACCACCTTCGTCCGCTATCGACTCGTCGAAGGTGATCGCCCGGTACAGCTTTCCGTTCGACCGCTGTGCACGAGCCGGCATTTCCACCTGCTGACGCATTACCAGGAGATGGGTCCGCCCACGGTCGAAGATCGAGACCAATTGCTCGTCTTCTCATGGTCCGGCAGTCGGCCGACCTGGTACCTCTCACACAACGGCACCTTCAAGCCCCGGCCCGACTGGTACTACAACTTCATCCTCGCCATGGACGCCCAGCGCGGCTACGACGCTTCACAGGACCTCTTCATGCCGGGTGTCATAACGGCGACACTCAGCACGGGTGATCGCACCGGCATGGTCTTCGCCGCCTCGACGAGTGAGCGATCGTGCAGTGCCGCAGATGCCGCCTTCGAGGAAGCCCGCACGCAAAGCCGTGTGGCCCTGGTGGAAGAAGCCGCCGACGATCCGCTCGTCGAACCGCTGCTTCGCTCCACCGCCGATTTTCTGGCCACGCGCGATGACACGTATCGCACCATCCTCGCCGGCTACCCCTGGTTCGGCGACTGGGGACGCGATACGTTCATCTCCCTGCCGGGCTTGTGCCTTGTTCCGGGTCGCTTTGCCGAAGCACGGCGGATCATCCAGACCTTCGCTCGATACGTCGATGGCGGGATGATCCCGAATCGCTTTCCCGATTTCCGTGAGCCGCCCCAGTACAACACCGTGGACGCGGCACTCTGGTTCATCGACGCTATCGGAAAGTATGTCGGCTACACCGGCGACGAGGCACTCGTTGACGAAGAACTTTTCCCCGTCATCGGCGATATCCTCGACGCATACGAGCGCGGCACGCGCCATGGCATCCATCTGGATGCCGATGGCCTGCTGGCGGCCGGTGAACCGGGCTACGCACTCACGTGGATGGACGCCAAGCTGCCCGATCGCGCCGTCACCCCTCGCATCGGCAAGCCCGTCGAAATCTGCGCCCTCTGGTACAACGCCCTCAAGCTGGCCGCGTCTTTCGCGCGCCGGCTGAAGAATGAGAAACGTGCCGAGCACTGGGAGACCCTGGCGACGCGCGCCCGCACGACGTTCAACCAGCGATTCTGGAATGCCGAAGCCGGCTGCCTGTATGACGTCGTTGATGCTGACGGCGTCTACGGAAGCGTGGATGCCGCCCTGCGTCCCAACCAGTTGCTGGCGATCAGTCTGACAAATCCCATACTGGAAAAGTCACGATGGTCGTCGGTCGTGGATTTCTGCCGGCGAGAATTGTGGACGCCGATGGGTCTGCGAACCCTGGCCCGCACGCATCCGAATTATCACCCGCGTTATTCTGGTGACTTGCAGAGCCGCGACGAGGCCTATCACCAGGGCACCGTCTGGCCCTGGCTGCTCGGGCCGCTCGTGTCGGCCTTCGTTCGGGCCAATGGTGACACAACTGAGGCGCTTCGCACGGCCCGTGGCCTGCTGGACGGATTGCTCGAGCATCTGAACGACGCGGGAATCGGCAGCATCAGCGAAGTGGCGGATGGCGACGCGCCGCATACGCCCGGCGGCTGTCCTTGGCAGGCCTGGAGTGTGGCCGAACCACTTCGGGCACTCTGCGAAGACATCCTCCGGACGCATCCCGCAGGTCCGGCTCCGACGCGCGATACCCGGCGAACGGCGACTGTCTCCCCCAGCTCCGCCGCCCCGGAATCGCGCCCCCCGACGGTTCGAGCGGTCTAGACTTTCCGCTCAAAGCCATCAAATCGGCAAGACCTTTCGAGCGCGGTGCATCGGACTGCGTTGCGACCGTACTGATTCCACGACGCATTACCACGTATACCGCACTGTATACTCAACCGTCTTCTCGCCACGGGCCGGCACACTGACTTCATAGTGGATTGTCCGCGCGTCGATCTTCTCGAACTCGTCGCTCGTCTTCGTGATTTCCCATGTCATCCAGCGATAGAGATTTTCCTTGATGATGACCTTCTGCGCCGTGTCCTTGTGATTGCGAATCTGCACGCGGATCGTCTCGGTGATCGTCTTGCGGCCCGAGTCCATGCTGAAATCGACCTGAGTCCGCTCGCCGACCACGTCAAATGACTGGCCCAGCTTGATGAGCACTTTCTCGTCGCGAGGTGTATGATCGATCAGGTCTTCGCCGATGAACTCCAGCGTGTCATCGGCATCATCCTTCTGGTAAACACGCACCTTGCCTCGCGGCAGCGGCATGCCCATGTTGCTCTTCTGATCGTTACGGAATCGCAGATAAACGTCGACCTTTCGATTCGACTGAGTGCCCAGTTGCCGGTCCATGTGCGGCTGTGCGGCGTAGCCCCACTGCGCGAAATCTGGGAGACCGTAGTAGACCAGCAGCTTCTCTACCGCCACGTCGCGCGCCGTCGGAAACAGCGTGATCTGCTGCGTCGTGTTCATCAGGATGTCCGTCCGCCGAGGAAGCGTGTACAGGTGATACTCAAAGAACGCCTTTTCCTCGAAGGCGGCGTCCTTGAACGCCATTGCCATTTCCGCTCGGGCCGCCATCGGGTAGCGCGGCTCCCGCGGCGCGACCCGCTGCACATCACCGGCGATCAGCTTCAGCCGGGCATTGTGGTATCCCGCCCCGCTCAGGTTCATCAGCGTCACCCAGGCGCTGATGTCCGCCTTGGTCTCGTCTGCACTGAGCAGAACACTGTAATCACTGCGCCAGGTAAGCCCGCTCGTCTGATAGGTCGTACGCACCTGATGATCGCCACCCTGTTGGGCCTGAACCTTCCACACCAGCGTCGGCCGCGTAATCAATCCGCCGGGCAACTCGCCGAGTTTCACCTGTTGCCCCTGTCCGCTGACGATCCGCACGCCCTCGCTGGTCTGAAGAACGAGTTGTCCCTGCGAGGCCGAAAGGAGCGTGCCGGTCACGGTCTCCGCGACATCGCCGCGCGTCAGTACGACGGAAATCTCGCGATCGAGATATTTCTCCATCAGCTTTTCCGGGCTGACCAGATCGAACTGAAAGTTCTGCTCCAGCACGGCCGTTGCGTCCGGGCGGGTCAGATCGAGGAAGCTCACGGTCGTCGGATCGATGAATTGGGCCACGTCCGTGAAGCGCAGCTCGTTGACGCCTTCCTTCAGTGATACCGTTCGCACTTCCTTAACCACACCGAAACCCGGCACCTGCCATGCAAACGTCGGGTTCGTGCCGACGCGCTGCTGGGCGATAAACTGCTGCGGATCGAATCCGGCGGGATCAGCTGAGGAATAGACCGTCAGCGAAGGCCCTTCATCCGCCTTGATCTCGGTCGCCGTCAGGTACGACAACAAAGTAATCAACAATGAGAACGTGACGACCTGTACGAGCACTCGGGTAAACATGTTGCACCTCATGTTGTTTGACGGCCGATACGGGCCTTTCTTAGACGGACTGCGCGTGAATCCTATCCCGCATCGATGAGGAACGCACAATGCCCTGCCATCCGGTCAGGACCGAAGGGTTTTACACCTCGCGATCCGGCCGGACGCGGGCAAAGCTCGCTGATGGCGACGCGATTTCGCCTTGCTGTCGGGCTGTCCGGCGAAGGTTATCATTTGTATGCCTCACAGGATGCCGATGTGGTTTAAGGACAGGACCAAACCCTCGGTACGACATCGTCAAGAGGACACCGCATGATTATTGTAATGAAACCCGGCTGCACCCCGCAGGATGTGGAGCACGTCGCCCAGCTCGTGCGAGATCGCGGGCTCAAAGACCAGGTCATTGTCGGAACCGATCGAACAGTGGTCGCTGCGATCGGCGATGAACGCCGGGTGGACATGTCGGCCATCGAAAGCGCTCCGATGGTCGAGCGTCTCGTTCCCATTCTCGCGCCCTACAAGGTCGCCAGCCGCGAGGTCCGTCCGCAGGGTTCCGTCATCCCCATCGGGCGGGGCGTGGAGATCGGCGGCCGGCGACTCACGGTGATCGCAGGTCCCTGCAGTGTCGAAGACGAAGTCCAGATCATTCGCATTGCTCAGTCCGTCAAGCTGGCAGGGGCACACGCCTTGCGCGGCGGTGCCTTCAAACCGCGGACCAATCCCTACGAATTCAAAGGGCTCGGAGAAGAGGGGCTGCGCCTGCTGGCCAAGGCCCGGGCGGAAACGGGCCTCCCCATCGTTACCGAAGTCATGAGCATCGATCAGGTCGATCTCGTTGCCGAGTACGCGGACGTGCTTCAGATCGGCACGCGAAACATGCACAACTTCAACCTGCTGGTCGCGGCCGGTCGCACGCGCAAGCCCGTCCTGCTCAAGCGTGGCTGGAGCGCGACGCTCAACGAATTCCTCCTCGCGGCGGAATACGTGATGAATGAAGGCAACAACATGGTCATCCTCTGCGAGCGTGGCATCCGCACCCATGAAACCTATGTGCGCAACACCCTGGCACTAGGCATCATCCCGGCGATCAAGCGAGAGTCGCACCTGCCGATCCTGGTCGATCCTTCGCAGGGCACCGGACATGCCTACATGGTGCCCTCGATGAGCCGCGCCGCCATCGCCGCCGGAGCCGACGGCCTCCTGATCGAAGTTCACCCCGACCCGGAACACGCCCTGACCGACGGGGCCCAGTCCGTAACTCCGTCCGTCTTTTCCCAGCTCATGGCAGATGTCCAAAGCATCGGCGCGGCCGTGGGGCGTACGACCTGAGACCAGTTAATTCCACACTCTAATGGCCTGGCTAGCGCGTTATGTGCAGCTGTAACATTACAAGCAAACCAGCCAGAAGACAGCAAGTCGTTCTATTCTAAAACCTTAATTTATATGTAGTTAAGTGTAAGAGAGTAGCATTCTTTGCTGAGTTCTCAACGAGATAATTCGACCAAAGCCGAGCCCCCGTTCGGACCGCATATCACAGGACTGGCAAAAAAACTGGAGGAGCCAAGACAACTTTTGGCTTTTCTGGCGTGGTAGTTCCGTATATAATTTGTTAAGGTGAGCCAGAAGTGCGTTTCTGGAGTCGTTTTTTGCTGCGCCTTCCGGCGTGGTTGGGATCGGCTTGAGTCGCACACGACAACGTGCTGGTGGATGGGGGCAGCGGGGATTTTTTGAGGGTGCGTATGATCGCACCCTCCCCGGTGCATGCCTCGGTGCCTACCGGCCGACTTTGCAATCACGCCCTCTGCCATCCGTTGAGCGCGAGTTGAGTTCGAGTTTGCGATCGTGTACGCGGGGTTGCCACATACCCCGGCAGGAAGGAGTCGGTTTCATGTTTATGACGAAGCGACGAACACGCGGCTTTACCCTTATTGAGTTGCTGGTGGTCATCTCGATCATCGCCGTGCTCATCAGCATCCTGCTCCCCGCCCTCTCCAGTGCGCTCCAACAGGCGCGGAGAGTCAAGTGCCAGGGCAGTCTGCGATCCATCGGTGCGACCGGCCAAGCCTACGCCGCTGACGATCCGAATGGCATCATCGGCCCGGTTCACCCGCAGTTCGTCAACTTCATCTACGAGGGCTATGCCGAGTACGGCGGTGGCCCCGGCACGATGAACTACGTCGGCTGGAATCAGCAGTTCGACCCCCGAACCCGGCCTTTCAACCGCCTGATTTACGGCGCGCAGGGTATCGTGAGTAACACCGAGCCCGGCAACCGTGGTGTCTTCCAGGAGTTCCAGTGCGCTGGCGATGACTACGGCTGGCAGGAGTGGCCCGGCTTCAACAGCAACGCCTTGGAGACCGAGACGCCCTATTACAAGGGCAACGGTGTGGCCTTCCGAATGAATAACCTTCAGTGGAACACCGGAGGCACCGGCGGTGGTGGCGAGTTCAGACCGCAGGGCGTGTCGAACGTCGGCGTCTATGGCCGCTCGGTCAACCGCGTGCCAGATCCGTCGCAGGTTATGTATGTCTTCGAGACACGCGTCTTCCAGACCCTATGGACCAATGATATCTGGGGCTTTGTCCAGCCCGGCGAGCTGACCGGTAACCACCGGCGTCGCGCTTTCTTCAACGTGCTCTATGTCGACGGCCATGTCGGCTTTGTCAACTTCGGCAACAACACGTATTACCAGCATCTGATCCAGTTCAACGAAGAAGATGCACGCGGTTCCTGGGGTCGCTTTGACTGCTACCCCGAGCCGCCCGTACCGTTCTGATGCCTGTTTATCCTGATCCAACCGCCGTGCCGGTCGACGGAGTGTCGGCCGGTGCGGTTCTTGGGGGTGGTCTTGGAAACTTTGTGAGCGTCAACTTATGAACGCAAAGAAAATCGCCATTCCGGTTATCCTGGTCCTGGGTCTTGGTATCAGTCTCTATCTCTGGTCCTCCATGGGGTCTTCCGGCGGTGATGACAGCGTCATGGGTCAGGTGCAGCGCTTTGTCTGCCCTTCCTGCAAGCAGGAGTTCTCGATGACTGTTGAGCAGTCTATCGCCGAGCGGCGTGCCAAGGGCGATGTCTTCTGCAAGCAATGTGGTGCCGGTGGCGCCGTCAAACAGGACGTCGTTATCCAGTTCGGCGGCCCGACGATGCCCGATGACAACGATCGTCCGACCGGCGAGGTCGAGGAAGATCCCAAGAAGATCCCCAGCGGCGGCATGCAACCGCTTGGCGGCGACTAGTTCGTCGTTGCTCTGGATAGCTACTCTGCACCATCAGGGCGGGCTCCCCACAAGGGTCCCGCCCTTTTTTCTTAAAGCTGATCCTCTGGCCCAACCGCACTCCCTGCTCGCACATTTTCCTCTGCGCTGTCTTCCATCTACGATATTGGTCTAGTAAAATGTTTTACCGGGCCGGCACTTAGGAGTGAATGTTGCTCATGGTGTGCCAACATCGCGTAATTGCCATCGCTGGCATTTCCGCCTGCATCCTGCAAAGGTGCATTTGCCGGATGCTCGCTGTTTCATGGATCTTCCTCTTCTGTGCCGAACCGCTTGCAGCCGAACCAATCCGCTTCGGCTTTCTCTGGCACATGCACCAGCCCATCTACTATCCCTACGAGTCGATCATCGCTACCAACGCGAACAATCGTTACTCCTTCAACGTCATTGATGTCCACAACCAGCGCTTCGGTCCGTACACCACTTGGCCACGAAACGCGATCCAGGCCGGCATTGCCCTGCCGCATCTCGGCGCATCCGTGAGTTTCAGCGGCTCACTCATTGAAAACCTTAACGCGCTCGCCGCAGCAGGCGTCAACGGCGGCATGTGGACCAACTGGCCCGTCGGCTACAACCAGGCAGCGGCCATGTCGACCACGCTTGGCAACCCACGGCTGGACTTGGTCGCATTCGGCTATCACCACCCGCTCATGCCGCTGCTGGACGAACTCGACATTCGCATGCAGATCAAACTGCACAAGCACATCTTCGCCCAGACCTGGCCGAGCCATCCGACATACTCCAAAGGCATCTTTCCGCCGGAGACGGCCTTCTCAATGCGCATCATCCCCGCCCTTGTGGCCGAAGGCATCGAGTGGGCGCTCGTTGATAACATTCACTTCGACCGCGCCTGTCAGGGCTATCCGTGGGTTGCGGCTTCGTGCATCTATCCGCCGAATCCGGCCGATCAGATTAATCCCGACCCGGCACTGAGTGGTGGCGCCTGGGTCCAGCTCCAGAACCTCTGGGCGCCAAGCCGCGTCAGCGCACCTTTCGGCTATCAGCCGCACCATGTCCAGCACGTTCATCCTACGACCGGCGAGATCACCCGCATGATCGCCGTTCCCGCTGCACGATACGAAGGCAACGAAGACGGTCGCGGCGGCTATGGCGCGTTTCTCTACGATGCCGTGATGAATGCCTACCTGCAGTACAACACCGATCCGGATCACCCGATGCTCGTCATCCTTCACCATGACGGCGATAATTTCGGCGGCGGCAGCGAGGCCTACTATCACCACAACTTCCAGAACATGGTCAATTGGGTCAGCGCCGATCCGAACTACGAGGCCACGACGATACAGGATTATCTCGATCGCTTCCCCGTCGATCCCGACGATGTCATTCACGTCGAGTCGGGCTCCTGGGCCGGCGCGGATTGTGGCGACCCTGAGTTCCGGAAATGGCTTGGCGATCCTGACGGTAGTGGCTGGAGTCCCGACCGCAACAGTTGGGCCGTGCTCACCGCGGCGAAGAATCGCGTCTTCGCCGCCGAACAGATCGCGCCCGCCTTGAGCATGCAAAACATCCTCAGCGGCGCCGGCTCCAACACGGAGAAGGCCTGGCACCACCTGCTGGTCGGCCAGGCCAGCGACTACTGGTACTGGGACGGCAGCGGTGAACCCTGGGACAGCAACGTCACCCGCGCCTGCAACCAGGCCGTCGCCTTCGCCGATGCGGTCCTTGCTGTGCAACCGGATACGACGTCGCCGACGATCTTCCTTCCCCAGCGCAAGCCCTACAACCCCGGCGGCTACGTCGGGGGACCGGGCAACGAGCCGTCGGATTTTGAAGTGTGGACCTACGCCTACGACGCGAGCGGCCTGCAGAGCGTGACGCTCAAGTGGCGCGTGGACCTGGATGGTGTCAATCCACTGACATCAACACACAACGAAACCTACGCCGGCGGTTCCGAAGTCGGTCCGTGGATCAGCACGCCGATGAACGTCACGACCGAGGCCCCGCGGCCGGCGCACATCGTCGCCCCTACCTACCGTGCCAGCCGCTACGCCGCAATGATCACCGGCCAGCAGGACGTCCTGATCGACTACTACGTCGAAGCCGTCGACCTGCAAGGCAACATCGCCCGTAGCGACATCCAGCATGTCTATGTCGGCACGACAACATCCGGCGGCGGGGGCGACGTGGTCACGCTCGTTCCGAACCCGCCGTCGGCCGGCCAGAACGTGCTCATCCGCTACAACCCGGCAGGCAGGCCGCTTTCCGGCGCGGCTCAGGTTCGGCTGCATTACGGCTTCAACAACTGGAATCCGATCATTCCGACGGACCCTGTCATGACATGGAACGCCGGCGAGAGCGTCTGGGAGGTCAGCGTCGCCATTCCCTCGACGGCGATGCAGATCGACATGGTCTTCAACAACGGCGCCGGCACCTGGGACAACAACAGCGGTCAGGATTGGCACTTCGCTGTGCAGGGTGGATCGCCCCAGCTCGGCTGGACCATGGACGGCCAGCTCGATGCAGATGCCACGCTCGTGGCACAAAACGGTGCCATACACCTCTACGCGGGCATTCGCAGCAGCACCCTCTACGTTGCCGCGCCGGACGCCGGCGAAGGCAACGACCACTTCATCTTCGTCACCATCATACCGGGCAACATGCGGTCCGCGCCCTGGGCCAAGAGCGGGCAGGTTGCGGACTGGAGCGCCTTCCTCGCCGACGAGAACGACAACAACTATTCCGGATGGTTCAATCTCGTCGGCGGCGTCGCAGCGCAGAGCGCCACAGGCCCGAACGGCGGCTGGCTCGAAGGCACGATCGACCTCCAAACCCAGCTCGGCAGCATCCCGGAAACGATCCACCTCGCCTTCGGCGCATACGTCACGCCGGACGGAGGCGCGCTGGTGTCATCGCTTCAGGTGCCTTCAAGCATCAACGGCAACGCCCACATCGAGGCGAGTGAGTACGCGCCGTTCCAGACCTTCCGCCGCGGCGATGTCAACGGCGACTGGCGAATTGACCTGCTCGACATCCCCGGTTTCGTGGCAGTGCTGCTCGGTGAGAGCACCGACGCGTATCGCGTACGCGCCGCGGATATGGACGCCGACGGCACGCCCGACGCCGCCGACATCGCTATCTTCATCAGCGCGTTGCTCGATTGATGGATGCGTCACAAATGCCCATGGCAGGCCTGCCACGGGCTTTCGATTGTGATCATCTCACGCATGCAGAAATGGCAGCCGTCTACGCCACCTCGATCGCGTACTCACATCGCGCTGATTCGTACATCGCATCCAGCACGCGCATCACATCGAGCCCGTCGCTCATGCCGACCGTCGGTTCTCGCCCCTCGCGCACGGCCGACGCAAAATCGCTGATGATTCGCTCAAAACAGGACGATGCCGATCCTTCTTCCATCGGTCGCTCGTCCGTCCCGAATCGCAGCCACAAGCGATAACGCTCCGCCTGCTGAAGGGTTCCGTCAGCGATGAAGGTGCCCTCGCTGCCGTAAACCTCAAGCCGCCCGCCGTAGTGATGGCTGCAATAAGAGAACTCCGCCGTACCGACCGCACCGCCGTCGAATTCCATCCGCGCCGCGCAATGATCCTCCACCTCATAGTTGAAGTGCAGAAGATAGGTCCGCGCGTCGATCCGTCGGACCGGTCCGACGATGCGATGCAGGATGTCGAAGGCGTGTGGCGCAAGGTCCATTGCCGGACCACCGCCGGACATCTCACGCCGGGTACGCCAGTTGTCGGCGAGGTTGTACCAGAAGCCCATCTGCACCCGGACGGAAAGAATCCGCCCCAGTCGCCCGTCGCGAACCAGCTCGAAGAGCCGCCGATGCACCGGGTGAAAACGCTGCTGATGCAGCAGTCCCAGCCGGCGGCCGGAGCGATTGGCCGCATCAATCATCATCCGGGCCTCGGCGGTATTCAGGGCCATCGGCTTGTCGACCAGGACATGCCTGCCGGCCTCCAGACACGCTATCGCCGTCGCTGCATGAAACCGATTCGGCGTGGCGACATAGACCGCCTCGACGCGGTCATCCGCCAGCATAGCATCGAGTCGATCGTATGCTGCGGCTGCCCCGTGCGTCTGTGCGTATTCCTGTGCCCGTGACAACTCGCGAGAGCAGAACGCCGCCAGCTGAGCGCCATCGACCGCCCGAATCGCCGGTGCCACGCGGCGATCAACCACTCGCCCGCAACCGACGATGCCCAGGCCCAGCGGTGTTGTGATGCTGGAGGACACGCCCGCCCCTTACTCGCCCTTGAGTCGGCGCATCATCAGCTCGCTCAGCGTGGCGATGACATCCTTGCCCTCGAAGAGCACCCCGTGAACCGCTTCCGTGATCGGCATGTCCACCTGGTACTTCCGTGCGAGTTGATACACGCTTCGCGTCGTGGGAATGCCTTCAATGACCGAAGCAGTGCCGGCAACAACTTCGTCGACCTTCCGACCCTGGCCGATGAGCTGCCCGGCGGTTCGATTTCGCCCGACCGGTGACACGCAGGTTGTCACTAGGTCGCCTAATCCCGCCAGACCGGAGAACGTCTCCCGTCGCGCCCCCATGGCCACCCCCAGCCGAGTGATTTCCACCAGCCCCCGTGCGAGCAGCGCCGCCTTGGCGTTGTCGCCTGCCTTCAGCCCGTCGACGATACCTGCGGCCAGGGCGATGACGTTCTTTGTCGCACCGGCCAGCTCGACGCCGAGCAGATCGTCGTTCGTATAGACACGGAACCATTGAGACGAAAACGCATCCTGCACCAATTTGGCCAGCGACAGATCGTTGGAAGCGGCCACCACCGTCGCTGGCAGACACCGCGCCAGTTCCGCTGCGATGCTCGGTCCGGACAGCGCCACCACCGGCGCGGGGCCCACAACGTCCTGGACAATCTGACTCGGCCGCAGCAGCGTGTCGTTTTCAATGCCCTTGGAGACGCTGGCGATCGGTACGCCGCGCGGATATGCCGGGGACAGTCGCGTCCAGACGCTCCGCATGTACTGACAGGGCACGGCCGAGATGATCAGGTCCGCACCGACAAAGACGGCCTCCGCGTCCGACGTGAACGAAACCCTTTCAGGAATATGAAGTCCGGGGAGATAGCGCCGATTCTCTCGCACAGACTTGAGCGCCGCGACGTGATCGGGATCCTGTCCCCACATGCGTACATGCGTGCCCCGGTCCGCCAGCATCACGCTGCAGACCGTGGCCATCTGACCGTCACCGATCATGGCAACCTGTTCGACCATGACCGATTATTAGACTGTTATCTTGGCCGACGGGCAACTCGCTTTCGACGCACCGTGACTCTCGCCGTTGCGTAGCGTCTCCAGCCAGCGGAGCAGCAATCGCCCGCTGACGCCGCGAAGCGAGTCAAAGATCAGGTCCGCCGCGGCGAGCCGTCGAGGATCACCCAGCCCGATCGTCACCATTCCCGCGCGACGGGCCATCGAAATGCCCGCGGTCGAGTCTTCGAACACCACGCATTTTCTGGGGTCGCACCGCAGGGCCGCTGCGGCCAGCAGGTAGCGGTCCAACCCCGTTCGGCTTTGCGCTGCATCGTTGCCATCGATGATCACCTTCAGCAACGGTGATAGCTCGAGTTGTGCCAGCACCTGTCGCGCATTCCTGCTGATAGAGACCGCGGCACAGGTGATGCCTTCATCGGCCAGGTCTTCGAGTAATACCCTTGCACCGGGAAGCGCATCTTCACCCGTCAGGCGCGCGACGAACTCCTGGTAGTAGGCATTCTTCCGATCCGTCATCGCACGGAAGTCCGAATCGCTGACTTGGCGTCCGTTCAGAATTCGCCGTAGCGATTCCTCACGGGAGACCCCACGAAGCTGGTCGGCAAGGCGGTCGTCAAAGGGCAGGCCTTCCTCATCGGCCAGCCGGCGCCACGCAGCCGTATGAAGGCGAGCCGTGTCTGCAAGCACGCCATCGACATCGAAAAGCGCGGCACGGATGCCCAGGGATCGAGCCGCGCGGGTCGACCGCGCCGCCGCCGAGCGAGAATCGGACCTCCGCATTTCACCGTGCGCCTCAGCAGGGGACTTTCTGGTCATGCCTCTTTTATCGGCGGAATTCTGCTGATTTATGCCTGCGGCGATTGGTGATCCGTGATTTTGCAGGGTAGAATAATAAGAAGGAGTGGGCCATGTCCGTTCGAAAATTGCTCCATTGCGGGGCCGTCGTCGCCGTCTTGTTGACGCTTGCCGTCGAGGCCCGGGCCCAGCCGAAGTTCTTGCGCAGGGCTGTGGTCAATTCGTTGACGGATTCCCGTCGCCCCACATTGCTGGATGAGACTTTCACACGCGGCGGTGCGGCCTTCTCGCCACGCGGTGCGGCATCATTGTTTCGTGCTCCTCGCAGCAGGCCGGTCATCACACGCGGCCCGAATCTTCATTTCTACAGCGACGGTACCGCCTACGATCCCTATCAGCAGGCATCGCTCATCAACAGATACCTGGAAGCGCCGCCGAATTGGAATCAACCGGCTGCGAACGGCACTTCCTCAAACGTCGCCAACGTCTATGCACCGGCGTCCTACCAGGTGCTGGGCATGCCCAGCGGCACACCGCCCCTGACGACGGCCTTGTCCCAACCGCTCTCCGCGCCGATTGGTCCGGGTGGCGCTTACGTCACCGGCAACATCGTGCAGACGAACATCGGCTTGCCGCTTTCTGCCACATCTTCGATGAACGAAGCGCTCTGGCAGCGCCGCGAGCTGCGGCGATCGCTGGGAGACCTGCCGTCCCCCACATTGCCGCCGTCACAATCGCTGCCACGCGCAGACGATGGGCGACCTGCGCCCAGTGAGAAATCCAGACGACAGATCGACCACTCCCTCCGCAGCGCTGCACGGGCCTTTCAACAGGGCGATTACGACCAGGCACGGGAGAGCTATGTGCAGGCGATGGTGCTCGGTTGCAGCGATACGCGCGCACGGCTCGGGCTGGGGCTGGCCGAGTTCGCACGCGGTCGATTCGCCGAAGCGGCCGCCGCGCTACAGGCCGAGTTGGCCGGCGCGCCGAACCTGGATCGTTCCGGCCTCGATCTTCGGCATGCTTATGGCAAACCGCATGAGCTTGATCTTCAACTTTCGGCCCTGGAGCAGGTCGCGCCGAACGATGATGCGGCGATGTTCTTCCTGCTGGGTTATGTGCGGTACTTCACCGGCGATCGAGCCGGAGGCGCAGAGGCCTGGCGATCCTACCGGTCACATCCAGAGGCCGACCCTGCCCTCGTCGCGCTGCTGGAGCGACTCGCAAGAGACGGAACATCGTTTCCGTAAGGGTGGTACGGGCGTTTCGCCCGTTTAAAGGCCGCCGAGCGATTCAACCGATTCCATCGTCATCCTCGGACTCATCCGGCTCATCCTCGGATCCATCGTCCTCCTCGTCGGCGTCTTCTTCGTCATCATCATCATCTTCGGCTGAATCTTCGTCCGCTTCGTCACCGGCTTCGTCCGATTTCCCGTCATCGGTATCTTCACGGTCATCCGCCTGATCTTCCTCTGCATCGTCCTCGTCGTCTCCGGCGTCTTCTTCGCCGCCGGCGACACCCGCAGTGTCGTCCGCCTCGTTGTCTGCTGTTTTTTCCTCATCGCTCGGTGCCGCTTCTTCTTCATCGCGAGCAGCATCATCGGATTCTGCATCGTCGGACGGCGTTTCCGACCCCGTGTCGCCGGGTTTATCTCTGCCTCGCTCGGCCGAATCCTCTGTTTCCGTGCGTCGAGCCGGGGCCGAGGGCGTAGTGCCGCCACCGACCAATGCCTTGAATCCCAAGCGCTTCCAGAATCCCTCACCGCCCGTTGCGCCGCCGGCCGGCGAAGACAGCTCCGCCGCCTGCGTCGACTTCGGCGCAGCCGCCTCGGCGATCAGGTCTTCCGGGGACTTGTATTCGATCCGAACCTCTTCACGCTGCTTGCGAAATGTCTCCAGTGGTTCATAAGACGGGACTTCCCGCGCGACCACGACCTTGACCTGCGACTGATCCAGCAGCACATCGCGCTCCGATGAAATTGATGCGATCGGCATCATCTCGCCGGTGGCAACGGCGGCATGTGGCGCCGGCTCCTCGGACTTCGTGCAGCCCGATACCAGCAGCGCAGATACACACAGGAAGGTCAGACACGTCGATCGCAACATGGCGGCACCGTGAACTCAGCAGGCGGGACGGCCCAGGCGTGTGTCGGGCGGCGTCCGCTCCCCATCTAGTACAGTCTAATCGAGCAGCCGGCGCGGGTCAATTCGGACACGTTATCGGGCAAACCGCTCCGCCGGCGATCATCACCAGAATTGCCAGTCACCGCTCCGCAGCACGTACAGATAAAGGGCCAGATTGGTCACCGCGTGTGTGAGAATCAGGCAGGTCAGACTCTTTTTCCAGTAGAAGATGGCATTGAAGAACAGCCAGCACGCGATGCTGACGCCCCAGTTGTCCGGGTGCTGTACTGTCGAGATCAGCGCCGTGCCGATCATGGCCCGCCAGGCAAATTGTCCCATCGGCACGGTCTCCGGCCGATGCCAGTTGACGAAGGCGCGAAGCATAAATCCGCGCCAGAAAAGTTCCTCCACGATCGGAACGACCGTGCAGGCCCGCGCAATCTTCAGGATTGCATAGACGCGAAACAGGCCACCCTCACCGAAATCCTCGCGTGGATCATACGGCGTTCTCTCGCCCGGGTAGAAAATGAGCCGATCGCCCAGCACATAGTCCCCGATCTGTATGCCGTTGAGCCAATGCTGCCCGATGACCCATCCCGCTGCGGCAAGCAGCCCGGCAAGAACAGCGATGACGACGTGAGCACGACCTAAGCTTGGAAAGTGATTCCGAAAAAGCAGCGTCGCCCACAATCCCAGAACGATGTGCAGAACGATTGCTGCCGGAAGCCAGTTGGTTGGGAAAAGATCGTTGCCCGCCAGGAGCAGCAGGTAGGCCATGTATGGCAGGACAAGTGGGGCGCGCGGTTCGGCACGGACCAGGTTCGTCAGCCACAGCGGCTCGGTAGGTGGAGAATCCGATGAGGTGTTGGTCATTCCCGCGGTCCTGCCTCATGCGGTCGGGCCGCATGGGTAGCGGGATTGTGGGAGAGCCCGCGATGCCCTGCAACAGCGCGGACCTGCCCGCCGGATTTGCTGGCAGGCCGCGCTGAAGCGTTAGCTCGGTTTCGATTGGGATAAAGGATTCGCACGGAGGCGAGTGTGACCGTCGCACGTCTTACTGAAGGACGACGTCGTCCGACAGCGCCTTGCGAAGCTTACTGATGGCCCCGAGCTGAATCTGCCGGACACGCTCCTTGCTCACGCGCATCTGGCGACCGATCTCCTCGAGGGTCTGACGCCGTCGGTTGCTCTGCTGGGGGAACCGACGGGCCAGCACCGTCTTCTCGATGTCGGTCAGCTCGGCGCTCTCCAGGTGGAGCACGCGCTGCAACCGCTCGGTGAAGAGGGCGCGCTGGTCGTCGCGACGACGCTCCGGTGCATCGCTCTCTTCAAAATCCGGATCCCAGGGACCGGCGATCTTGGATCGCCGCTTGGAATCCTGCAATGCGGCGCGGGCAAAGGCACGTAGAATCGCATTGCAGGCGTAAGTGCTGAATCGATAGCCGCGCCACGGGTCGAAGGTATCGACCGCACGAAGCAGGGCCATCATGCCCTCGCTGGTCATCTCTTCGCGATCCAGAACCTCGAACCGGCTGCGACCGATCAGGTCGTAGACAAGGCCAAGATTGCCTTCCGTAAGCCGGGTGCGAATCAGGTGATAGCGATCGACCCACTTGGCGTATCTGCGCGGAGAAACACTGCGGGGGTCCTTGTGCGCGGACTGGTAGAGCTTACTGAGACGATAGCCGCAGTAATGAAGCTGCTTGAAGAGCAGCGTCTCTTCGTCTGGACGAAGGCGACCGCTCCCCGTAGCGGGCCCAGGCCAGTTCGCGAAGAGCACCTCCTCAATGCCGCGCTTCTTCAGTTCGGCATTGGTGATATAGGGCGGAGGCGTCATCCAGCGCTTCAGGGTTCGCCGGTCAGACTGCTTGGTCGTCACTCTCAACATCGCACAAGGTTCACTTTCCCGGCAGGACTGATGTACTGCCGATTATCGGGACATCGACCGTCTCGGAGGTAAGCCCGCAGGGCTCTTCGCCGCTGCACACATACCTATATACCGTCGCGACCGGGGATTGTTCCCTATATCTAATAACGCGACAGCGGAAGATATCTTTCACAAAATACGCTCAAAACATGCATTCGTAAAATCCGATTCGTAGGATCCTGTCATTTGATTATTCATAACGCATTTTATTGCAATTACTTACAATTCATGATGGAAGTCGAAATCTTCAACCAGTTCTCATATCGATCAAAACGATCATTCAAAATTCGTGGCCGCAGAGCCGTTTGATGTTCGTCGTTACCGAAAGGTTACACGGCATTCCTGCTTACAGGGACATGCAAAGAACGTACCCGTTAGTGCATTCGGACGATTTTCATCGCACTGAAGGGACATTCTCAATCGTCATATCAGCTTGGATTCGGGTGGGGGCGTGATCAGCCACGGGAAGAGGGTGTTCGGGGCTGAACAATTCCCCCCAATCCCTGGAAAAACGCCGCCGCTGCCTCTCGAAGACCTTCTTCCGCGTTTTGCGGGTTCTGAACGGCATTGCCCAGTCCGGCCACGACGCCCGGACCGCTCGTCTCACGGAATCGCTTGGCAATGTCACTGTCCAGGCAGTCAGGGGCCGTCACTCCCAGCACTGGAACCGTGGAAACGAGCGCGATGCAGAAACGGCGAAAACGGCGCGTAATCCAAAGGGGCAGCTTTAACATGTATTGCACCTGTGAAACGGGTGAGTCTCGTGGCGACAGCACTTCTATCGGCCTGTAGTTCGATTCGACTCCGGCGGAGCGGTTCAGCGCAACGACTCCCGAGATATCGGTCCTGATGGATGGTGGGCAATCGTACGGTACGCCCGCCGCCGATCTCGGGAAACTCCTCCCGTCAATCTGCATTAACTCATCTCGAAATCGTCCCGATAAATCGAGACGGGTGCGGACGACACGCGATTCTCGCACCGGAAAGTGACCACGCGGTAGCACACCTCCATGAAACTCATTCTCGTCGCCATCCTGCTCTTGTGGTCGCCTTGGGGGCAAAGCTCCAATTCGTCTGCACGCGAACCCTCCGCGCTCGTTTCGTCTCGGATTGAAGATCGCGTCATCAAGGTCTTCGACTTCGATGAAGAGCAATACGGCAACTACGAACACATGCCCATGAACTGGCAACAGATCACATCGCCGCAACGGCCCGGGCATCCTCGTTTTCTGGAACCCCTGATCGACAAGTCCGTCGGGCATCTCGCGCCGCCGTCGTTCAAGCTGCCTCTGGCCGGCGGAAGTCTGGCCTGCCACTACCTCGCCAAGGAAATCAGCGTTCATCCGTCCTGCGACTATCTCATCACGGCATGGATTCGTCCGCATGGTCTCGCGCATGCGCGAGCTTATGTGACCGCCTATTTCCTCGATCATGCCCTGCAGGAGATCGATGCCACCCGACGACCAAGCGCGCGCATCGGCGGAGATCAGGAAGACGCCTGGCAACGCGTCACCTTGCTTCTTTCCGGCGGGCACGAGCGCGCCCGCTGGATCGGCCTTTCCGTTCATGTCGAGCAACAGGCAGATGAACCTGCCGGGCCGACGAATCTGCGACCCATCCGGCAACAGGACATTCGTGCAACTGCGTGGTTCGATGACATTTCCGTGGTGCGTATGCCGAGCGCATATCTGGGCATGTCCGCGATCGGCAGTGTCTTCATGCACGACGAGCCCGTAACCTGCGAGGCGTGCATTGTGGACCTCGATGGCCGAGGGCTGGACACTCGGCTCGAAATCATCGACGCCGAGGGCGAACTGATCGACTGTCATCGCGCCCCCATCGTGCGATCGCGGCAGGAGTGCGCACTCCTTGAATTGCACTCGCTCGCGCCCGGCTTCTACCGCGCTCGACTGGTCGTCGAAGTGTCCGGCCACGAAGATATCGCTCGTGAAGTTTCGTTCATTCGCCTGGCGCCATCTCTACCGACAGTGGGCGATGGCTTTAGCGGGCTTGGCGTCTCTGTGGGACCCTCCGCTCCGGCGCATCAGAAGATCAGCGATCATCTGCTGACCATGCTGGGTGCGACTGCCGTAAAGATACCGCTCTGGCGTCGCGACATGGACGACGAAGAAATCGTCGAAGGAGACCGCCGCGCCGATGTGCTCATTCGGGCATTGCGATCTCGCGGGGTCACCGTCGTCGGCGTGCTCGGTGAGCCGCCGCCAAGTCTGCTTCAGGCCTTCGGCCATCCGGGTCATACGGCGCTGGACGTACTCGCTTCACCGCCCGAGCGATGGAAACCGTACCTGGCGTTTCCCCTGGCTCGATACGGCTACGAAGTACAGGCCTGGCAGGTCGGGCCGGACGTGCTGTCGTCGGCGTCGGATGTCCGGCAATTGGCCGCTGCTGTTGAAAATGTCCGCACGACGATCGAACCACTGGTCGGCAAGCCGACGCTGGTCGCGCCGCAAAGTGTCATGGAACTCTCGCCGGAGCCGGTGCCCGATGTCGATGTTCGGCTGCTCGACGTCTCGGCGCAGATCAGTTCCGACCGGCTCTCGGAACAAGTGGCACACCTGCTCAAAGACCGTGCTGCAACAAGCTGGATCGGCCTGGAAACGCTCTCGGCCGATCGCTTTGATCGCCGTGCCCGGCTGGCTGAGACCGCGCGGCGCATCGTTCTCTCTTTGCAGGCCGGCGCGCAAAAAGTCTTCGTCGCGCAACCCTGGACGATTGAGGACGGCGACTTTGCACGCGTCGAGCCGGACGAGGTCTTCTGCGTCGTTCGGACGCTTTTCCAGGCACTCGGTGGACTGGAACCCGCAGGCGAGGTTTGGCTGGACCCGTCGATCCGCGGTTACCTCTTCGAAGATCGGTCCTCAGGCCGAGGTGCGCTGGTCGTCTGGGCACGAGGACACGGCGAATCGCCGCAGGCCGTCCGAACCGATGCTGTGCCGGACGCGCGACACTATGATCTCTTCGGGAATCAACAGCCGATTTCACTTTCTGACGACGGCCGGATACTGATGGTCGAATCCCTGCCCTCGGTGCTGGTTCCGGTGGACGCTGAACGTGTGCGAACACTGGCGGACTTTCACATCGACAACTCGGTCGTGCAGGTGCGTTTAGAACCGCATCGCCGTGTACTCAAACTGCGAAACGGCTACCGCCGAACCCTCGCAGGTCGGTTGGAGATTCTCCCGCCCGACGGCTGGCAGGTGTCACCTCGGCGGCACGACCTGCATGTATCGCCGGGTGCCTGGACGGAAATACCGCTGATCCTTCAGATGCCGGCCAACCAGGCGATCGGCCCGCTGGTCCTTCGGGCGCGGCTGCGAAGCGCCGGACAGCCGGCATCACAACTGATGCTGCGAGCGTCCTTGTCCGTATCGTGCCCTGAGCTGGATGTGAATGTTCTGACGCGCATGGAGGAAAATGGCCTGCACGTGGTACAGCGGATCACCAACCGAAGCGGTCGTACGCTCGACCTTCGCAGTCTGGTTCTTTATCCCGACATGCGGGACGAATCGCGCGTCATCACCGGGCTCGTGGACGGCCAGACGGCCGTTCGCGAATACACTCTGGAAGATGCTGAAACTCTTCTCGGCAGGCCCATTCGGGTCACGGTCGAGGAATGGTCGGGCTCGATTAAGTGCCATCATCTTGTCACTATACCTGCCGTTCAACCGACGCATCCGGTCGAGAATCGCTCGGCCGATCGGCTCGCGCGCGGTGCGAAGCACTGACCAGCTCCCGTCTTTACAATCGCCGTCTTATCGCTCCGCCGTCACGGCAGGAGTCGCCGGGCACTGAGGTTGTGCAATTCTCTCAGGAATCGTTACCATATCCGCGTCGCCGCCTGGGCGATTCGTGACGAAACGGATGTGTTGCAAGCAATGTGCCGCCGGATCGGCGCGGGCTGTTGCGCCCTGCTCCGACCGTGCAGCTCACAAGGACGCACTACCATGTTGTACCACCGATTGAGTTGGATCGTTTGCTTCGCGGTCGCGCTAGGTCTTTCCGGCGGATGCGAGAAGAGCAAGCCCGAGCCCGCGAAGTCCACCGCTTCACCTTCTTCCGAAGCGATGCCGAGCGACGCCGGCAAGGAGGACCTGCAGGCCTTTCTTCGCAAGGACCAGCCCGCTGGCACGGCTGCCTTGCCCTCGGGTCATCCACCGATCGGCGATGCCCACCGGCCGCCGCCGCCCGCAGGGTCGGATGCCCTGCCGCCGGGACATCCCCCGCTGACAGGCGCCGATGCAGCGGCAGCCGCTCCGGCCGCGCGTCTGCATTTTGACCCGCCGGTCGAGTGGAAGCCCGAGCCGGTTTCCAGCTCCATGCGCGTCGCGCAGTTTCTGATTCCCAGAATTGATGGCGATACGCAGGATGGACAGATGATTGTCTTTCACTTCGGCCCCGGGCAGGGCGGTCCGACAGACATGAACATCGCCCGCTGGAAGGGGATGTTCACCACGCCGGATGGCGAGCCCGTCGGCGACGATGCCGCCCGGATCGAGAAGACCAAGGTAGGCGACTTTACGGTCACGACGCTCGACGTTGCAGGCATGTACAACGATCCGATGATGCTACAGAGCGGCGGCGCGCCGGTCCAAGGCGTGGCGCGGATGCTCGCCGCCATCGTGGAAACACCCGGCGGACCGTACTTCTTCAAGGCCGTCGGACCCGTTGGCACCATCACGGAAAACGTGACCGCCTTCAAGGAAATGGTGAACTCGGTGAAGCAGGAGTAGCGGCGATGGTTTATGACGCTGACCCGGCACGAGGACGGTCATAGAACGAACCATCACCGGGAGAAGCGATGCAGCGCGCGACAGCATTCTTCACGCTTGCTTCGATGTTCGCCGTCGGCCTGCTCGTGTCCTGCGCCTCGCAGGGCTCGAAGCGGCCGATCGAAATAAATACCACTCCGGCAGCCGCTTTCTCACCGCCGGCCGCTCGCATTGATCCGCCCCTTATGTCCGACGACGCACCGCGCGACTACGACGGACTGCACAACGTGGTGGCCTTTCACGATGGCATCTATTCCGGCTCCGTGCCGGAGGGTGATGCGGGATTCGATGCGTTGGTCGCCCTGGGCGTCCGGACGGTCATCAGCGTCGATGGCGCCGAGCCGGATGTGGCCCGTGCCCGGCAGCGCGGCCTGCGATACATCCACCTGCCCATCGGCTACAACGGCTTCAATGACGAGCGCAAACTCGAACTGGTCCGCGCCACGCGTGACGCTCAGCGGATCGGCCCGGTGTATCTCCATTGCCACCACGGCAAGCATCGCAGCGCCGGTGCTGCGGGTGCCGTCGTCGCCAGTCTCGGCTGGCGCACCGCCGACGAGGCCGTGTCGCGCATGCGCGTCTCCGGGACCGCGCCCGGTTATCGCGGCCTTTATGCGGTTGCAGCCGAAGCACGAGTCATTCCCGCCAGCGTTATAGACGCCGTGTCGGCGGATTTTCCCGAAGTCTCCCGACTGCAGGGATTCGTCAAGGGCATGGTGGAGATCGACGGCGCTTTCGAACACCTGCGCGACATCGAAAAGGCCGGCTGGCGGACGCCGCCGGATCATCCCGACCTCGTTCCCGTTGCCGAGGCGGGCCGATTGGCCGATCTCTTCCGTTTGCTCGCCGACGGCGACTATTCTCAGCGCAAGCAGGAAGAGTTTACGCAGTGGATGCGCGACAGCGCCCGCATCTCGTCAAATCTCGAGGTGATGCTCGCAGAAGAGCCCCTGGAAATCGGCCGGCTCTCCCGCGAGTTTGCCACCCTGACGGCGGCGTGCAAAGATTGTCATGTAAGGTATCGGGATTAGCCCGTGCGGGCCGACTCGGTAGCAAGTCAACTCGAAGACAGTACCTTTCGCGCCGAGCAGCGTCTGCATTCAACGTGAGAGACCAAACATGCCGCAGATTCCTCGCAATTCTCACCGACCGGTTGAAACGGCGGTGGTGGAGCCGAACCCGGCTCCGGTTGCCTGGGGGACCGTACTCCGCTTCGCAATGATTTTTCTCGTCGTGGCTGCTGCGGGTTTCGGCTTTGAGTATTACTGCATGACGTACGATTCCGTACGCACTTACCGCGGATGGGTAGCCGCGGCGGGAGCGGCGATCTCGCGCGTCGCCGGCTACGACGCGCAGGTGTCGGGCACGATGATTCTCACCATGGATCGCTCGCTCGAAGTAACACCGGAGTGCGCCGCGCTGGACGTCCTCGCGATTTTCTTCGCCGGTGTGCTGGCCTTTCCGACGACCGGGCGGCGACGGCTTTGGGGGCTGGTGATCGGCGCGGTGGGCATTTCACTGAGCAATGTCGTGCGGATCGCGGCGCTGAGTGCGATGGCGGCGTCGCGGCCTGACTGGTTTGACGCGGCGCACGAGTTCTTTATGCACGCCTTTCCGCTTGTCAGCGCCCTGCCGCTCTGGTTGCTCTGGCTCATCGTGATTGTCCGGCCCGGCGCGGCGAGCCGGCGAGCTTCGGTCGCTGCATCATCTCCGCAGAAGGTCGACGGATGATTCGCTTCTCGCTCCAGGTGATCGGTTACACGTTGATCGCCAGCGTCGTTTGGTGGATGACGCGCGAGCAATCGGCCGAGACCTGCATCGCCGCGGCAAAGGGCCTGCACACGATGGCCGGCTACCCGGCTCCATTTCTCCTGGCAGAGATTACCGACCGGTGGTGGCTCGCGCCGCCGGCGCAATTGCTGGTCGGCCTGATCCTTGCGTCATACTGGCTGCCATGGCGGCAGCGGTTTGTCCTTCTGCTCGCCGGGTGCGCGTTGTATGGAATTGCTGTGCTGATGACCGTGGTGATTGCATCCTCGCCCTACATCGGGTTGCCGCCAATGCGAAGTCTGGTCGGGCTGCTGCTCACCAAGAGTCTGCTGGTCGTCGTTCCGGTGCTGCTCTGGTTCGTGTTGGCGGGCAGCGCGCTCGTCAGCCGCAGGCCAGGGGCAGAGGTTGTTAGAAAGCACGGTGATGCCCAGCAGGGCGTTGATTCGCGCCCGCGCGATCGTATTGTATGGTGGAAACATTTCCTCGCGGCCGTCGCACTGACGCTCATCCTGCCGGTGCTGACGATGCTCCTGGCGAGTTCCGCTTCGACGGAGATCAAATCGGCACGGAGCCGACTGGCCGCCGCACTCCGCAGTGGCGATGATCGTTACAGCATCGGGGCGGCGCTGGACCTGATTCAGCTGGAGCAGTCTCGTCACGGTCATGACCTGCCGCTGATCTATCTGACGGCGCGGCTCTGCCAGCGACACGGTGATCTGGCGGCGGCGCGCGAGGTCATCCGACCGGTTCGCGAACACCCGATTCTCCTGCCGCTGGTTCGCGAACTCGATGCTGGTTCTTGATTACGGCGCGGCCGAGGGTGAGTTCGTCGGAGATGCCGTGGAGCTGCCAAGACGGTCATCGGGCATACAACAGCGGCAATCGACAGTATGCCGTTGCCGCTCGATGAGTTGTGGAACCGGTTTTCGTGTTCCATTGTCCATACGACGGAGTTCGTTAGACTCTCCGGGGTAGATTCAGCAAGGTGGTCACCGATGAACTCCAGGAATTCACAGGTACATACACACTCAGACCCGAAGGTCGACTTCTATGACTCGACCTACAACCGGTTCGACGATTCGATCTACTGCGAGATTCGCCGGGAAATCTGGCAGGAAGACTTTGGCCAGAATGGCTGGATTACCGCGCAGGAGCAGGACCAGTTCATTCAGTGGCTATCACTCGGATCGGGTCAACGACTTCTCGACGTCGCGTGTGGAACGGGAGGCCCGTCGCTGAGGATTGCCAGGAAGTCGGGTGCGCACGTCGTCGGAATCGATATCCATCGTGATGGCATCAGGGTAGCGCAACGAGAGTCCGCTCGCGACGGTCCGGCCGGTGTGGCTACATTCCAATTGGTCGACGCGCAAGGACCGCTCCCGTTCGACGATGGTTCCTTCGATGCCGTCATGTGCATCGACGCGATCAATCACTTGGCGGATCGCACGCGCGTGTTCGCGGAATGGGCCCGCGTGCTCAAGCCCGGCGGGCGGCTGCTGTTCACGGATCCGGCGATCGTCAGTGGGCTTCTTGCCAAAGACGAGATCGCGGTGCGCAGCTCCATTGGTTTCTTTGTCTTCGTCGCGCCGGAGACCAACGATCGCATGCTCGCGGAGGCCGGGTTTCAGTTGACCCGGAAGGCCGACCTGTCCGAAGCCACGGCTCAAGTCGCCGCAGACTGGCACGCGGCCCGACAGAAGCGGTCCGCCGAACTGACCCGCATTGAGAGTGAAGAGACATTTCAGGGCCAGCAACGGTTCCTGAATGTTACCGCCCGGCTTGCCGGCGAGCGCCGACTTTCGCGATTCGCGTATTTAGCTTGCCGGAACGAAGCGTCGCATCTCATTCCAGCGGCCAGTCAGCACTGCAAGTAAAAAAACTGCTGATCTCCTGCAAGAATCGGGGCGAGAAGATTTGAACTTCCGACCTCTGCGTCCCGAACGCAGCGCTCTAAACCAGGCTGAGCTACGCCCCGTTGCGTAGTGGAACGCCACATCCTAGCAGCTTCTCGAACCATTGCAAGCCGACCGGACGACACGCCTCGCGCCCGGCCGACAAGCATGCGGGCGCGTGCCGCCGGCCGAGATTCCGCCCGCCGTGGTTGCGTCCGTTGCCTGCTGTCGGGCGGCTCCTGCGTCGCGAATCGAATGAAACTTCCGACAGCCGCGTCCCGTCTTGCAGGGCCTTGATCGGGGGCTATGATCTACTGCCTGTTATCGGATGACTGAAGGAACGGAGAGCTTCCCGCATGGCCGCAGCCCTGGTCGAATCGCACGCCGCATCGCACGCCGATACCCACGAACCGCACACGACACAACAGAAGGTCGTCTTTCGGGTTGCCCGGCAGGATCGACCCGGCGGGCCGCGCTACTGGCAGAGTTTCGCCGTGGACTACGTGCCGGGGATGAACGTCATCTCCGCACTTCAGGCCATCGCCGCGGAGCCGGTCCCGCTGGGCAGCAGCGCACCGGCGACGCCTGTGGTCTGGGACTGCAACTGTCTCGAGGAAGTCTGCGGTGCCTGCACGATGATCATCAACGGCCGAGTGCGGCAGGCGTGCAGCGCGCTGGTCGACAACCTCGAACGAACCGACGCCGGCGAGATCGAACTCGAGCCGATGACCAAATTCCCCGTGCTGCGCGACCTGATGGTCGACCGCTCGCGCATGTTCCGCGGACTCAAGCGCGTCAGTGCATGGATCCCCGTGGATGGCTATCACGACGCCGGTGCCGGTCCTTCGCAGAGCCCGGAAGACCAGGAGGAGGCGTATCCGCTCTCCGAGTGCATGACCTGCGGCTGTTGCATGGAGGCATGCCCGCAATACACGAAGATCGAGTTGGAGCGACTGCCCGGCGAGAGCGACGATGAATACCGCGCCCGCTGCAATGCGGAGTACGATCGCGCCTTCCTGGGACCGGCGGTCATCTCACAGGCGGTCCTCTTTAACACGAATCCGACCGGACGGATGAGCGCCGGCCAGCGACTGGAGGCCCTCATGGGCCCCGGCGGGATCACCGATTGCGGCAATTCGCAGAACTGCGTGAAAGTCTGCCCGAAGAACATTCCGCTGACGCGCTCGATCGCCAAGGCCGGCCGCCAGACGACGCTCTACGCCATCAAGCGCTGGCTGATGAAGTAGGCGACCGTCGGCCCGATGGCGCCGCCAGCGCGGCGGTCAGCAAGGATCGCGTCACGTGTCCGGCTATCCTGATTCTCATCTTTCCCGCACGATCGGTACCGGCCGCCGGCGAAATCTTGTCGCGCTCATACCCTTCGTGGCGCTGCTCATCTGGTTCGCCTATCTCTGGTCGGTCAGCGGTGTGATCATCACGACGGAAAAGTATCCCGGCGGAAAGACATCTGCCGAGGGCTACCTGAAGCGAAGCGCGAGTGGCGAATACCATCGCCACGGGAAATGGACAACGTATCATCCCAACGGCGTGAAATCCGGCGAAGGCACTTACGATTCAGGCCGCAAGCTTGGAGACTGGGTCTATTGGGACGAAGAGGGGAAGTCCATCGAATCGCCGCCCATCGAGGAGACGGCGCATGAAGACGGCCCACGGACGCGCGGTCCGCGGGCCTGAATCTGCGGGCACCGATCGGCGCATTTTTACGCCGACTTCACGCTGATGCGCTTGGCCTTCGCGTCGGGGCGCTTGGCGATGGTGATCGTCAGGACGCCGTCCTTGTAGGCCGCCTCCACCTTGTCGGGATCGACCGAGGTGGGAAGCTGCACGCTGCGATGGAAGCTGCCGTACTGGCGTTCGACGTAGTGGTAGTCGCGCCGCTTCTCCTCTTTCTCCTGCTTCTTCTCACCACGAATCGTGAGCAGATTGCCCTCGACGCGCAGGTCCACTTCCTTCGGATCGATCCCCGGCAGTTCGGCCTTCACGATCACGTCGTTGTCCGATTCCGCCAGGTCAAGCCGCGGTCCAAAGGCGAATCGGCCTCCGAAGGGCTCCATGCCGAACGGATCCGTAAAGAACCGTTCGAACAGATGGTCCATCTCATCGCGGAATCGGGTGATGCTCGACTCCGCGCCCGGACCGCTACGCCGGTCTTCTCGTTTGCTGAGCCATGGAATGATGTTCATTTGCAACACCTCCTCTGCAATGGAAACCTTTGCTATTGTGTTTCTGTCTTTTCGGCGGCGGCGAATCACTGCATGCCGATGACTTAACAGATCAGGCACTGCGGACGGCGATCTTCCGAGGCCGGATCGACTCCGTCTTCGGCAGATGCAGCGTCAGCACGCCGTCTTTCACTTCCGCCTCGATCCGGGAGGCATCGATCCCCTCACCGACCTCGAACGATCGGTGGTAATCACCCACGCCGTATTCCCGCATCAGGAATCGGCGGTCCTCGCGCCGCGGATCGACCCGTCCCTGAAGGGTCAGCAGGCCGCGCTCGTAATTGATATCGATGTCCTCCGTGCGGACGCCGGGCAGGTCCGCGTGAATCAGCAGTTCGTTCTCCCGTTCAAGGATATCGCAATAGGGCAGGTACGTGCGCCCTTCGCGGGTCCGCTCTGCCCGGGTGACCGTCGCCGTATCCCGCTTCTCATTCACCAGATCGCTGACCATGATCTACCTTCCTTTCGTATTTCCGAGATCGGCAAGCCCGATCCGTGATTGCAATGCGTTCGAAGACGCTTCACTTGTCATCGCCGGCCTGTGTTCAGAACGGCGACTGCGTAGGTGCGATGACGCTCATGCATTCCGGATGTTGATCTTCCGCGGTTTGGCTTCTTCCGCCTTGGGTAGCGTGACCGTGAGTACGCCGTCCTTGAGCGTCGCCTCGACCCGATCCGCATTGACCGGAACCGGCAGCGTCAGGACCCGCGCGAACTCGCCACAGCCGCGCTCTTGGCGGTGATAGGCGACCTTCTCCTCGGCAGGGGCATTACGCCGACCCTTGATCGTCAGTTCATCGCCGACGACCAGAATCTCCAGATCGTTCATGGACATTCCCGGTACTTCGGCTTCGGCGTAGAGGTTGTCGCCGTCTTCCCAGACGTTCACCGCCGGAAACAACCGCGTCCGCGGCGCCACCATTGCGCCGTCGAAGAACGTGTGTAGCAGGCGGTCCATCTCTCGACCGAAGCGGTCCACCATCGGCAATCCGTAGCGATTTGCCAACATCGTGTGATCCTCCCGTTTCGCGCGATGGGATCGCGCTGGTTACCTGTTTGTCGCCACGCCCACCGTGGCCTTCCGATGGGATATAAAGCAACCGCCGTGCCGCGAATCGCGACACGGCGGCTAGTCGAATAAGTGAATGATTTCCAATGATTTACAAAGAGATGACGCCGGTCGATTGCCGGCGGATCGGTCAACTTGTCACTGTCAAACCCTGCAAAAGCGGCAGACTGACTCCGGGTACGTCCTCGACGTGGATTCCCCGGCTGAACTTCCCGTCAGATGACAAGTTCAACACGACGTTTAACTTGATTCAGGCAGCGGATTGCCTGAGCCGCGTGACGCGGCGCACCGGCCTGCCGAGCAGGGTCAGCGCGACAGTCAACAGGGCCAGCGTTCCCGGCTCGGGAACCGGCACACCCGTGAGCACGCCCACGATGTCAGGCCCGTTGAACTGGGCTTCGCTATAGAGGCGAATACCGACAAGCCCTTGGGAGACATCGCCCAGATCGGTCAGGTCCAGCCCGAGTCCGTACACCTTCTGCGCGCCGGAAATCTCCAGCGTATCCAGGGTCCAGCCGGCATAGGTGAACTGGCTGCGCAGGAGTACAAGGCCGCTCGTGTAACTGTAGTTTACGCCGTCAAAGAGAATGCCCTTTATGCCGAGGTCGCTGTTGCCGCCGCGCTCGAAAATGGCCAGCTCAGGCGTGTTGTTCATACCATCCGAATAAAGCCGCAGCCCGGGTCCGAAGAAGAGGTCGATCTTCCAGGCGCCGTTGTCCTCGCTGTCGATGATATGACTCAGATTGTTGCCGCCGAACACCTCACCCAGCGTACCCTTGGACAATCCTTCAGCACCGAAGGGCGACGACCAGTCGGCACGATCGGGATTGGCCGGGTAAACGTTGCCGCTGGTGGAAACGTCGCGCGGTGCAGGGTCGTTCCAGCCGTACGTGTTGTTTCCGTACATCAGCTTGCCGTCAGTAAACGTGCCGATGTTGGAAGCGTCGAAGGTGGTTGTGGAACCGATAAAGCCAGCGCTGATGAAGGCCCTGTTGCCCGCACCGTCGACGCTCGTAACGACATTCTGAACACCCATGATCGCCGCCCGGCTTTCCGACGAGGTGACCAGTATCGACACAGCCGACAATCCGAAGAGAATCCGTGTACCGAAGCGCATTAATTTTCCCCCATGAAGGATCGTTGTGCGAGAACGGCCTTCGTACTCAAGCGAGGCGACTGAATCCGGAAATCCCCCACTCCATACCCGGGCTCATGCCCGATTCAGCGAGGTGATCGCCATGCGGCGACGAACGAACCACGCCGATGCGCAGGATTGCAACCCTATCAAACAATAGAATAGGAAACCGAAGAATCAAATCGCTTGGGGATGTTTTTTTGCGCAGGCCGGAGCCGTGCACGTACTTATTTTCGGTCGTTCATCATATCAGACCGTATCGCAGCGATCGGGAGGTAGAGAGTCCCTCGATTACGAGGACGAAGCGGTTCTCTACCAGCGTGGATATCCCCCCGTTGGGTCGAACCAGAGTTGTCACAACGCCTCTACGGGAGCGGATGGGAATCGAACCCACCAGACGACGCAATGCGCCGTCTCAACGGCTTTGAAGACCGCGGGGCCCACCAGGAACCCGGACGCTCCCATGCGGAATCATCGTTGCCTGTCTCAGGTCGTCAACGGCATTCGGTCCGCACGTTTCGTGCCTTGATGGTCTTCGTTACGGCGTGGTCGACTGCGATTCGAGAAGCTTCTGCAGCGCGGCAACCTGGATTTCCAGCGCCTTGATCTGCCTGGTCATCTCCGGAAGACGCTGCATCAGCGAGATGGAACGCATCGCCTCCTTGATGGGGATGGCCGGCTGGCCCGCGACCTTCGTGCCCGGCGGGATGTCGTTCATCACACCGGCCAGCGCGGCGATCTGCGCGTTGTCACCGATCGTCAGGTGGCCGGCGACGCCCACCTTGCCGGCCATGGTGACGTGGCGGCCGACGTTCACCGAGCCGGCAATGCCCACCTGAGCGACGAACATGCAGTTCTCGCCGATCTTGCTGCCATGACCGATGGCGATGAGGTTGCTGAACTTCGTGCCCGATGCGATGACCGTGCGGCCGAGGGTCGCGCGGTCGATGGAGCAGTTCGAGCCGATCTCCACGTCGTCACCGATCTCGACGATGCCGACCTGCGGGATCTTGTGCCATTTCTCGCCGACCGGCGCGTAGCCAAGTCCGTCCTCACCGATGACCGAGCCCGCGTGGATGGTGACCCGGTGGCCGAGGATGCAGTCATCGTAGAGGACCACATTGGGATACAGGATGCAGTCGTCGCCGATGCGACAACGCGGCCCGACAAACACGCCCGGGTAGATGACCGCATTCTTCCCGATGGCGACGTCGGCGGCGATGGTAACGCCGTGGAGGATGCTTGCATTCTCGCCGATCTTCGCGGTGGGGTCGATGACGGCGCGCGGGTCGATCCCGGTCTTCGGATGCGCTCGATAGCCGTGGATGTGAACCATGACGGCCATCACGGCGGCGTAAGGATCGGCGGTGCGCAGGATGGTCAGATGCGGCGGTACTTCCTGCTCTCGAGAGACGATGACCGCACCGGCACGGGTGGTAGCCAGCGCCTTTTCGTATTTGGCGTTCGAAAGGAAGCTGATCTCAGTAGGGCCGGCATCTTCGAGCGTGGCGACGCTGGAAATCTCGCGCTTTTCGTCGCCGACGATCTCACAGGTCATCTGGTATCGAGTCAGGATTTCCGCCAGTGCGCTGAGTCGAAAAGCCATCTGTCAGATCTCGAGTCGCCTTCCCCCGGTCGCGGCACGCCGACACCTGCGGCGCGGGTGTCGAGGCGCGTGGTCCAATTGGGAATAGTATCAAAGCGTGACAGATAGCTGTCAAACGCGGTTGGCTTGCTGGATGCCCTGATTCGAAACGGATCGGCGGAATAGAGTCGCGTGCCGGGCGACGGCATCACGATTAAAATGTGGCAACCGGCACGCCGGCTGGGCGGCGTCAGGCCTGAGGTTTACCGGGTGAGTGCGAAGCAGATTGTGATCGTCGAAGATGAAGCGCCGATTCGCGAAGCGGTCGTCGAGATTCTGCGCACCGCCGGTTACGAGCCGGTCGCGGCGAGCGACGGCGAGGCCGGTCTGACGGCGGCGCGGCGGCCGGGCGTTCAACTCGTTCTGCTGGATCTCCTACTGCCCAAACTCGATGGCATGGAAGTGCTTTCGCGTCTGCGAAAGACGCATCCCACACTGCCGGTCATCATCCTCACGGCGCGAGGCAGCGAGGAGGAACGCGTCGCGGGCCTCAAAGGCGGCGCGGATGACTACGTGGTCAAGCCCTTCTCATCGCGCGAACTACTGGCCCGCGTGGAAGCAGTCCTGCGACGAAGTCCGGAGCGTCCCGCGGTCGTCGCGCGGCTGGCCACGGGCGGCGCCGTGGTGGATTTGCAGCGGCGTGAAATCTTGAGCGGAGGCAATTCGCGCCAGCCGCTGTCGGAGACGGAATGCGCCATCCTCGAACACCTGGCCACGCACCATACTCGATCGATCTCCCGTGAGGAGCTGCTCACGCGATTGTGGGGGCTTTCGGGCGGCGGCATCGAGACACGAACGATCGACATGCACATCGCCCGGTTGCGGTCCAAGCTTTCTTCCGCGGGAGGCGAGGATGGCGAACGATGCATCGTGACGGTGCGGGGAAAGGGCTACATGCTGGGTCCGGCTCTGCGCCTGGTCTCCGATGGCGGACCGACGGAGGCCGCACGATGACGCATGCCCGGACAAACCGCCGACCGGTGATCTTCGCGATCGCAATGATCTGGCTGCTGGTATGCGGCGGTCTGGGCTGGGCGACACGCCTGGCGATAGAGCTCGAGCAGACCGAAGCGCGAGAGGACGATCGGCGACTCGAGAATGCCCGGCTGGAGCGCGCGATCGCCCGAATCGAGTCCGAGGTATCGGCGGTGCTTTACCCGGAGCGAGCCCGGCCGTATGCCCATTTTCGCTCGTATTACGTCACGACCGAAGCGCGCTATCGCGATCAGCGTGGTGATGCGAGTCGTGACATCGTGGTGGCATCGCCGCTGCGGGAGTATCGCGGGCCGGACTGGATTCTCCTGCACTTTCAGGTGTCGGAAGCGGAAGGGTGGAGCAGTCCGCAGCTTGAGCCGGATGCCAAGTTTGCATTGCCGGCCGGGGCGATTCCGGCGATGCACCGCGCCCGCGAGGCGACGCGCGAGAACTGGCTGGCAGCGCTTAAGGAGCGGTACACGGCCGAATCGCTTCAGCAGGTGCTTGAAGAAACGTTGCTGCTGCTCGGCAATGAAGATTCGGCACAGGCGAGGGCGTCCCGTGTGGTGCAGGAGGCGGATACGGACACCCTCGGCGAGTCGGCGCGCCGGGCGGAGCGTCTGCTTCGATTGCAGCTCGAGACGCATTCCGCGGCCCTGTGCGAGCCGGAGCTGGTGGCCATGGAAAACCTCGAGGCCGGTCGGCCGACGGCCAGTCTGCGGGCCGACCCGGGCGCGTGCGTCGAAGTGTATGCGCCGTTGATGACGCCGGTCTGGCTGGACCTGACGATGGATGGACGGCCGCAGTTGGCGCTGGTCCGCTCGGCGACGGTGGAGACAAGTCGCCATTGCACGTTGCAGGGAGTGCTGATCGACTGGGATCGACTGCGGCCGGTGCTCGAGGCGCAGGTCAGCGATCTGTTTCCGCAGGCGGAACTGGTCCCGATCCGCGCAGCCGAGTGGCGCGCCCTGGGCACGCAGCGTGGCGTGCTTCATGCGATTCCCGCGCGGCTGGTGCCGTCGCCATCGGGCGAGCAACCGGCGACCGCGATGTCGCCCGCGCTGTTTGGCGGACTGGCCGTCGCCTGGGGGGCCACCCTTCTGGCACTCATCGCGATTTCGTACGGCGCGATCAAGTACCTGAATCACAGCGAGCGGCGCATGCAGTTCGTGGCCGCCGTGACCCACGAGCTGCGCACGCCGCTGACGTCCTTCCAGCTTTACAGCGATCTGCTTGCAGAGATGCCCGCCGAAGACGGCGAGAAGCGCCGCCAGTACGCAGACATGCTTCGAACGGAGGCCGCCCGGCTTTCCCGGCTCGTGGAAAATGTTCTCTCCTACTCGCGCGTGCAGGACACGGGGCCGGCCCTGCGGCCGAGACCTGTGACACCGAACGAACTGCTCCATGCCGCCGAAGCCGCCACGCGGCCGCAATGCCGCCGGTTCAATAAGCAGCTCGTGCTGGAGAATCACTGCCCGGACGATGTGAAGATCGAGACCGATGCGGAGTTCGTCGTGCAGATCCTGACGAACCTCGTGGAGAACGCCTGTAAGTACAGCGCCGAAGCCGAGGACCGTCGCGTCTGGCTGGCGGCCGCGCCGGGCCCTGCCGGCGGCGTGACGATCGAAGTGGACGACGCCGGGCCGGGGGTCAGCGCGCGCGACCGGCGCGTGATCTTTGACCCGTTCCGCCGCGGTGATACATCGCGCGAGGGCCGCTTCGGCGGGCTGGGCCTCGGGCTCTCGCTCTCGAAGTACTGGGCGGAGTGTTTGGGCGGTGTGCTCATGCTCAAACGGAGCCCGCGCAACGGTTCTCACTACTCCTGTTTTGCGCTCACACTCCCCGGCGGCGGCTGTCCAGTACGAAGCTGACGAACGTCGCCATTCTGAAGTCATCTTCGATAATCGCTGCCGGCGCGAAGCGGCGAATCCTGCGTTCGACTGCGCATCTTTCGCCGTGTTTCCGCTGGGTGCGATGCCGCGCCGGAGCGGCGCTGAATCTTTCCGGTCCTGCCGCCGATAGAGATTCAGCAGGAACCTCCCTCATGATGACCGGCGCTGCCACCGCATATACGAAGTCCTCTGCCGCACTGACCGCGTCGCCGACGGCGAGCGAGTCGACGCATGCGGATTGGCCACGGCTTCTTCAGCGTTTCATCGAGTATCTGGTCAGCGAGTGCGGCCTGGCGGTAAACACGATCGAGGCCTATCAGCGCGATCTGCGCGAGTTTCTCGAAGAGCTTCACGCTCGCGACATCTGTGCGGCCGACCGAGTCGATGCCCTCGTTGTCCGCGGTTATCTGGTACGGCTTTCCGAACGCCGGCTGGCGCTCTCGTCGATCGCCCGGCATCTTGTGTCGGTGAAGATGTTCCTGAGGTTCCTTTATTACGCGGGCGTGCTGTCCACCGACGTCACCGCGATGCTCGAAACGCCGAAGAAATGGCGCAAGCTTCCGGCGACGATCGGCAAACCGCAGATCGAGGCCCTGCTGGCGACGCCGCAACCGGGCGAGCCCTTTTACGCGCGCGATCGGGCGATCCTCGAGCTGCTCTACGCCAGCGGATTGCGGGTCTCCGAACTGGCGGGCCTGAAGATCAGCGATGTGAATCTGGCAGTCGGTTATGTCCGCTGCCGGGGCAAGGGCGGCCGCGAGCGGATCGTGCCCATGGGACGGCACGCGATCGACGCCATCCAGGAATATCTTCGCACGCTGCGCGGCGTGCTCACGGAGTCGCTTCACAACAACGAGGCCCTTTTCGTTTCTCGAACCGGACGGCCGATGGATCGAACGAACATCTGGCGGCTGGTGAGCAAGGCGGCGGCGGCGGCGGGCATTCGTTCGCCGGTGGGGCCGCACACGCTGCGGCACTGCTTCGCGACCCACCTGCTCGAAGGCGGGGCGGATCTGCGGATCGTTCAGGAACTGCTCGGCCATGCTGACGTGTCCACCACGCAGATCTACACGCACGTTGACAGCTCTCGGCTGAAATTTGTCCACCAGCGCTGCCACCCGCGGCAGTAGCTACCTCCTCCAACGTGAAAACAACCTCTTGCGGGCTCCCGCGAAACTAGACAGGTTGAATTTGCTTGAAAATCCTGATTTTACAGTTCCTTCCGCGCGCGGCGTCTGCGGGCCACAGGACGGGCGGGCATGCGGTGCGCGGTGGTGATCTTATCGTGAGCTTCTTGCTCGTTGTGCGCGCCGGCGGGCGGATGTGAAGAATCGGGATGCCGCTTTGGTCGCGTTGTTGGGGCTCTTCGTATTCCGAGTTTTCGAGGACCTACTCAACCAACGCCAAGCGGAGCATCATCAGCCAAGGGTACAACTCTTCGGATCCTGAATACGGTATTCCATTTCTTGATTGTTCGATGTATCGACTTGGCGACGCCTGCATAACGTAGTTACGACAGTTTCCCGCTGCGGAGGATGGCGATGAGCAGGCCGGCGGCCATGACGAAGGTGATGGCGTAGCCGACGAAGCCGAGATAGCGGATGGGCACGCCGAAGACGGAGAAATCCGTGGCGATGGAGAGCAGCATCGTGCTGCCGATGATTGACGAGGCGACGAGCATGGCGAATGCAATGCGGTTGCTCGATCGGTCGAGTTCGCTGGCGAGATGGTCGAGGTTTTCGTGCTTGATGTTGATCTGAAACTCGCCGCGGCCCATGCCGCGCATCGTGTCGCGAATGAAGCGCGGGGCGTCGCGCAGGATGCTGAAGACATGCCATGCCGACATACCAGCCAGCCGGAGGATGCGATTCGGGGAAAACCGTTCTCGCATTAGTTTTGAGAGCTTGGGTTGGAGCAGTTCGAGCAGATTCAAATCCGGGTCGATTTGCAGCACCACGCCGGAGACCGTGGCGAGTGACTTGAAGAGGGCGACGAAGTCCCGCGGGAGCGTCACGTCGTTTCGTCGCACGGTGTCAATCAGTTCGCGGAAGATGACGACAAGGTCCAGGCGGTGGAGCGGCAGGCCGTAGTATTTCTCCAGCATTTGGCGCAGGTCACCCGCGAGGGCCAGCCGGTCGGTGTTCCGCCCGATCGCGCCGAGGTCGGCCATGACGTCGATGAGCACGTCGATCTCTTTCTTGACGATGGCGACGATGCTGATGACCAGCCGGCCGACAAGTTCGTCGTCGATGCGGCCGATCATGCCGAAATCGAAGAGGACGATTCCGGCTGGGGGGCGGACAAGCAGATTGCCGGGGTGCGGGTCGGCGTGGAAGAAGCCCAGCTCGAAGAACTGCTTGAGGAAACACTCGGACAGATTGCGGGCGAGTTCCTTGCGATTGACGGCGCCGTTGGTTGCGGCGGCGGTATCGCCCGGCTCCTGCAATGCGTCCTTGAGGTGAACGCCGTGCATGTATTCGAGGGTCAATGCACTGGTGCCCGTGAGGTCCCAGTAAACCTGCGGCGTGCGGATGTTCGCGTCTTCCTTGAAGGCCTCGTAAAAGCGGCTGGTAGCCGAGGCCTCGTTGACGAAATCCAGCTCGCGGCGGATCGTCTGGGCGAATTCATCAATGATCATCCGCGGGCGGTAAGGTCGCAGCTCGGGGAAAAGGGCCTCGGCACGCTCGGCCATCCACATCAGCACATACATATCGAGCTGGATGATCTGGTCGATGCCTGGTCGCTTGATCTTGACGACCACCTCTTCGCCTTCTTTCGTGATCGCGCGGTGGACCTGGGCGATTGAGCCGCTGGCGAAGGGTTCGTCGGTGAAGCTCCTGAAGGCCTCGCGGATGCTCGTGTCGGTGTCTTCCTCGAAGATGCGCCGGGCCTGCTCGGTCGGAAAAGGTTTTACGTCGTCCTGAAGCTTTTCAAGGGCGGTCAGAATCTGAGGCGGGAAGATGTCCGGCCGGGTGCTGGCGATCTGGCCGAGCTTGATGAAGGTTGGCCCGAGTTCCTCGCAGACGCGGACCAGTCGGTTGCCGACCGCGGCGAGCGGGTCGATCTCCGACTCTTCGACCTCTTTTTCCCGGCGGAACCAGTCGGCGGATGGCAGGTACCGGGCGAGTTGCAGGCGGTCGACAAAGTGCCCGAAGCCGTGTTTGGAGAGGACCTGTGCGATCACGCGGAGGCGTGCGAAGGTCTTGACGGTTCGTGGCAAGGCGACAAGGGACATGGGAGACTCGTATGAATCGGTATTGTGGAGCTACGCATGTATATTCCGGCCGGCTGGAAGGATCGTCAAATGCAGAAAATCATCGCGTGGAAATCCTGAGTTGGTGTCGAACGGGCGGTCCTGAGCCGGCCGTGCTTGACGCGAGACCGATGCGGGACGAGACTCGAAACCGCAGATGTGGCCATTGTTTCGTCAGGTCATTTCGTGGGCATCGTCCTGGGGGAGATATTGCCGGATTCTCATTGCGCTGTTTCTGTTTCGCGGCGTCGTGCTGCTTTGCGTGCTTCCGCCGTTCGAGGGGTGGGATGAGTATCAGCATGTCGCCTATGCCGCGTATCTCGTGGAAGAAGGTCATCCTCCGCAACTCGGCGAGGACAGTCGCATACCCCCGTGGATGCACGCCGCACTGGTGAAGTACCCGCACAGTCATTTCGGGGTCGAACAGGTCGGCATCATTGGCGGGCTGACGTACGAGCAGTACTGGACGCAGGCGTCGCCGCCGACCGTGCTCGTCGAAGAGTCGGCAATTCCGCTGTATCAGGCACAGCATCCGCCGCTCTATTATCGCCTGATCGCGCCGATCGTGCGTCGGATGTGTCCGACGTCGGATCTTCGATCGTTGATCGGCGTCCTGCGCGGGCTCAACCTGCTGCTGGGTGCGGCGGCGATGGCGCTTTTCCTGTGGGCTGTGGGGCGGCTGACGACGGACGGGCCGCATCGATACCTGATTGGACTGCTTGCGGCAGTGCAACCGCTTTTTCTAATGAATTGCGTGCGGGTGGCCAATGATGCGCTTGCGGTTCTGTTGGGCAGTGCCGCTGTGGTTGCGCTGCTTGTGTGTGCCGATCCCCTGGCGTGGAAGGGCCGGCTGGTCGGCGGAGTTGCACTGGGCGCGTCGATCCTGGCGAAGACGGTGAATCTCGGTCTTGCGCCGTTTGCATGCGTCGCGGCGATCTGGCCTGCACCGCGCGGCTCAAGGTGGGCTGTGCGGTCACTCGTGGCGCTGCTGGTCGTACTCGCTCCGGCCGTCGTGCTGACGTACTCTTACTTCAGTGGGAACGTTTCCCGTTACGGGATGCTCACGCCGATGCAGGAGGCGGTGCGAAATCGTTCGGAGGGGCGCACCTGGCGCGATGCCGCCGCCGCGGCGCGGCAGATCAACTGGCCGGACGAGCTGTCCCGCCGATTCATCCGCCGCAGTCTCTGGGCGGGCGCCTGGAGTTTCGTCAACGTGCCGAGATGGATGCATCGCGGCTACGAATGGATGTATCTCGCCGCTGCGGCTGGATATTTCTGGCTGATGTGGCACAAGCGGCGTGTCGCGCGGCCGCTGTTTCTGACGTATCGTACGATCGCGCTTCTTGTCGTCCTTAATGGTTCCGTGGCGGCGGGGCTGATGTATCACATGCTGCACAGCAAGATGCTCTGCGGCACGATCACCACGAACACGTGGTACGCGGCGGTGACGTTTCCGTGGATGCTCTGTCTCGCGTGCCAGGGATGGGCTTGTTATCCCGGCAGTCGGCTCACGGCGATCTTCGGCGGAATGCTGCTGTCTATCCTGATCACGGCCGAGTGGTATGGAGTTTTTCTCGGCATGATTCCCTACTACACGCAGGCGGGGTTTTTCTCGCTCTCCATCGAGCGGCTTGCATCATTGCATCCGGTCTGGCTACACCCGGCGGTGGGCGGTGCGGCGATCCTTGGAGGTATCGCGACAGGGGTTGTGGCAGTCGGCGCGTGGGTTCGTTCGATGAGTGCAGCGCCCGTCTCACAATTCAGGTCATCGGAATGATGTTGGCCGGCAGAAGGTAGCAGAAGCGGCGTCGTAACCGATGGAGACGCCTTGCGATCAGGTCTTGATGCCGTCCATCGAGACCACGGCGACCGGGCCGAAGATCAGCACGGGCAGCCAGGCCGGCAGAGCGGGGTTAAGCCCGAGGACGCTGAGGTCCACGCTCTGGCATAAAAAAGTGATGACGTAGCAGAGGCCGCAGACGAGGAGGCACTGGCCGCCGGCGACGATGACCGATGGGCGTTCGCGGTTGAGGAAGAACGGAATGCCCAGGCAGAGCATGATCATGTTCATGAGGATGACAGTGAGCCGTTTGTGTTTGATCTTGATGAATTCAGTCGTGCCGGATTCGGCGAAGCGTTCCTGAAGCCGGGCAATCTCCGGCAGACTCAGGAAGCTGGTCCAGAGCGTGGCCTGCTGAAGGGCGAGTTCCTTCGGAGTGAGGTCTGAGGCGTATTCCTGAACGGGCACGTCGCCCAGTTCATCTTCCGTCAGTGCGGCCGCGGCGCCGGCGGACGTTTCCGACGGACGATTGACAAACTTCATGCGGCGACCGCGCTCCAGGTGCCAAAGCCGTCGTTCTTCATCCCAGCGGGCTCGATCGGCACGGATGACCTCGCTCATACGGCTGTTTTCGTCGCGTCGCATGATGAGCACGCCGCGCATCTCCCGTGCACGGGGATGAAACTGGGCTGCGGAGACGAGGGAGTTATCGCGGTCGGGCTGGAACCAGACGGCGAAGGAGTTTCGGCCCTCGATGTCACCGTGTTTTCGTGCCAGCTTGTCGGCAAATCTCGGGATGAGGACCTCCTGATCGAAGAACCAGACGGCATTCAAGGCCAGCGAGGCCAGCAGCACCGGCGCCGCGACGCGGTAGAGACTGGTGCCTGATGCGAGGATGGCGGTCAGTTCGTTGGTGCGATGCAACCGGGCGAGGGTGCAGCAGGCAGCGACAAGCAGGATGGTGCCGGCGAGCTGGGAGAAGTAGAGGAAGAGGTTGTAGCCGTAGTAGTCGATGATCTTGGTGAAAGTCTGAGCGCGGGTGTCGGACTGGATCTTGGTGAACTCGTCCAGGTTGACGAAGAGATCGAGGACGATGTAGAGGCCGATCATGACCGCCAGGGCGATCAGGTAGTTGGTCAGGAAGGCACGCAGGATGTAGCGGTCGATGATCTTCATCGGGGCAACTTCAATTCTGTCGGCTCACCCTGCTTGCGTTCGGGTGCATCATCATCCGGTCGTCGAATAAAACTCCGCAGCTCACTGCGCTACACGCTATCGCTTCAGATACCTGGCGGTGATAAAAAACGTTGCAAAGTAAATGAAGATCGTGCCTCCCCACATGACACCGAGACACAGGGCAGCGTAGTCCGGCTTGTCGGCGAGATTACGCCCCACGATGCTGGAGAGCACGACGAACAGCGAGGGCACGCAACTGATGCCGAAGGCCGTCAGCACCTGGCCGCCGCGCACGATGATGCCGAGCACTGCACCCATGACTACCACGGCGATGCTCGACAGTGAATAGGAAGCGCGGAAGTGAATCTCTCCGCGGACTTCGGATTTGAATTTCTGGACGTACTCCAGCAGCCGCTCGCACAGGCGCGTCTGTTTTCGCGGAAGGTCGCGTATCAGTTCGCCGGAGAGAAGCGGCTCCGGATCGAACGCCTCGGCCCGGGCTTTGAGCACCGGTTGATCCATGTAGGGTACGGGTTTGAGCGTTTCACGCGGTTTGCGGACGGCGCGGCTGTCATCCGTGCTACCGGCCCGGCTGATTTCCACGTTTCCGATCAGGTCAACCAGGATGACCGGCCTGGCGCGGTCGAAGGTGCTGCGCAGCTCGATCGTGGCGGTGTCCGCGGAGTAGACGAATGAACCTGCGTCGGTCTTCTCGATGACCCGCACCGAGCGCATCACCGGTCTTCCGTCATCCGGGTCCTGTGCGCCTTCGCGGGAGTAGACTTCGTACTCCACGCCGGGCCCGTTCAGACGAAAGAAGCCGTCGGACCGAAGTTGCTCGACCACGTACTCGTACATGTAAAGGGTCATCAGCTCTCGGGTGATGCCTTCGAGTCGGTCGGCGACTTCGGGGGCCAGTTCCGGATTACGCTGGAAGGCAAGGAGACTGCCCAGGGTTTCGAATTTCGTCTTGCGGCGCATGGCCAGCGGAATCTCGAAGGGCGGCAGCGACTGGTGCGCGAGATCGAAGTATTGTCCGCGGGCGGCGTCGTACAAGTGGACGCCGTGGAGATCGACGGCAATCTGCGGAGCGTGCTCACTGCGGTGGAAGTCGATGATGGTCGCGTCGGCCGTGCCGTAGCGCATGATCTCCTCGTCTTCCATCTCGACGAAGCTCACGCCGGTCAGCAGGAGATAGGTGTGACCCTCGGTCGGCCGTCCCTCGAGGCGGCCGGGGTCGAGGATTTCACAGCGGCTGGCCATGATGCGGTGCCGTCCGAAGACCAGCGGCTTGGCCCGCTGAAACTGCTGCACAACGATCGCCGGCAGATCACGGCGGGTGATGTCCTCAATCTGGCGGGTCAGACTGGGGATCATGTAATTCCACGCCCAGTAGGTGATGAGCGTGACGCAGAGCCCGAGCAAGCCGGCGGAGAGCAGGAGCCGGTGGATGTTGATTCCTGCGGCCCGGCAGGCGATGACCTCATTATCGGAGGCCGAGCGGCCGTAGGTGATGGCGGCAGAGAAGAGGGCGGCGATGGGCAGGATCAGCGTAACCGCCACGGGCGTGAGGAAGGCGAAGACTTTCATCATGTCTTCGGCGCCGATGCCTTCGCCTTTGAAGATGTTGGCCACGCCGCCGCCGAGGACGACCAACAGGGTGAGGGCGATCGCCGTCAGGGCGAAGGTCTTGAGGAGTTCCCTGGCAAGGTAGAGGTGAAGGGTGAGCATCATGTGAACGATCGGGCGAACCGGCTTCTGACGACGCCATTGGTCGTCACCGCGCGGCAGAGGGGAAGTCTAGGGGTCGAAGGGGATTCGTCAAGCCGGTGATCCGGCGTCGCCATCGGGCGTGCGGGGGCTTGACTTTTCGCGCAATGCCTGCTCTTATCTATGAGTTATGGCAGCCGTCGGCGTGCAGTATCTCGTCGGCGCGGTGCTGCCGGTTTCCTTCATGGAGCATTCGCCGGGCCGCCAAAGTCATCCTGCAGCGGCGCCACATCGACGAATGTCCTGCCTGCGCGTAATGAAGACCGCGCACTCCAGCGAAGCGGGCGTATTTCATACGGGAATTCTTATCGTCAGACATCGGTGACGTGCGCATGGCGCGCATGCGGTTCGTCGTATGACGATCAGATCGGACCGAGGCGCTCGGTCCCAGGGGCAAGCAGATGGCGAATGTGACCAAGGCGGTCGGTACTCGGACCGACATGCTTCACAAGTGGCGCGTCGAAGACTCGCTGGAACTCTACAACGTGCGCCAGTGGGGGGCTGGCTTCTTCGGGATCAACGAGCGCGGCAATGTCATCGTCTCCTCGCGCGGCGCAGAAGGGCCGTCGATTGATCTGAAGGAACTGGTCGACGAGCTGATGGAGCGCGGCATCGAGATGCCGATTCTGCTGCGCTTCTCCGATATTCTTCGCGCCCGGATCGTGCAACTCTGCGAGGCGTTCCGAAAGTCGTTCGAGGAGAACGGCTACACCGGTCGCTACATGGGCGTCTACCCGATCAAGGTCAATCAGCAGCGGCATATCGTTGAGGAAATCGTGCAGTACGGTTCGCCCTATACTTTCGGTTTGGAGGCCGGATCGAAGCCGGAGCTGCTGGCTGTGCTGGCGACGCTCGAATCGCCCGAGCCGCTGGTCATCTGTAACGGATACAAAGATTACGAATACATTGATATGGCCCTGTGGGCGACCAAGCTCGGCAAGACGGTCATTCTTGTCGTTGAGGAGTATGCCGAGCTTGAGCGGATCATCGATCGCTCCCAGGTGCTTAAGGTGCGGCCCCGGATGGGCTTCCGCATGAAGCTGGCGGCGCGCGGCTCGGGTCGCTGGCAGGAGTCCGGCGGCTCGCGGTCGAAGTTCGGCCTGACCGTGACGGAAATGCTCAAGGGGGTCGAATTGCTTCGCAGCGAGGGCATGCTCGACTGCCTGGAGCTGACACACTTTCACATCGGCAGCCAGATCACGAACATCCGCTCGATCAAGGAAGCGCTCGCCGAGGGTTGCCGCATCTACCTTGAGCTGACCAAGCTCGGTGCACAGATTCGCTACTTTGACGTGGGCGGCGGCATGGCGGTGGACTATGACGGCAGCTCGAGCAACTTCGCCTCCAGCGCCAACTACACCATGCAGGAATACGTCTCCGACGTCGTCTCCGCCGTGGCCGAGGCGTGCAACTCCATGGACCTGCCGCACCCGACGATCGTGACCGAGTGCGGGCGGGCCATCACGGCGCATCACTCGGTGCTCATCTGCAACGTGCTCGGTGTGACCGAACTGCCGGACATTCCCGTGCCGCAGTCGCTGCCGGAGGAGGCGCCCCAGGTACTGCACAATCTTCTGGAGACCTACAGCTCCACGACCGCGAAGAACTTCCAGGAGGCCTACCACGACGTGCTCCACCTTCGCGACGAGGCCCTGTCGCTCTTCAAGCTGGGCTATCTCACGCTGGGCGACTGCGCGACGATGGAAGGGCTGTTCTGGGCCACCTGCCGGAAGATCGCCCGGATCATGGAAGAGAAGGACTATGTCCCCGACGAACTACAGGGGCTTCGCGCCCAGTTGGCCGATACCTACGTCTGCAATTTTTCGGCTTTTCAGTCGGTGCCGGACTGCTGGGCCGTCGGGCAGCTCTTCCCGATCATGCCGATCCATCGGCTGAGCGAGGAGCCGACGCGTCGTGGCATTCTTGCGGATATCACCTGCGACTCTGATGGGAAGATCGACAAGTTCATCGATCTGCGCGACATCAAGAACGTGCTCGAGCTTCACCCTTATACAGGCGAGAGCTATTACCTGGGCATCTTCATGACCGGGGCGTACCAGGAAATCCTCGGCGACATGCACAATCTCTTCGGAGATACGAACGCCGTGCACGTGACCATCGGCGACGACGGTCAGTACTTCATCGAACACGTTGTCGACGGCGACACGGTGCAGGAGGTGCTGTCCTACGTTCAGTTCTCAGCCGACAGTCTGGTCGCGCGGCTGCGGCGAACGGTTGAAGAGGCGGTTCGCAGCAAACGCATCACCTTCAACGAATCCGCAGAGTTCCTGCGTCGCTATGAGACGGGCCTGAAGGGTTACACCTACCTGGGCGGGTAGTCGTTGGCTGCAATGGGCAATCCACTTTGAAATGCTCGTAGCTTGTGCAGCCGGTCACGGCCTGCTTTCTTGCCCCGGATTGGTATTATCACACCTCTGACAGCCACCAGGGCGGCTGCAATTGGCTATGCTGGACTGAGTATACATGATGCGGGGAATTGTCTGCCCTGCGCGGGCGAACCGGTTATAATCCGGCCCGAATCCGAGGGTTATGCCGATAGCAAAGCAGGGCATTGTAGCCCGCGATCGGCATGGAACTTTGCTGCGATGCCCACGTTTACCTACACCGCACGCAACGTCGAAGGGAAGACGGTCACCGGAGTGGTGACGGCCGATAACCAGCAGCACGTTCTGCGCACGCTCGATGAGCAGTCGCTCTTTCCGGTGGAGGTACTTGAGGGCGGAAAGGCCCAATCAGGGCTCGGTGGACGCAAACGCAAAGTCCAGCCGACCAAAATAGCGGTTTTCTATTCTCAGTTTGCCGACCTGCTCCGCGCCGGCGTCCCGGCGCTTCGCTCGCTGGACGTGCTCCACAAGCAGACGTCGAATCCGGTGCTCAAGGAGGTTCTGGCGGAGGTTCGCGAAGACCTGTCGAGCGGTGAGACGCTGGCCGATGCGATGGAGAAGCATCCGAATGCCTTCAGCCCGCTCCACGTCTCGATGATTCGCGCCGGCGAAAAAGGCGGCTTCCTCGAAGATGTGCTGGTGCGCATCGCGATCTTCACCGAGCGTCAGAACGAGCTGCGCAACAAGCTGATCGGCTCGATGCTGTACCCGATGATGCTGATGCTCGTCGGCGGTGCGGTGGTGGTGCTGTTGCTCGTGTTCGTCGTGCCGAAGGTCAAGTCATTCCTCCGCGGCGATCTTCCGTTCATGACGCAGATTGTCTTCGGCATGTGCGATTTTCTGAAGGAGCACGGCACGAGCGTGGCCGGGGTGACCTTCGTCGTCCTGCTGATGCTGGCCGGAGCCCTGCGGAGCCAGGCCGGGCGTCATTTCCTCGATCGCGTCCAGCTCAAGATTCCGAAGTTCGGCAAGGTGGTGACCCTGGTGGCCATCTGCCGCTTCTGCCGCATTCTCGGTACGTTGCTGCACAACGGTGTTCCGATCCTGCAATCGCTGAAAATATCGCGGGACTCTGCGGGCAATCGACTTCTGATGGCGGCCATCGACGACGCCACCGAAAGCGTGCGCAAGGGCGCGGCCCTGGCGGCGCCGCTGGGACGCAGCGGCCTGTTTCCGCTCGACATCGTTGATATGATCGCGGTCGGTGAGGAGAGCAATAATCTTGAGAACGTACTGGTCACCATTGCCGATTCGTACGAGACGCGCACGGCCCGTGAAATTGACCTGATGGTGCGTTTCATTGAGCCGCTGCTGCTTGTGCTGATGGCGGGCGTGGTGGCGGTGATTGCCGTGGCGCTGCTGCTGCCGATTCTGTCGATGAGCAGCGGCGCGGTTTAGGATAGCATGTGCGACGACGCCGGCTGCGTGCAGCCGGGAGCGGGGCAGCCGTACCACGGCCGCAGGACTACGATCTCGATGGCCCGTTGTAAAGATGAAAGTGAAATCGAATCTGTCCGGAAGGGTCTTCCCGGCCGCGGATTCACGATGAATGGAAGGAGAACTTAAGATGAATCGCAAGAACACAAAACGCACCAAGGCGCCGAGGAAGGGCTTTACCCTGCTGGAAATCCTCCTCGTCGTGGGTCTGCTCGCCCTGCTGGCGGCCTTCGCCATTCCGAATTTCATCACGCAGGGTGAAGAGGCCAAGAAGAAAATGGTCCGCGCCGCGATCGGCCCGAACGGCACGATCACCCAGGCGATCGACATGTACAAGTTCAACACCGGGCAGTATCCGGAGGAACTCAAGTACCTCGTCGAGAAGCCGCGCGACGACGACGTGGCGAAGAAGTGGACCGGTCCCTACATCAAAGACCTGGCCATGCTCAAGGACCCCTGGGACAACGACTACATGTACCAGGCCCCCGGTCAGCGCAATCAGGATGGCATCGATCTCTGGAGCAAGGGTGCCGATGGTCGTGACGGCACCGAGGACGACATCAACAACTGGAAGGATGATCGGTAGAAATACTGTATCTTGAATTGCGTCATAAGCAGAGTGGATGTGGAACCGGGGCCGCTGCCTTTGGGCGGAGTCGGTGCTGAAAAGTTTGGGTGGGATGATGAGCGGACACACGCAACTCATGATCAAGTCGCGCTGTCGCCGCTGTCTCCACGCTTTTACGCTTCTGGAGGTGCTCATCGTCCTGTCGTTGCTGGTGCTCCTGGCGTCCATGGCGTGGCCGCTGGTTCAGAGTCAGATTCTGGCCTCGGAGCTTCCTGAAAGCGCGAGCCGGATGCGTGAGACGCTCTACATGACGCGCTCCGCAGCGATGCTCGAGCATCGTCGGCATCGCATCCGCTTCGCCCCCGGCGAACAGCAGCCGATCATCGAGGTCGAGCTGGATCCCATTCTTCGCCCTGGTGAGTGGGTACATTGCACCTATCCGTGGACTCGAGAACCGATTCTTCTCGAAGATGTGCAGGTTCACGGTATCCTTCCCGGCCGGCCTGATTATCTGAAGCCCGTCTCCGCGACGGAGGATGCCGGCGGCCGTACGCGCGAGAAAGAGGCGCAGCGTGATCTGTCGCTGGATGTGGGCGTTACTGCCGGTCAGCAGATCGGCTCGATCGGTGTGGCCACGGCGAACGACCAGGCGGAGCTCGATCCGCAGCGTCCGCCGATCGTCTTCGAGACCAACGGTTCATCTGACTGGGCGACTATCGTCTTGGCCCGAGTCCTACCGGAAGTGCCGCTTGATGAGCAGACACTGCAGCTCTGGGTGGTGCTCGACGGGCGTACGGGGCTGGCCCGGGTGCAGGAACAGATTACGGAGGCGCAGCTTGCCGACCCCGGCTTCTACGTGCAACGCGAGAAGCTGGAGCTTCCGGATGTGACCTCCACGAAAGACCTTTCGCTGACGATCACCACGGACGAAGCCGGTAATCTGGTCGATCCGACTTCGATGCCCAGCGGTCAGGGTGGTGGCTTCGGCGGCGCCGGCGGCATGGGCAGAGCCGGCGGTGGTATGACCGATCCGTCTCAAGGTGGGTTGCCTGGTCAGGGTGGGATTCCCCCGGTCGCGCCGCCTGCGGTTCCCGAGCTGGCAGAGACCCGAGACGAGATGGATCAGCTCGAGGAGCAGCTCGCGGATTCCGACCTCTCCGACGAGGAAAAGGAAGAAATACGACGGAACTTCCGCAGCGGTGGCCGACCGCGATAGGCACGCCACATCCTGTCCAACTTCTGTCAGCAGATCGGCATCGCCGATTCTGATGTAAGCATTTGATAGATATAAAGATAAGGCAGACTGTATCGGTGCTGGCCTTATTCTTCTCATTCAGCACGGTCGGACGATCATACTGCGACGATTGAGGCCGTGGTCGGTACAAGATGGAGTTCGGAGAGGATACCGCGCCCGTGGGGCGGGTGGGATATCACCCTGAGCATACCGGCAGGGTGTTGCCGATCATCGCGGATGGTCAGAGCGATGGGTTCGGTCGGATCACGCTCGATCCGCGGCGGGGGTCGCAGTTGTGCGAGGAACGTGTGTGTCGTGGCAGAAAGAGTTCCATATCAACATTGCACGACGAAGAGATGCCATGTCAGGCGGGCTGGCCTGCGAGCGGCGGCGCTGTTCGAGGTGGTCGTATCGTTGTCGATCCTGATGGTGGCCATGGCCGTGGTCGGTGCGACGTTTCGCAACGGCGCCTATCACGTCGAACTGGCTGAACGTCTGAACCAGGCCAATACCCTGACCGAGCGATTGCTCTGTGAACTCGACCTCGGCCTCCTGCCCATTATGCAACCGGTCGCGGCCGATCAGCTCTCCGGTGCGAACCGCACCCAAGAGATTTCCGGCTGGTTTGCGGAGGATGCTCCGCCGGGCATGTCCTGGAAGATCGAAGTGGCGGCGGATCAGAACGTGCCGGGCGTCATGAAAGTCGGTGTTCACATCTTTCTGGGCGACCCCGACGGCGGTGAGAACAGGCAGCAGCGGCTGTTGACGACTTATGTCTTCCGCGCCGAGCCGCGCAGCATCAACCTGCAGAACGACTTTGGTATCGAGGAAGAACAACTCGCGCTGCTCACGGATGCCATCCCCGGCGGCGCGGCGATGTTCGACCCGAACAATTTCGATCCGCGCGCCATCGCGCAACTGGATCTGGATACGCTTCGGGAGCTCTTGCCGATCCTGATGGCGGCCTTTGGCGGCGAGATGGGGGCCGGTCAACTCGACGCGCTCATGCAGATGGTGCAGCGCGGCGACATGGCCGGGTTGCAGAAAATGGCTGAACAGGCGGGCGGCGGACAGGGTGGGCTGCCGGGCGTTGGCGCTCCGGCGATTCCTGGCGGCGGTGGTACGGGTTTGCCGCAAGGTGGTCGACGCGGAGGGTCCGGCGGGTCGTCGGGGCAGCGCGGCGAGCGGGGGGGCGGAAAATGATTTCGCACGCGCGACATCAACGACCTCGGCGGGCCATGACGCTGATCGAAGTTCTCCTGGCCATGGGGCTGATGACCTTCGTCGCCGCGACGATGTTCATGTTCTACGACATCTCGCTGAAGACGCGTGAGGATGGCACGCGGCGCATCACGGACAAGAACCTGGCGCGCGTCGTCGCGCTCAAGATCGCTGACGAAGTGCGCTCGGCCAACGGATTCCTGCAAGGCGCCGGTGCAGGTATTGGCGGCCGTGAACGCATGATCATGCTTCAGACGGTGGTCATTCCCGACAAGGAGCTTTTCGTTCGCCGGCGGATCGAAGATACCCCGCTTCCGGGCCAGAGCGACATTCGACAGGTGCAGTACTACCTCGCATGGGATGACGAGCAGAGCTTCCTTTACGAAGACGGCACGAACGGACCTGCGCCGCTGGGACTGGTTCGCCGCGAAGTTCGAACGATCAACCAGACTATCCTGCGGGAGGATCAGCAGCAATCCGTAGACCTTGATCTCTACGCGCCGGAGTTGAAGTATCTGCGTTTTCGCTATTTCGACGGCGTTGAATGGCTGTCGAGTTGGGACCTGGGTGATGCCCCCATGGCCGGTATGGGTAATTCGCTGCCGCAGGCCGTGGAGATCACCGTCGGCTATACGGCCATTCCGCCGCCTGTCGAGGAGGAGGAAGAGCTCGATCTGGATCAGTCGGATCTGCTTCCGGCGCCTCCGGAGCCCTATTCGGAAGAGACCTATACGGTGGTCGTTCGTCTTCAGCAGGCCGACACGTTTTTCGGTTCGCGCCTGATGCGCGCCCAGCGGCCGACCACCGGCGGCAAGGGGGCGGCGCGATGAAACGTCGCCCAATTCTCTTAACGGTTTCAGTCGGTGCTCGCCGCGGCGGGGCTGCGCCACGCGGGATGATTCTCATCGTCGTGTTGTTCATGATCGTGCTTCTGGCTCTGCTGGCCGCCAGTTATTCGTACATGGTGCAGGCCAACATGCGCGCCGCGATGGCCGGACATTATCAGTTCCAGGCGAAAATGGCCGCCGAGAGCGGTTTTCAACGGACGGTCGCCATCCTGCGAGAGGCGCGAAACGATCCGTCTGTCTGGTTCAATAACCCGCAGGCCTTTCGCGCGGTTCTGGTGGAAGGCACCGAGAAGGCCGTAACGAGTGCCGAGGATACGATCATCCGTCGCAGCGAGACCGGCTGGTACGATCCAAACGCCGAGCCCGCCTGGCGGTTCAATGTCGTGGCCCGGAATTACGAAGACCCGACAACAGTGCGATACGGCGTGACCGACGAATGCTCAAAGCTGGATCTGAACTCAGCGACACAGGAGCAGTTGTGGCGTCTGTTCGAACGGGTCATCCCGCAGGATACAACCAACCCGGTGGACGTTGGCGTGCTGGTGGATTCGCTGCTGGACTGGCGTGAGCCGGGCAATTCGCCGCGTGCCAATGGCGCGAAGAATGAGTTCTACCAGTCGCTCGAACCCCCTTACGCCTGCAAGGGTGCGCCGTTCTCGACGATCGAGGAGTTGTTGCTGGTGCGAGGGTTTTCCGCCTGGGTACTCTTCGGCGAGGACTACAACCGCAACGGGCTGCTCGATCCCAACGAGGACGACGGTGACGCATCGTTTCCGCCGGACAACGCCGACGGTGTTTTGTATGCAGGAATTGCGCCTTTCCTGACGGTGTGGTCGCGCGAGGCGAACGTGTCGGCGGACCAGCGACCGCGCATCAATCTGAACATGCGCGACACGCAGAAATTGCAGGAGCTGATGTCCGAGGAATTCAGCGCGGAGATTGTCAGCTATGTCATGCAGGTTCGCAGCGGAGGCATGGCGTTTAACAGTGTTATGAATCTGCTTCCTGCGCCGCCGCCACCGGAAGCAGAAGACGCGCCACAAGATCCACAGCTTCCCGACGATCCGTTGAACCCGATCGAAGACCCTGCCGCATCTCAACCTACGACGGATGAAGCCGCTGGAATCGATGCCGGTTCGCAACCGGCTACGACCGATCTAGATCAATCCGGCGCCGCGTCCGAGAAAAGTCCGGACGCCAAGCCGCCGTTGTTCAAGGATCTGACGGAGGTTCCGCCGCCGGGTACGTATGAAGACCTCCACCTGATACTCGATCGCCTGACGACGGACCCGGTGCCCGGCTATTCGGGTCGGATCAACGTCAACACGGCGCCGCGGGAGGTGCTCGCAACGATCGAGCAACTGACGGATGAGGAGGTAGAGGCGATTCTGGTTGCGCGCGGCGATCTCGCGCCGGAAGAACGGCGAACGCCGGCCTGGGTACTGACACGCGGCGCGCTGGACGAGACGAAGTTTCGGTGGATCCTGCCGCGGCTGGCGACGAAGTCTTCGGTCTTTCAGGCGGAGTGCGTGGGTTACGCGGATCACGTGGGTGTTATGGATCGGTTTAACGTCGTCTTTGAGCTGCGAGGTCCGATCGCCCAGGTAATCTACACGCGAAGTCTCAACGAACTCGGCACGGCCTACACGCCGCACACCGATGAGCTGCGCACGGCCACGCAGGGAGGATCGACCCGGACGAAGCGATGAATCGGCAGGCGGTGAAACCGCACCAGATAACGGGACGTCGGTAAGGAACGATGGCATTTTCCGCAAAACAACTGTTGACGCTCGACTGGAATCGCAGGGACCTGCGCATGATGGTCGTGCGTCCACGGTCCGACGGCGTCGATCTCATCAAGGCGGTGGCCGTTCCAATTCCGCCGGAGGTCCGCGTCGAGGAGCCGGCTGCCTTCGGGCCTTTCATCCGGGAAGCGATGCGCGAGGCGAAGATTGGCGTGAAGCGCGCGATCCTCAGCGTGCCGCGCGATCAGGTGGTGCTCAACACGCTGAACCTGCCGCCGATGCCGCCCGAAGAAATGCCGGCGATCGTGCAGTTTCAGGTGGTCAAGGAGCTGCCGTTTTCCGCGGACCAGGCGACGCTCGACTTTGCGGTCTGCGGCGTCTATGAACCCAAGGCGCCGAGCAGCGTGCTCGTCGCGGCCGTTCGTAATGAAGATCTGAATTACTACACGAAGGTCTGTTCGGAAGCCGGTCTTCATGTGCTCTCGATCGGTCTTCGGCCTTATTCCAATCTCGTCGCCATTCTCAGCAATGCGCCCGACCTTGCCGCGAAAAACGTGTTGCTCGTGGAAGTCGGTCCGCAACTGACCGAGATCGACATCATCAAGAAGGGCGTGCTGTCCTTCTCGCGCAGCGCGTCGGTCTCGCTGGCCGACATCGCCGCCGAGGCGGGTGAGGCGTACAAGGACAGCCGCATCGCCGGTCCCGCCGTGAAGGAACGCGAGCCCGACGATGTATCCGCGAAGGTGGTTTCGGCCATGATGGTCGAGATCATCCGCTCCTACGAGGCCTATCGGGCGACCGATCCGACGATCAGTCTCGATCAGATCGTGGTCTGCGGATCGTCGGGCATTGAGCCGCAACTGGCGCAGGCGCTCGCGGCACGGTTCGCGACGATGGCCGAGCTTTTCGCTCCGGACAAGGCACTGGAGCTGACGGCGCAGCGGGCCCGTGAACTACGCGGCTTTTCCGCCGCCGTGGGCCTTTCGATGGGCCACAGTCGCAAGGGGCTGGACCACATCGATTTCCTGCATCCGAAGAAGCCGGTCAGCAAGAAGCAGCTCCGAATGCGCAAGGTACCGGTGGCCGTGGCCACAGCGGTGCTCTTCATCGGTTCGGCGGTGATGTTCCACATGCGCTTCATCGCACCCCGGCAGGCGGTCGTGGAAGTACTGCGCGACGAGATCGATGCCAAGAAGCGCGAAGAGCGCAAGATCGTCGAATTCAAGAACAAGGTCGATGCGCTGGAGGGATGGATCGAGTCGGAGCAGTACTGGCCGCTCCTGATCGTCGGCTTGACCGAGGTATTTCCGGATCAGAAGGAGGCCTATCTGACGCGGCTCGATTTCGAGACGCGGCCGAAGGGGCGCTCGGCCGGACGCGAAAGCGTCGCGCGACTGAAGTTTCGCACCGTCACCATGGGGACGGTGAACGACATGGCCAACAAGTTCCGCGAGGCCGGCTTCGCGAATGTCGTTACCGGTCGAGAGACCGCGTCTGGGACACGGGACGCCTATGCGCGGGATACTGGCATCGACCTGGATATTCCCGATCGTTCGATTCTGCTCGCGGCGAGAGCGTCGCGCCTCTCGCATGAAGCCGAGACGAATACGCTGCCGGTGGAGCAGGATGCGCCTCCTGCGGAAGCGGTCGAGCCGGATGCGGAGCCGGCCGACGAGCGACCATTGCCCGATTCTCCTGCGCAGAAGAAGCCGGAGCCCGCTCGCGCCAGAGCGCCTGAGACGGCTTCACCGGTGAAAGCCGCGGCGGACAGCAAGCATCAGGAAACGGCCATTCCGGTAGCGCCGGCTCGCGAGCAGACGGCGACAACGAAGGTCAATCGTGCGCGCCCCGGCGAAACGCAGCGGCCCGGTCAGTCGTCCGGCAGAAAGGGGGCCGGCCGATGAATCCGCGTGAACGCATGCTGGCGATCCTTGTCGGAGGCGCCGTGGGGCTGGTGATGGTGTACCAGGCGGTGAACTTCGTGTTCATAAAGCCGATGGTGCGCGCCCAAGTCGAGCAGGAAGAGCTGGAGCGCGAGATCGAACGACTCGACGGCGTGATACGAAGTCGCAAGTATCTCGCGCAGCGCTGGCTGACGCACACGAGCCACACCCTGTCCTTTAACCGAGCGGACGCGAGCAACCGATTCGGGCAGGACCTCAAGCAGCTTGCCGAGCGACACGGCTTTGACAACGCCCTGTTCACGCCGATTACCGGTTCCAAGCTGGGCTCCCGGACAGACATTACCACAGTGGGTTATCGCGTCGTCGCAGAAGGCCGCTATCCGAAGGTCCTCGCTTTTCTGCGTGATCTGTATCGCACGCCGTATCTCAGTGCAGTCACGCGCTTGAGCATTATGCCGGCGCAGCAACGCAGTCGCGCCTTTGACGAGGTCAAGATGGAATTCACCATCGAGACGCCGGTATTGCCGGTGATCGACAAAAAAGACATTCAGGAAGTCGCTTCGGCCGCGACATTGCCGGAGGATGTCGCGCTGGACGGCACACCTGTGCGGGATTTTGTTCGCTCGGACGAAGAGTTCGCCCTGCTGGATCGACGAAACATCTTCAAGCCGTATATCCCGCCACCACAGAACGTGGTCATGCTGACCAACGACGACTGGAAGACCGTCGCCGCGAAAGTTCGCTTTTATTGGGAGGGGGAGGTCCACGAGAGCAAGGCACAGGTGATCGGCAGCAAGGCGCAGCAGTCGGTCAGCGGCTTCGGCGACATCGTGGAGATCGAGGGCTCCTACGCCGACGGCAAGACGTTCGGCCCGCAGCGGCTGGATTTCAACACGCGGCAGGACTGGACCTACACGATCCCGGCGCACCATCCGCCACCGCCGCCCGATGTGGTCGCTTTCGCCGTCGACAACAAAGATAAGAATCCGGTGGATTTCACCGTCGTGCTAACCTTCGAGGACGGCAAGACCAAGACCTATCCGCCGATGCGGATTCAGCCGGGTACCGTGCTGGACGTGGATGAGTTCAAGGTCCGGTCACTGAGCGTATCCGCCACGTATGCGTCCGGGAAACCAGTCAATCCTGCGACGTTCAACCCGCGCAAGGAGAAGCAGACTTACACGATTCCGCCGGAGCCAGCGGAGGCGGTCGTTCATACGCCGCAACCGGTCAGCGACCCGCCGGCGGATGGGCAGTATACGGTATCGGGTCTGGTGACGTATCGCGGGACGCATGAACTCGTGGCAACGGCCGCGGGCAACAAGCGGACCGTTTTTGTCGCGGGTGAAGAGGGTCAGATCGACGGCGGCAAGCTTCTCGGGATTCATCCGCTCGGGGGCGTGGTGAAGATGCCGAGCGGGAATTATTACCTCTATCCACTGGGTAAAAAATTCACGGACCGTGTCAAACTGGAAGCCACCCACGAAGAGGAACTGCCGGCGGCAATCGACGCGTGGGTCTTTTCGATGAAGTGACCGCGGCCGACGGGGCCAGGCGCCCTGCGGTTTGGTGTGCGGAGGCACGATGATGAAAGCTACGAGCAACTCGCAAATGTCCTCTCATGATCGCGCGGCGATCCTTCGTTTCGCGCGATACGGCGTCGTGCTGCTGACGCTCACGGTTGCCGCGGTCATCGCGCGCGCGGAAGAATCCGCGACCACCCAGCCCGCCACGACGCAACCCGCTACGACACAACCTGCCGCCACGCAACCGGCCACGACCCCGTCCGATGTGGAAGATGCCCTGCGCAAGGCACGCATGGCGGCGCTGCAATCGGTGAACAAGGAAGCCGCCGAGCCGGCGGAAGACCATGCCGACGACAACATCAAGAAGCGTCTTCACACGCCGCGGCCCGTTCCACCGCCGCCGGTTGCGAAACCCGGCATCGCCAAGTCGGGTTCACCCGCGGAGCAGCCGGTGCAGCAGCCGACAGAAGCGGAGACCGTGACACCTGAAGCGAAGGAAGCCCCCGCGACACCGAGTGGTGACGTCGCCGCGCCGCAACCGGTCCACAGCCAGTTCACGACACTGACGTTCACCATGGCTGCGCCGGACCCGGATGCGCGGACGTATCGCTTCGATTACGACAACACGCCATGGCCCGACGTGCTGGCGGATTTTTCGAGGATGAGTGGGCTGCCGTTTCTCAACCAGCCCGATCCGCCGATTTCGGACGCTCTGACCTTCCGTAGCCCGCGGGAGATGACCTACCGGGAAGCGCTGAGCCAGATCAATGAGCTTCTGGTAGCCCGTCCGCTTAACAAGTACCTCATCAAGCGACAGGAAAACTACCTGCTGATCAAGCGACTTCCAGACTGGATACGCGAGATCGCCCCGAGCGAGATGTTCGATTCGTTCGAGGAGATGGAAGCGGCGAACCCCGATGCGTACGACATTGTCCTCGTGAATCTCGAGGTACCAAAGGGCTGGTCGCCCTTTGAGATCATTGAGAAGTACCGGCATATGTTCAGCGATACTTACGGCACGCAGGTCAACGGCGACCGGCTCGAACTGACCGGACTGGTTCAGGAACATCGGCGTTTCCGTGAAGTCATCAACCGACTGACGAGCATGACACCGGGCCCGCCGCCGTCCGACCCGCGACCGACGCTGACGATTCAGTTCAAGATTGCCCGTGCCGCCGATGTGCAGACGATGCTGCGCCAGCTTTACCCCGGCGCTGCGCCTGCGGCGCAGGCCCGCGGTCCGGGCATCGACCAGGTCGCGGAGACGGCGCGCAAGGTAGACATCTTCGCAGATGTGAAAAGCAACTCGTTGATCATCAAAGCGCAACCGCGCCTGCTCTCCGAGATCGCTGAGTGGGCGGCGAAGCTCGATACCGGCAGTGCGCTGAGTCTTCCGGTGATGAGGGTCGTGCGCCTTGAATATGCCGATCCGAACACCCTTTCGGCCGCATTGAAACCCATTTTCATGAAGGAGCAGCAGGCGCTGACCAAGCCCGATGGGCCGTACGTTTCGCCGGAGCAGCGCGCCGACATGGAGCGCGATATCTTCCCGGACCCCGCGAGCAATTCGGTGATTCTCATCGGTGGCGAGTCGGGTGTGCGTTCGGCCGAGCAACTGGTGCGCGAGTGGGACAAGCCCGGCGAGAACACGATCGACGAGATCATCGAGCTGAAGCATGCCGACGCGACGGAACTGGCCGGTATCCTCTCGCAGATCTTCCCCGCCGCTGCCAAGCCGGGCCAGTCGGCCGACCGTATCACACCGCGAACAAGCACTTCACTGCTTGTGTCGGTTTCCAAACGGACCTATGACAAGCTCCTTCCGCTTCTTGAGAAGCTGGATGTACCCGCGGAGGCCGAGGAAAAAGAACACCTTGTTCAGCCGAAGGCGGCGACGCCCAGCGCCCTGGCGGCGATCCTGCAATCAGCGATGTCCGGCGTCACGCCGGCTCGCCCCGCGCCGGGCGCCAAGCGCCCCGGTCAGCCGCCTGCACAGCCCGCCGCGGCGCCGATGGGCGGCCCGGGGCCCCGGTTCATACCCGATGATGCGACCGGTTATCTCATCGTGTACTGCATCGACACCGACTGGGAGCGGATCGAGCCGTTGATCCGCACGCTGGATGAACGCGCCGCCTTCTTCGAGCCGCGGCTGGTCACCTATACACTGGAACACGCCAGCGCCGGCGACGTGGTCAACATGCTGCAGCAGATGTTTCCGCCACAGCCGCCGGGCACCGGGCAGCCCGCGCCGCAGCAGCGAAGCTTCTTTGCCGATCTGTACAACAATACGGTGCAGGTGTTCGCGTCGGAGGAATTCGTCACCAAGATCACGCCGTTCATCCGGCAGCTCGACATCGAGACGACCGGCGAGTTGACGGTCATCAAGCTTGAGCACTCCGATGCGGAGACAATTGCGCCGATTCTCGCGCAGAGCGTCGGCGGCACGGCGGTCTCCCCGGCGCCGCAGGCGGCGCGCGTGGCGACGGCCGGCAAGGCGGCACAGGCCCAGCAACAGCCGATGACGGTGGCTCCGACGGGCGGCTCAGTGCGGATCGTGTCCGAACCGATCACCAATTCGCTTCTGGTCACCGCTCCGAGCAAGGAGCTGCAACAGATTCGCGATCTGGTGACCAAGATCGAGCATGAAGCGGCCGTCCAGAAGGATCGCGTCGAGCCGACCCGGGTGATTCTCTCGGCGCAGCATCGCACGGCGGAAGAACTGGTCGAGACGATGAGGTATCTCGCCGCCGCGCCAAAGCAGATTCCCGGCGGCCCGCGCGCCGCGGCCAGCAAGGATGTGGCCGATGCCGCCGCCGAAGGCCTGAAGATCGTGGCCAGCGGTCAGCAGGTAGTCATGGATGGCCCGCGCGATCAGGTGGCCAAGGCCGTGCTGCTTTTCGAGCAGATCGACGTGCCGCGCGAGCAGATGATCTTCCGCAAATATGCCGTGCAGGATGCGGAAGAAAACGAGAAGAAGCTCCGCGCCATGCTGGCCCAGAGTACGCCGCCGACCGTGACGGCGACGACCGGCCAGACCCGCGGCGCTGCTCCGCCGCCCGCGGCACCGAAGATCGCCACGCCGGAGAGCATCCTCATCTATGCGGACACCTACGAGAACACGCTGCTCGTCGGTGCCCGGTTGGAATCCGAACTGACTGAAGTAGAACGCATTCTCGAACTGATCTTTCGCGAGGCCAGCACGATCACCGGCGGGCCCGATCCGGACGACATCGACCTGGGCTTTTTCCTTGTCAAGCTGGAGCACAAGAAGGCCTTCGACATCGCGTTTGACGTTGAGGATATTCTCAATCCCGACCGCAAGTCGAGCGGCATCCGTCTCGACGAAGGACCGACCGAGCGGCTGCTGATGGTACGCAACTGCAAGCCCGGCCAGCGCGCCCGCGTCGAGGAAGTGGTGAAGGTCTTCGACGTGCCCAAGCGCGGCATGGTTCGACGGAACATCCGCACGCTCGATTCAGAGAAGCTGCCGCCGGACATGCTCGTGAAGCTGCTTCAGCAACGGTACGACAAGCCGATCAATCTGATCCCGCTCGGGGATGCCATGGGTCGGGTCAAGGTCATTGATATTCACGAAGGCGAAGAGGAACCCGCGCTGCCCTTGCGAAAGAGCCGCACGACGGGCGATGCGAATCCGTGCGTGCTGCCGCACAGCTTGATCGAGTCGCTGTCTGCGATCTCGCTGGGCCAGTCCGTTCATGCGAACCAGCCGATGGAGCTGCTTGAACCGGCGGTGTGTCCGATCTGCCAGCAGAGCCCGTGCATGTTGCCGGCGGAACTGCTTCGCTCAATCGACAGCGTGGCGATGAGCGCGGTCATGCACGACGCCGTAACCGATACCGACGCGCCAAAGAAGGGCGAGCGTGTCTTCTCCACGCAGACGCCGGAGGCACGCGAAGAGCCGGCCGAGGCAGCCACACAGGAGAAGGAGCCGGAATCGGTCTCGATCATCTATGACCCCGACACCGGGAAGATCATTCTTCGCGGTCCGGAGGACGAGCTCGAAATCCTGACGGACCTGATTGACGAGATCACCAGCGGCGATCAGCCGACAGTCTTTCGGGTCTTCCCGCTGAAGTATTCCGATGTCAACGTCGCGTCACATCTTCTGGAACAGATCTTCAACCAGGGTCAGGCCGTTGCGGCGGGCGGGCGCCGGGGCCGGCAGCAGCAACAGCAACCACAGATGATGCCCGTGCCGCAGGTGCCACAGCAGGGCCAGCCGGGTCAGCCCGGTCAGCAGGCCAAGCCCGGCACACCGCAGGCCCAGCAGCAGATGCAAATGATGCAGGCGATGCAGCAGCAGGGGCCTGCGCGCATCAAGGTGGTGCCCGATCCGCGAACCAAGAGTCTCTTCGTCGCGGCGCTCTTGTCGGATGTGCCGCTGATCGTCGATGTGCTTCGCAAGATTGATGCACCGGTTCCGCCAGGCGCCAGCGACATCCGCATGTTCCGTCTGACGAATCTCGACGCCACGCAGGTGGTGGAGAATCTCAAAGAGGTCCTTGGTCTCGATGCAAGCGCGCAGCAGCGCATGCAACAGCAGCGGGGCGGCCGACAACAAGGCATGCAGCAGCCGCAGGGACAGCCCGACCAGCAGCAGATTCTCCAACTGCAGGGTCAGCAGGGCCAGGGCGTGGTCGTGTCCTCGACGGACAACATCAATCTCACGGCCGATCCACAGACGAATACGATCATCGCGCGGGCCCCGGCGGACACCCTGGAGCTGATCGAAGCGCTCATCGAGGAGTTGGATTCCGAGGAGAACACGACCAAGAGCGAGATGCGCCGCGTGGCGCTTGTGCATGCCCGGGCCAGCGATGTCGCCACGATCGTCAAGGACGTGGCCAATGAGCTGGTTGGCGGCGGCGGCGGTGGTATGCCGGGCGGACCGCGTGGCGGCGGCCGGGGCGGTCGCGGCGGCGGCGTGAGCGGGCGCGTCGCGGTCAATGCGGACACTCGAACGAACAGCGTGATCCTCGCGGGCCAGTCGAAAGACGTGACGCGCGTGGCGGAGATCGTGCGCGAAATGGACATCCCTTCCGACGGCGGCACGATCCGGCAGTTCCCGGTCAAGGGTGACGCCGCTGCGCTGGCGACGCTGCTCAAGTCGCTCTTTGTTTCCGGCAATCAGACGGACATCATCATCACCGGCGACAACTCGACCGGGACCGTGCTGGTCAAGGCCCCGCCGACGCAGATGGGCGAGATCGCCGAACAGCTCCGACAGATGGATGAGAAGGTCGCCGGCGCCAAGGAACTCAAGACCATCACCATGCTCGTGGCCGATCCGGAGCAGATCGCGCCACGGCTCAACGAAATCTTCACCGCCACGCGCGGCACGGCCGGCGCCAAGCAGAACATCACCATCACCGGCAACAAGAACAACAGCACGCTCTACGTCATGGGTGCCGATCCTGAGACGTTCAACATGATCAAGGACGTCGCCAAAGGCATGGACACCGCGCCGACCGGCACACAGGTCAAGCGATTCCCGATGAAGCATGCCTCGGCTGTTGAGATCAACAGCCAGCTTACCGACATGCTCGTCAAAGCCAAACAGACCGGCGGGCTCGAAGGCGTTAAGCTCGACTTTGTCGGCGCCGTGCCCGATCCGAGAACAAACTCGCTCGTCGTTACCGGCGGTCCGCTCACCTTCGGGCTGATCGGCAGCATTCTGAATGAGATCGACGTCGCCCCGCCGGAGTCCATCGTTCGCGAAACACGATCGTACCAGCTTCCGGTGTCGGCGGATCCGAGTCAGGTGATGTCCAACATCCAGGCGATGTTCGCCACGACCGCGGCCCAGAAGACCGGGCTCGAAGCCCCGAGCGTCACGGTGAATGCGGCCAGCAACATGGTGCTCGTCACTGCCAACATCCAGCAGCACGAGGACATCAAGACCAAGATCATCGACCCGATCGTGACCGCGCTGGGCTCGCCTTTTGAGGATCACAGGATTCCCTTGAAATTCATCAAAGCCGAAGATGCCCGTGCGACGCTGGAGGACTTCCTCAATAAATGGCGGACCAGCCGCGGCAACAAGCCGCAGGATGCCTTTGCCCTCACCGCGGATCAGAACAGCAATCTGCTGCTCGTGAACTGCACCGCGGCTACTCGCGAGGTGATTGAGAAGCAACTGGCTGACATCGACGTGCCGACCGGTGTGCGCGAAACGCGCTTCGTCCAACTTCAGCATGCTAAGGCCGATGAAGTCGCACGGGCGATGAACGAATCCTTCCGCGGGAAGACCGTGGCCAATACCAAGGGCCATTGGCCGGTGACCGTGGTGGCGGATGCCGGCTCGAATACGCTGGTGATCTCGGCGATGAGTGACCTCTGGCCGGAAGTGGAGGCGATGGCCAAGGCGCTTGACACCGAGGACGCCTCGGGCCGCGCGCAGCACGTCATCGAAGTAGCCAATTCGAACCCACAGGACGTGGCCAACGCCCTCCAGCAGATCTTCAACGCGGAGAAGACGGCGCGGCGCCAGACGACCAGCGCGCAGGTGCAGGCCATTCCGAACAGCACGAAGCTGCTGGTGCTGGCCAACGAAGATGAGATCGTTCTGATCCGCGAGCTGGTGAAGAAGATTGACGTCGAAGGCGGTCGGGAAGTCCACACGGTGGTCATGCCCGAACTGGTGCCGGCCAAGAGTGTCTCCGAGGCGATCCGGCAGCTCTACGGCGCTCAGGGCCCCGGCGGCAGCGGCGTGAAGGCCGAGTACCACGAACCGACAAATACGGTGCTGGTCTATGCCACGGCAGCGGAGTTCAGCCGCATCAAGGCGCAGATTATTGACAAAATCTCCGAGCAGCCGACGGTCGGCGCGATGCAGATCTATCAGATTCCGCTGAAGTTCGCCGTCGCGGATGAAGTAGCCAAGACGCTTCAGAGCTTCTTCGACAAGAAGGCCGGGGTGCGCGGCAGCGGTCAGAGCAATCTGCCCCCCTGGATGCGCGGCCCGGAGCCGGCGGCCAAGCAGCTTGAGAACCAGGTTTCCATCGTCGCCGAGCCGACAAGCAACACGCTCCTGGTCTATTGCACGGAGACGACCAAGCAGCTCATGGACGAGATCATCGCCCAGATCGACGCGGACCCGTCCGGCAAGAGTGTCATGGAGATGGTGCAGCTCAAATATGTCGACGCGGCCGAAGTGATTTCGATTCTGACGGAGTACCTGCGCGTTTCCAAGCGCAGTCCGGAGGAAGAGTCGCGGCGCTTCGTGCCCTGGTGGGCCGACCGCGAAGAGAAGAGCGAGGACAAGACGGTCCTCGCAGGCGACATGCGATTGAAGGCCGTCGACTCGCTGAACGCGATCATCGTGGTCGGTCGTCCGGAAGGCGTGGCCGACGCCGTCGCGAAGATCAAGGAACTCGACGTCGAGCAGCCGGACGGCGCCGATGCGCCGCAGCGGATCGTGCTGGCCCATGCCAATGCCACGGAGCTGGCCGACACGTTGAACAAGGTGTTCAACGATCCCAACATCGCCAAGTCCAAGGGGGCCTCGTATCGGCCGCCGATCATCGTGCCCGAGGAGGCGACGAAGAGCATCATCGTTCGCGCGAAGTCGTCGGATTTCAACATGATCCGCAAGATGGCGGAGAACCTTGACGGTCAGATGGAAGGCGATACCGGGGCGGGCGTGCGCGTGCTGGCGGTGCCCGTGGGGCGCGATCTGGAAGAGATGGCCCGCAACATCGAGCAGCGGATCAACGATGCCGAGCGGAATCGCCAGCAGCTCCAGAGGGATTACAAGCCATCGCTGGTGAGCATCGGCGCTGACGTGCGCTCCAGTGCCCTGATCGTGGCCGGCTCGCGCGGCAAGTATGAAGAGGTCAAGTCGATCGTTGAGGAACTGGTCGCCATGGGGCCGGCAGGTGGCACGCGCCGCGCTGTCATTCAGCTCAAGACACTCTCCTCCCAGGAGGCCAAGCAGATCATCGACCAGCTGCAGCAGAGCGGAAAAGGCCGATCCGGTGGTCCGCGCGGCGAAGCCGAATGGACGCGCGATCGGCGCTGGCGCACGCCGCAACGCGCCGCAAGTCACACGGTCGCCTGCGCGGGAACGCTCCCGATGCTCCTGATGCAAATCGCGCTGACCGGCGCGGTCGCGCAGTCTTCGTCAGCGGAACCGACGACGCAGCCGAGCGGGCCGGTCATCGGCACGATTCGGCCGCGCGAGACCACGACGCAGCCATCCGGAAGCCGCTCCGAAAAAACGAAATCCGAAACGCCTGGGCGCGGGGATGGCTCTCCGACGCTGACGTCGGACGATCTGCTGCGGGCCGGCATTGAAGCGGGCCAGATCGACCCCACGCGCATGACCGACGCGGCCAAGGCGGCCCTGGGGCGGCGGCTCTCGGGCGGTCCGATCTCCACGGCCGAAGCCGGCCCGGACAACATCGTGATCGAGGCCTCCGAGGAGGATATGGAAGTCATCATCTCCGTGCTTGAGATGCTCGACACGGCGCTCCCCGGCAAGGTCATTGAGTATGTGACGCTGAAGAACGCCAGCGCCAAGGACCTTGCCAAGACGCTGGCCGATGTCTTCGCCACGATCGAAAAGAAAGGCCAGCGCCAGCCGCGGCCGGAAGACAAGGTCGATGTCATCGCCGATCCGCGGACGAACGGTCTCTACATCGCCGCGACGCGCGACAAGATGGAGCAGGTCCTCGAACTGGTTCGCAAGAACGACGAAGCCGCGGCGGACGTGCTCCAGCAGGTGCGCACGTTCGTCTTCCAGAATCGCCGCGTTTCCGAGGCGGGTGAAGTCCTCAAGAAAATGGTAACCGCCTACCTGCAGCAGAAAGGCCTGGACCCCAAGCTCATTCAGGTTGAGATCGATCCACAGACCAACAGCGTCTTCATCACGGCCGGCGAAACCGATCTCGACTTTGTCGAGAAGATCATCGCCGGTCTCGATGCGGAGCTGCCGCCGGGCAAGGATGACCGTCAGCCGATCGGCGAGGCCGACGTGATGATCATCCCACTGCGAATCGCACAGGCCGATTCGCTGGGCACACTTCTGAACGAATTGCTCAAGAAGGCCGCTACCGGCGACACACCGATGAAGGATTTCATCCGCCGATTTCGGCTGCTCGATGATCGCGGCGAGCCGCTGGCGACGGTCAACCTCGATCGGCCGGTCATCGTCTTCGGTGACAAGGAATCCAACTCCCTGCTGATCGCCAGCAGCCGCGAGAACTGCCTGATTATGAAGCAGGTCGTCGCCGCCTTCGACAAGGAGCCGGCGCGGGCCGAAGTACAGTACAAGGTCTTCACTCTGACCAACGCCGACGCCACCGAGGTCGCCGAGCAGGTCAGTAAGCTGCTCACCGAGGGTGAGAATCTCACGTCGCGCCCCGGCAAGAGTGAGAAGTCCGGCGTGCCGGATGGCGAGGCCGGTTCGCTCGTCTACAAAGCCGTCGTGACATCCGATGCGAGGACGAACCAACTGGTGCTCGTCGGTCGGCCCGAGGCCATCGAGGTTCTTTCGGAGCTGGTGACGAGTCTGGATGTCAAAGGTCTCGACGTGATGCCGTTTACGCTGGTGCGGCTTGAGTATGCCAGCGTTTCGGCGCTTGAGACGGCGCTCAGCGAGATGATGAAAGAGCGAGCCGAGGCCCTCCCCCGAGGCACCGGTCCGAACGCCGGCAAGAGCGAGACGGTCATCATCAAGGGCGATCCGCGATCCAAGTCGCTCATCATTGCGGCGAAGGCCAACCGGCTTGAAGAACTGCGCGGGCTGATCAAGCAGCTCGATGTGCCTTCGACGGCACTGGTCGAGGACATTCGCACGATCACCCTGCGCAACACCAGCGCCGGGGACCTGGCCGAGAAGCTCAAGAATCTCTGGGAACAGCGTGCCCAGCAGCAGGACACCGGCGGCACGGCTTTCAAGCTTGAGACACCGGCCATCGTCGCCGACGAGCGCAGCAATTCGCTGATTGTCGCCGCCAGCCAGGGCGACTTCGATGCGATCAAGGGCGTGGTCGAGAAGATCGAGGCCCTCGAACTGAACCCGATGGCCAACATCTACGTGGTTCGCCTGAAGTTCAACTCCGCGAAGAATCTTCAGGCAGCGTTCAAGGCCCTTTTCGAGAAGCGCGCCCAGATGCGCACCGTGGACGGCAAGACGCGTCCCGAGGATGAAGTGGCGATCGAAGTCGACGAGACGATGAACGCCATTCTCTTTGCCGGCTCACGCGAGAACTACGACGTTCTGATGCAGAAGCTCGTCGAACTCGACCAGGAGCTGGGCGTGCCCGGTGTGATTGAGTTCTTCGTATGCGAGAACGTGGGCGCCCACCGGGTGAAGGACACGATCGAAGAGTTGTTCAAGGACAACGGGTTGTACAAGCCCGGCGCGAGCGGGGAGAGCGAAGCCGCGAAGCGTCGCGAGAAGGTGACCGTGAGCATCGACGACCGGTCAAACATGCTGCTGGTCTCAGCCAGTCCGGAGAACATGGAGCTCATCCGCGAGATTTACCGGCGGATGAACAGCGTGACGACGCCGTGGGATGTGGCCATCACGAAAATGGTCGTGATCGAGCACGGCGATTCCGTGAAGATCGCCGCCCAGGTCGCGGACTACTTCAAGAAACTGGACGAACTCCGCGAGACGGGAGGTGACAGCGGCAAGAAGTCCGGCTTTGGCATCACGGTGTTCGCCGATGAGCGCAGCAACCGCATCATTGTCGGCGGCACCAAGGACGGCATCGACAGCGCCGTCGAGCTGATCGGTCGACTGGACGTTCCGCCGGGCACGCCGGGCCAGGTGATGGAGGTCTATACGCTGCGCGAAGCCCCTGCGACCCGCATCGGTGAGATGATCAAGAACGTTTTCGAGGAGCGCAACAAGCCACGGCAGGGCGGCGAAGGCACCGGCGTGCAGATTCCCAACATCACGGTTACCGTGGAGACCGACGGCGGACGCAATGCCTTGTTGATCAACGCGTCGCGTGAAGATCATCTGCTGATCGCCGACCTGGTGCGCCGGCTCGATCGCCCCTCGACAATTCTCGACATGGCTCGCGTGATCCCGCTCGAAAGGGCACCGGCCGAGCGGGTCAAGGAAATCCTCGAAGAGCTTTACCAGAGCGGCGAAGGCGGTGAAGGGCGAAGCGGTGGCAAGGTTATCGGCGTGGTCGAGGACAAGCGCACCAATGCCGTCGTAGTTACCGCCCCGCCCGGCGAGTTGGAAAACATCGTCTCGCTCGTCGAGCGACTCGATATGACCGAGGTCAAGGGCCAGGCCGAGGTGGGCGTATTTCTCTGCGACAACGAAGACGCCGAGAAGATGGCCGAGGTACTCAACGAGATCATGACCGGTCGAGGCAAGGAGGGCGGTAGCAGCACGACCGACGAAGCCACGCAGCGACAGCTCAGCTCGATGCTGATTTCATTCGCCGACAAGGATCCTTTCGGTCGGGAGCTGTTCCTCAAGACCATCCGCGAAAACGTGCAGATCACCTTCAATCGGCGGACGAACAGCATCATCGCCGTCGCGCCGCCGTCGTCGCTGCGGCTCATCGAGCAACTGGTCCGCAAGCTGGACTCGATCCAGAAGCGATCGGTCATGGTCAAGGTGTTCATGCTCCGCCATGCCGACGCAGTCAAGATGATCGAGATGCTCGAGAAGATGTTCGCCCAGGACGAAGGGTCCGAGGCCCAGGCCGAGTTTCAGCGTGATCGCGAAATTCAGGTGGAAGGCGGTGGCACATCGACCTCCGGTGTACCGCAGGCGGCCTCGCAGGAAGGTCCGTCGCGCCGGGGCACCTTTGGTCGCCCGAAGACGACCTTCACCGCTGACGAGCGCACCAATTCGCTTATCGCCGCGGGCTGGCCGGAGGATATCGACGTCGTGGCGGACATCATCGACCAGCTCGACTCCCGCCCGATTCAGGATCGCGATTTCTTCGTCTACACACTCGTCAACCAGACGGCTGATTCAATGCAGGAGGCCCTCGATGCTTATTTCCAGGCCGAGGTGCAGCGGCTCGATGCGCTGGGCGATGTAATTTCTCCGCAGCGGCGCATGGAGCAGGAGGTCTCCATCATCTCCCATCCTGAGTCGAATCAGCTCGTGATTTCCTCGAGCCCACGCTACAAGAACCAGGTCGTCTCCATCATTGAGCAACTCGACATGGCCCCGGCCCAGGTGATGATCCAGGTCATGATCGCCGAAGTGACGCTGGACGATCGTTTTGAAATGGGTCTCGAATTCGCCCTTCAGGAACTTCGCTTCAGTGAAACAGCCGTCGCCGATGCCAACGGCATCCTCCAGAGCAGTCACTTCGACGTGGTCGGCGGAACCGATCTCGGCGCGGCCGGCAGCGGCTTGGGCGGTTTCTCCTTCACGATCACTGGTGAAGACTTCAACTTTCTGGTGCGCGCCCTCCAGTCGGACAGCCGGCTCGAGGTCATCCAGCGGCCGATGATCATGTGTCAGGACAATCAGCAGGCAACCATCCAGATCGGCCAGTCGGTGCCGACCCCCAGTGGTTCGCAGGCATTCGCGGGGCAGACCTCGACTCAGGTGCAGTACCAGGACGTCGGTGTCATCCTCAACGTGGAACCGCATATCAATCCCGACGGATTCGTTTATATGCTCGTCGAACCGGAGATCTCCTCGGTTTCTGATTCGACGATCCAGATCGCGCCCGGCGCCTTCGCACCGATCTTCAATCGTCGGCAGGCCTCCACGAACGTGGCCGTCAAGGACGGAGAGACCGTGGTCATCGGCGGTTTGATCACCACGACCGAGACCGAGAGCGAGAGCAAGGTGCCGCTGCTGGGCGACATTCCGGGCCTCGGCGTTCTCTTCCGCACGACGGTACGAACCAAGAATCGTACTGAGCTGCTGATTGCCCTTACGCCACGCATTGTTCGCACCGTCGAGGACGCAAGGCGCATCAGCATCGCCAAGCGTGACGAGTCGGGCATCATCACCGACAACATGAAACAGAGCCCGCTCTTTGAAGGGCTTCAGGTCAAGCCGCCGTCGGAGGAGGCGATCGACACGCTGGAATTTGCACCGGAGGATTCGCGCGTCCTGCCTGTCATGCCCGAGGTGATAGACTCCACCGTGCCGGTAGAGCCGGCAGGTACGCCGAAGCAACCGGGTAAGGAAGAAAAGCCGCGCTACGGTCCTGAGCCGCCCAAGTACGGGCCGCTTGTGCCTTCGGGAGAGGAAATCGTCGCGCGACGAACCGCGGAACCGATCGGCGCCGGCCGTTAAAGAAGAGATGGAAGTGATGCGTGTCAGGAGACCCTGAGATGCCGCAGACCTATCGCAACCTACGTGAAGTGAGAATCGACGACCGGAACGTCAAACCGACGAAGTCGGCGCGCGGCAGAGTCATGCAAAGCTGGTCGTCCGCGTGCGGATTGCTCGTCATCGTTTTTTTGGTCGGCATGACGGTTGCCGGCTGCGCGTCCACCGAGAATCAGAAGGCCTGGAAGTGGCCTGCGCCCGCGGCGAAGAGCGGCGGTGGCGGCGATGGCGCGGTTCAATCGAACATTGTGCGCGTCAATAAGTTCTTCCGGGAATCGCCCTGGCTTTCCTTCGACAGCGATGGAAGCAAGAACGTCGACGGTGTGACGTTCACCGTTTATCTTGAAGGTCCGAGCCAGCCCAAGGGGGTCTTCGGTACCGGCACGCTCATCGTCAACATGTATCGCCTCGATTTCGACCCGATGGGCCGCGAAACCGCAGTCCCGGTTCACGAATGGGTGCTGACGTCCGAGGACGCATACCCCTGGCGGGCTCGCACGCCGACTGCGCTGGGCTGGGGCTATGGTCTTCGGCTCCAGTGGCCCAAGGAGCTGAAGGTCGGCGGCAAGCAGGTCGCCTTCGTCGTCAAGTACGTGCGCGAGGACGGGCGCACGATCAGCTCTTCACGCCAGGTTCTCAAGGTGCCGTTCTCCGGCGCCGTCCCCGCCAAACTCAGCTGATCTCGCACATGACGAACACCTCGATGCATTCTCGCGGGGGGCAAGTCGCGCGATGGCTCAATCTTCTTCTGGCCCTGGCCGGTTGCGGTGTGTGCTTGGTGCTGCTTCGCGTATCCGCCGGCGTCGCTTCGGGCGGCGACGCCTTCAGTGCCGCCGTCTGCTCGCCGAGTCAACGCATCAACTGTGATTACGTCCTGTCGAGCCCGTGGGCGAGGATCGGCCCGCTGCCTGCGGCGTCCGTCGGTCTGGCGTATTTTGCAACGCTTGCCGCGTGGTATGTCGTGGTCGGATTGCCCAACGCCGCAGGTCGGCGTTGGCGGCTCGTACCGATTGTGCTGACTTCGGCGGGGCTGCTCGCGTCGCTGTTCTACACCTACATCATGGCCGTGTACCTGCCGGTGTGGTGCACTTGGTGCCTTGCCGCGCACGGCGTCAATGCATTGCTCTTTCTCGGCGCGCTGGTCGCGCGGCCGTCAGTATGGCTGACACCAGAGCAGCCGCATCCGACGCCCGTCCGGGCGCTGGGCGTGCTGGGCGCATGCGCAGCGATGGTCGTGATCCAGTCGCTTGCGGTGATGGTCGTTCAGCAGCATCAATCGACCCGGCAGCTTGAACTCGCCTATCTCGAAGCCGTCAACAATCCGGAATACATCCTCATGCGCTGGCGTCAGCAATCGCCGATGGATCCGAAACTGCGCGACGGCGAGATGTCGATCGGACCGGATGATGCGCCGCACGTACTGGTGGTGTACACGGATTTCGAATGCGGAAAATGCGCCTGGTTTCATCCTTATGCCGAGCGGCTTATGGAGATTTTCCCGCAGCAGTTGCGGATCGTCTGGCGACATTACCCGGTCTCGCCGCAGTGCAATGCGCACGTCAACAAGGCCCTCCACTACTACGCCTGCGAAGCGGCGATTGCCGCGGAAGCCGCACGCAGAGTCGGGGATATCGCCCAGGCCGTGCGTTATCACGGTTTGCTCTATCAAAATGCCAGGCGACTGTCATCGCGTCCGTATGAGCGTCTCGCTCGCGAAGCGGGCCTGAACGCGGATGCCTTCGCGAAGCTTCTGGAGGACGAGACGGTCCGACAGCGTGTCGCCGAGGACATCGAGATCGCCACCACGATGGGTGTGGTAGCCACGCCGACCATGTTTCTCGACGGTCGAAAACTGCCGACGTGGCACATTCTGTCTGACGAAATCCGCCCGCGGATTGACGTGGGTGCGACGGATCACCTCTGGCGACGGCTGATTGCGGCGGAATCGGCAGAGTGAACTTTCAAGGTTTGATCCCGCTGGCGGAATCTAGCATTCGTGCGGGTGGCGACTACGGATCATTACTTCTCAAGTTCGGTCGAGACCTGCGATCGGCAAGTTGTGAACAAGTCATAGGTCAGCCAACGACGACGGAGCAGTTTCTCGACGAAGCAAAGATAGAAAAACCTGCGCCGATAGCCACGGGCTGCCTTCCATCCGTCCCGCGCAATCTCCGTAAGTCCGTCGTGCAACGAATTGGCCGCCTGGACGGAGACCTCCTCATGGCGAATCCTGTCGAATCCCAAAGCGTGGAAAGTTTCTCGATAATCCCCTGCTGACCAGAGGCGTTCATGCGTGCTGAACTGGCTTGCAAGATTGTTGAGCATGCCCAGCGCGGCAAAGAACTTCTTGCGATGGGTACAGATATCGCCCAGGCAAAGAACGCCTCCGGGCTTGAGGATGCGACGGCATTCTGAGATGAATTGCCGCTTGTCGGGATAATGCAGCGCGGATTCGAGATTGAAGATGACATCGACTGATGCATCGGCGAGCGGAAGACTGTGAGCGTCACCCTGCAGAAAGCAGGGCCTGCGAGTGCGATGGGCCCAGCGAGCGTTGGCCTCTTGTACGCTGGCAGTACAGTAATCGATGCCGATCAGACGAGCGGGTTGAAAACGTTCGAAGATCCATCCGCTTGGACCGCCGATTCCGCAACCGACGTCAACGACGACGCTGTGTCGTCCGATGGGCGTATCACCCAGCAGACGCCAGACCAGGTCCTTCTGATGTTGATCGAAGGTTCCGCAGCCGAGTGTCTCAGCGAAGCCCGCGTTGTAGCCCCGAAGACCACGAGCCCTGGTCAATCGCAGGTTGGGCTCGTAGAATATCTCCATGCTGTGTTGATACATGGGCCAGTCACCGTATCGCAGCGCGAGAACTGCAGCACATAAGTGGGGAAGTATAGGCGGCTGCTCGAGTTGACTCCAGCGATAGTGTCTGCGGAGAGAACTGAGCCATCAACGTACAATCGATGAGATACCGCTTGCGGGGGTTCTGACAGATCGCTGAAAAAAGGCGGGCGCCGGTGCTCGCAAGGATTCAATGGTCGAGTGCCGTAAGTGCGGCGTCATACACCAACGACGGCCATGGTTTCCACGCGCGGGGCGGGGCTGTGTCGGGTTCGCAGTTCGCGCTCCAGCTCCGCGATGCGGGCGTCGATCTCCGCCAGCTTCTGCTTTTCGCGCACCAGTTTCTCACGATGGCGACGCAGGAAGTAACCGATGGTCTCGATGCGAATCTTGATTGAGCCGGTGGGCTTGTTCTCGTCAATGTCTTTGAAGCAGAAGTAGGGCGTTCCGCTGTTCTCGACGACCTCCTCGACGACGCTGTAGATCGGAGCGTCGTGGCCGCACTTGAAGCTGGAGAGCTCCAGGGCGATCAGGTTGGGATGGCGTGCCGCGTACTTGGCCGCCCAGACTTTGCGGTTGGTGTTCTCGCTGTAGGCGTTCTTCCATGCGTCTTCGATGGACAGGGGCGATTTGAATTCGCCGCGGCGGACTTCCTCACCAAAAAGCCGCTCCAGAATGTCTGGATCGCGCGGCAACACGTCCATCGTGAAAATCGGGTATCCGAGCTTCTGCAATTCGTCGGGGATTTCGTGGCACACGCCGGGGTCGTGGTGATAGGGCCGTGTGAGCAGCACGACGCCAATCTCATTGTTGCTTTCAAGCCGTTCAAGGACCTGTCGTGCCTGTCGGCAGAGATTCTCGTAGAAGTTGTTGTAGCATTCCCACGCCGCCTGACAGGCCCGGGCGTTCTCTGCCTCTGAAAGCCCGAGCTTATCGGCGAACTCCTGGTACATCTGCCGGGCCAGGAGCGGCGGCTCTTCGAAGTTCACGAAGGTATCGAGGAACTCGATCCCATGCTCGGCGAACAGGTCGGACTCCTTCGTGAACGCCGCCTTGACCGCCTCGGGGGTCGTCGCCACCGTCGGGCATGCCCGCGTATCGAGCACGCCTTCGAGGAAAGTCGGCAGGCCGTCGATCATGGGGAAGAAGATGTAGTCGAGCGGCTTGTCCTTGTGCTTGTGGTAGAGCAGATTGTGGACATGGGGGATGCCGATCTTGCTGGGGAAGCACGGGTCGATGGCCCCGCGCTTGGCGCCTTCCTTGTAGAGCTCCTCGCTGGTGTATTCCGACCAGATGAGGTTCGCGGCGCGGATACCCAGCGACTGGAAATACGCCATGAACCAGGGGGCCATGGAGTACATGTTGAGCACGCGCGGCATGCCGATGCGGACGCTCTCGCGCTTCTTCATCAATTCGATGCGTCGCTCGATCTCCTTCTTCCTGAGGATACTCGTCAGCGAAACCTGCGGCAGAGGATCGGCGACACTCTCAACTGTGACCGGCGCGAAGGCCTCGCGGGCGGCAATCTCGGCAAAGTTCGGATTGGCCTTCTTAACCGCGTCCAGCCCGGCCTTGATCTCTCGCATGTCGTTGACGTCTTCAACGGTGCCCTTCTCGCAGGTGGCGATGATGAGACGCTGCTCGCCGGTCTCGAGGGGTACCTTCGATTTGGATTTTGTCGGAGTTTTCTTTCCTGACGCGTCTGGGCTATCGCTGATTCCGACGGATTGCAGTTCGTCGGCTTCTGTCGGCCCGTGCTTGATGCGCGTCGGATGACCCGCCTCGGGGCCCATCTTCACGATCTGCGTCGTGAGACTGACGAGCACGCCGTTGTTCTTGCCGTTGCCTTCGCTTGCGCTTCGGGCTTGTTCCGCTTCGCCGGTCTTCACATCGATGAACGTCCGCAGGCACTTGTTCTTGCAGAAGTAGCACCGGGTCGATTCGCTGCGCGTCGTGCGATACTGAATCTGCTGCACGCGTTCGAGGCCGATGAAACTCGTGCGATGGTCGTTCTCCACGTACAGCCGATGGGCTTCCACGGCGCAACCGATGGCTCCGGCCTCGCCGCAGAATTTGTGCACAATGACTTTCGGTTCGACGCCGGTGCCGGTGAACCGACTTTTGATGAAATCGACCTGCGCCTTGACCGCTGCGAGGTTGTGCTGCGTGCCGCCCTGCAGGACGAAGGTCGTACCCAGTTTCGCCAGATTGGGAATCTGCGACACGTACAGCCAGATGTTCTTCGGCAGCACATCGCACAGGCCGGCCATGATTTCGTTCGGCGCCCAGCCCTGCCGCTGGAAATCAACGATGTCCGACTGCATGAAGACTGCACAGCCGTAGCCGAAGGACGGCATCGCTTCGGCGCTGAACGCGATGTCGGCGAATTCCTCGACCTTGAAACCGAAGCCCTGGGCCGTGCTCTGAAGGAAATAGCCATTGCCCGCGGAGCATTGCGTATTGAGCTTGAAGTCCTTGACCTGGCCGTTCCTGAGAATGATGAGCTTGATGTCCTGCCCGCCGACGTCGACGATCACGTCGGTATCGGGATAAAAGTGCATACCCGCCTGCGTGTGGGCGACCGTCTCAACGAGCGCCACGTCGGCTTGCAGCACATCTTTGAGAATGTCCTTCGCATAGCCCGTCGTACCGACACCGAGCACTTCCAGCGTGCAGCCCTGATCGGCGATTTGCTTTTGAAGCAGGGCGAAGATTTCCATCGTGTCTTCGATCGGGTTGCCCTTGGAAAGCTGGTACGCCCGGGCAATGACGTTTTTATCCAGATCGAGCAGGACGCCCTTGGTGCTGGTGCTGCCGCCGTCGAGGCCGATGAAGGCGCGGACGTGTGTGCCCGGTGCGAACTTCGCCGGCTCCCACGGCTCTTTCTTGTACGACTCGCGAAACGCGTCGAGCTCTTTGTTATCCTTCCACAGGCCCTTGCTGCCGGCGGCCTTCTTCTCCTCAATACGGCCGACCCGAATGTACCAGTCGAGCTCCTCAATGCCGCGGAAGACGCCGAAGTTCGGATTGTCCTGCACCTCAATCTTTGCGTATTCAACCGCGCCCAGCGCGGCGAAGTACTGGGCGTTGTCTGGTACGACAACAAGTTCCTCAATCGGCTTCGTCTCGTCGAAAGGTACGTTTCGCTCTTTCCAGATAGCCGGGATGTTATGCCGCCAGCAGTCGCGCATGCCTTTGATGTAGCAGTTCGGCCCGCCGAGCAGCAGCACCTGCGGGCGCAGCGTGTGGCCGCGCGTCAGTACGGACAGATTCTGCTGGATGATGCTCTCGAAGAGGGAGGCCATCAATTCATCCGGCGGAACGCCCTGCTTCTGAAGGCCGTTGATGTCCGTCTCGGCGAAGACGCCGCACTTGCCCGCGACGGGGTGCAGCTTGAGGCCGACGTAGCCCATCTCGCAGAGCTGGTCGGCGGGAATCTTCAGCTTGGCGTTGATCTTGTCGATCACCGCGCCGGTGCCGCCGGCGCACTTGTCGTTCATGCTGGGGATCTTCTTCTTCTTGCCGGTCGATTCGTCCGTTTTGAAGACGATGATCTTTGCGTCCTGCCCGCCGAGCTCGACGACGCTTTGCACGTCGGGATAAAGTTTCTCCACGGCCAGCGAGACGGCGTTAACCTCCTGCACGAACTTGGCCCCGATGCGCCGGCCGATGGACGAACCGCCGCTGCCGGTCATGAAGACGCGGAAGGCATTTCGCGGCACGTCGGCGAACTGCTTCGCGATGTCGCCGAACATCTCGATGCATTTTTCGGGCTGCTTGGTGTCATGTCGCTGGTAGTCCTTGGCGAGAATTTCGTCGGTGACCGGGTCGACGACGACGTACTTGACCGTCGTGCTGCCGACGTCCAGTCCGATGAGCAGGCCCTGCGGATACTTCTCCGTCGGGGTAAACGGCAAGTCCTCAATAACCGGTTTGGACTTCTCGGCCTTGATGATGCCGACATTGAGCTGCACGACGCCGAGAGCGGCATCCTTCGGCTCGCTCTTGGTCGAGCAGCAGCCGCCGGACGAACAACCGCCGCCGGAGCTTTGCTTGGCCAGCGGGAGACTGCTCGACGAAGCGCCGCTCGTGCCGCACGCCCCGCCGCCATGCCCGTGATCTGCTTCGAGTTTGATGGATCGGTTCATTATCGCCCTTCTATCTATTTACGAGTCTTTGACCCGATCATCATCCGACCGTCACCAATTCGCGCTCACGGCTTTCGACCGGCACTCCCGTGGCACGCATTTTCTCGCCGACGTCAAGCACGAAATTCGCCGCCTTGCCGATCACGCCCTTGTGGTGCGTGATGTGTTGCAGCGGCCTTCGCAGGTCGCGGTTCTCCGGCAGGTCCACGAATTCGCGGATCTGCTCCAGCGTGTAGCCCGTCTGCTCGACGCAGCGCTTGAACTCCTCCTTGCACTTCAGCTTCGCCTCGCCGAGAGCCATCTGCACACGGCTGTGGGCGTTGATGTCGCCCTCGCCGCTCGTCTCGATGGGAATGTAGATCATGTCCTTGAAGTGGCTGGTCACCGCCGCCTGGGCGCCGTCGCTCTGCGTGCTCGGCATGCAGCCGAAGGGCTTGAGCGAGAGCACCATGTGGGCCATGTCTTTCGAGGAGTAGTAAATGTTCTTGGCGACTTCGAGGTGTCCCTCGCCGCCACCGGCCCTGCTGTTGTAGTACGGATGCCCGACGCGGGTAAGCTCCATTTGCGGGGCCAGTTCGTGTGTCGTTCCGCCGATGGCCTTGCGCAGCTTGTTGTATTCATGGAGGATGATCTTCTCAGCGAGATTGAAGGTGAACATCTTCTTGCGATAGGCCATCTCGTCGGCGAGCAGTTCCTTCAGGTTCCACTTCGGAATGCTCGTGCCGTCTTCGCGGAGGCCGCGGCGGTCCTGCGTGTGAAGACCCGCCTGATGAAGCATGTAGCAGATCCACGTCGCCACCGGTTCGACGAGTACTTCGGCTCCCTCGCACTCCAGAAACGGGAACATGCGGAAGTTGCCATCGCCCTCAGTCGTCTGCGCCCAGAACTCGCCGGTCACCTTGACGATCGGCTTGGGCCTCAGGTAGTCGACCTCGATCTCTTCGTCGATGAGTTTGCGGCATTCCTCGAACACATCGGCGTAGTAAGTTCCCTTGAGTTGATCGAGGAACTTGGCCGCGTCGGCCGGCGTCTTGACCGGCGAGACCTTACTAAGCATCTTCGCCAGCACGCCGCCGTGAATCTCGTCGTAGTTTCGTTTGCGCAGGGCCTCCTGACAGATGTCCATGCACCTGGCAAAGACCTCGTTAGTCTTGCCAGGTTCGAGTTCGTAGGGGCGAATCTGATAGGCGACCTCATTGATCACGTCGCCCATGAACATTGCATTGAGCAGCGAGAGGAAAAAGTTCAGGTTGAACTCCAGCCCGGCCTCGACGGCCGATTGATCCAGCCCGCCGCCCTGCTGGAAGAGCAGGACACGGAAACCGTCAAAGCCGCTGTTTCGCAGGGCCAACCGATACTCCGCCTCATACATGCCGAAGCGGCACGGCCCACAGGCGCCCGCGGTGATGAACACGTGATCGCTGAGAATCTTCTCCAGTGGTATGCCTTCTTCATCGCGCATCCGTTTGAGATGGTTCACCAGCGCCCCGACGGTGAAGTACGTCGGGTTGCATTGCCCGTTGTTGCCGTACTCCTTGCCCGCCTGAAAGTCCGGCTTGGCCGGCGTAGGGATGATACCCGCCTTGTAGCCAAGCCCTTCGAGCCCGGCGAGGATGAGTTGCTCATGGCGCAGGGTCAGGCCGCCGAACCAGATGGTGACTTGGCCGCGTTCGGCCTTGGTGAAGTTGCGTTCGACCGGGCGCTTGAAATGCTGAACCGGCCCGACGCGGATCCCTGCTTCCTTCAACATGCGTTCGCGTTCGGCCTGAAGCGTCGCTTCGATCGATTCGGAAAGCAGGGGCAGGGAGACGCGATTCGTCGCGCCGGCGTGGTCTTTCGTGTGGCTGGCTGGGGCAACCATGATTCACCTCTCGTTAGGGCGCACTAGCTTAGCGGTGCGCGGGCCCATGACAGGAATACCATGCGGGGGCATATTGAAACATCAGAGCGGCCATAAGTCCAGTATTATTTTAGGGTAACAAGAGTGTCGATGCCGGGCTTCTGACCGTCCCAAAGTTGAACGCAATAGTTAGTAAACACTAACTTTCAGGCAGCGGGGTCTGTTCAAACCGTCCGGGTTCGTGATTTCTTTCACAGCTGGATAAGATGCCAACGTGAACAAGGGCCGCTGGTTAGCGATGTGGGACTGGTTCGGTCCTATTTCTGCTCGACCGTATCATTCGCATTCGTGATTCCCCGGCGTCGATGTGCGCGACTTTGGGACAACCTGCCTGCATCACGCGTGCAGCAACGAGGGGAATCGTAAGTCAGCGGATTGATAGCAGGAGTTCCTTCAGCCGTCTTCCGAGTTGGGCAACCTGATGAGTGCGATCAAACGTTGCCAGCCCGGCGGGGGGTTCGAGCGGGCTTGGATGCTTCGCGACGAGTGCTCGAAGAGCGGCGAGCGCACGGGTCAATGAATCAGCATCACTCATCGGCGCAGCGAAGGTGCGCTCCGCGGCGATCGACTCCAACAGCAGGCGATCGTTCGATCCCGGTGATTCTTCCAAGCAGAGTATCGGTCGCCCGGCATAAAGATACTCGAACAACTTTGCACTGATCCCCCACTGTCCGACATACGCGCCGGTCAGGAGCAGCAGGGCATCGGCTCGCCGCATCTCCAGATTCGCCTGTTCGTGCGAGACCAATCCGGTTGATTCCACGAACTCTGAAAGGCCTGCTTCGGTAGGGTAATCCGGCGACAGATTACCGACAAAGCGGAATCGAACATCCGAGAGCGCGCCACTTTGCTTCAGTTGCCGAATGGTCTCGAAGAACAGGTCCGGACGATTCCGCTCGATCACCGTGCCGACGTGGGCGATTGTCAATCCAGTCCGTTTCAAAGGCGGCTCTGCCTCGGTTCGCGAATTATCCGTCACAAGTCCGGCGCTCGGGTCGTAGCCGTTTGGTATCACCCAGATTTTTCCACGTGGATACCCATGCTCCAGAGCGGCGGCATCCGCGAGCGGTTCGGAGACTGTCACCACCGCGCCGCTGCGGGCGATGGCGCGGCGTTCCAATTGAAGGTGTCGGTGCCGTGCCTGGGAAGACTTTGGAGAGTATCCGCCGGGCCCGAGCCAACGGTCGCGAAGGTCAACGATCAATGGCAGCCCACTCGCTTCCGCCAGCTCGACCGCTGCCAGGACGGCGCTGGCCGGCGGGAACGACACCATGATCGCGTCGATGCGACGTTCTCGAAGAATGCTTCGTCCTTCGCGGATTGCCGCGTGCGCCCAGTGCAGAAAGCGGTCTGGAAAGACCAGATCACGGACATGGTCGGCCAGCACGCCGGCAGTCCGGCCTGGCGCATAGTCCGCCATGATCGGCGCGCCGCTGTCCAGCGGGTCTTCAACAGGATGCAACACCACGCCTTTGTGCTGAGGAGAGGAAGAGCGCCGCGCTGTCAGCACGTGACACTCGAAACCTTGTGCAGGCAGGTACCGGGCGAAGGCGTGCAACCGCTCCGCCGCGGCGCCGACCGCCGGCGGATACCAGTACGTGACCAGCAACAGCCGCCAGATGTCCGAGGGTGCACCGTTCATGCGAGCATTGAAACGCCAAAAACCGAAAAACTCCAAACGGCCGAAGCGTTCGAAGGATTCTTTCTGCCGTCGCATCGCTGCGCGCACGTCGATCCCGTAACATACCGGCGTGAGTCCGTTCTCTGCTCAATCTGACGCGCTGGCCGATATCCATGTTCTCATCGTGCCTTCGTGGTGGCCGTCGCCGGAGCAGCCGCTGTCGGGCATCTTCTTCCAGGATTATGCACGGGCCTATGCCGCAGCAGAGGCACGGGTCGGCGTGATCTTCCCGGATCTCGTCAGCTTGCGCTACTTCGGTCGCGGCCCGATGGCCCCGCTGCGTCCGCGCATCGAGCAGGAGCAGGTTGACGATCTGCCTGTCATCAGAATTCGCGGGCTCCATACCGCGCTGGGCCGGCCAGAGCTGCAGATGTATCGCTACCTGTTATGGCTACGGCGCGGTCTGCAGGTCTATCGCAGGCAGCACGGCGAGCCGGATATCCTTCATGCCATGTGTGCGATACCTGCCGGCTGGGCGTGTGCGAAGATGGGGGGCGACGTAGTCAAGCGGACGATCGTGACGGAACACACCGGCCCATTTTCGCTGGCGCTATCACCGCCGTCCGCCGGCTCGTTCGTTCACTCAGCGCTCGATTCCGCCGCCGCTGTTGTCGCCGTCAGCAGGCATCTCCGGTATCAGATGTGCGACGCAGGCATCCAGCGCGAGATCGACGTCATTTTCAACCCCGTCGGTCCGCAGTTTCAACCGATAGCGCCGCCGCCGATTGCAGCTGTAGCCGGTGTCAGTCGCCCCTGCTATCGCGCGGTTTTCGTCGGGCGACTTTCGTTGCTCAAAGGAGTGCGCGAGCTGCTCAGCGCGGCGAAAATGCTTGCTACATCGGAGTCGTTCGAGATCGAATGGCATCTGGTCGGCGACGGCCCGCTGGAGGGGGAGATCCGCACGGCGCTGGCGGAAAAGTCTTCCGCCGCCCGACCGCGCATCATCTTGCACGGACTGTGCAGCAAGCATGAAGTCGCGGACATAATGAGCAATTCACATTTCCTCATCCTGCCGAGTCACGGCGAGAACTGTCCGCTGGCGATCTGCGAAGCCCTGTGCATCGGTCGGCCGGTCATCGGTACGCGTGGAACCGGTTGTGAGGAACTGATCGGCGACGGGGACGGCGTGTTATGCGACGTCGGCAGCTCGGAGAGTCTGGCAGATGCCGTACTTCGTTTAATCGTTCGGTACGACCAGTGGGACTGGCGGAGCATCTCCGATCGCGGCCACGGCCGATTCAGCGCCTCAGCGGTGACAGCCCGCTACGCTGAGATCATTCATCGTGTGGTCGGTGCGAACCGTGGTACTTGAGATAAAGCGACCATGTGCGGAATCGCCGGACTGATTTTCGACGAACTCGACCCGCGCGGCGGTGAACTGCTGACCACCATGACGCAGTCAATGTACCACCGCGGGCCGGACGGCGGTGGGGCGGTGATCTTCGGTCTCGGCGGTCGGCCTGTGATCGAACGGCGATTGGACCGGCCCGGCGAGTCAGTGAAGTGGGACTACTTACCCGTGCAGGTCGGCTTGGGCGCACGCCGGCTGGCGATACTCGATCCGAGCGAGGCGGGTCATCAACCGATGTCGGGCGGCGACGGACAGGCATGGATCGTCTTCAACGGCGCGATATACAACTTTCGCGCGCTGCGCGAGCAGCTTGATGCCACAGGCATGACATTTCGCGGCGGCAGCGATACGGAAGTGCTGCTGGCCGCCTATCGCCACTGGGGCACTACCTGTTTCGAGCGGCTCGAGGGCATGTGGGGCCTGGCGATCTACGAGCCCGCCTCAGGGCGGATCGTGATCTGCCGTGATCGTCTAGGCATCAAGCCGCTCTACATCGCACGCTACCGAGGCGGCCTGGCCTTCGCTTCGGAGATTGGCGCGATCCTCACACTGCCGGGCTTTCCGCGCGAGACCGGGGCAAGCATCCTGCGGGACTTCCTCACTCGCGGTTTGACCGACCACACCGACCGCACATTCTTCGAGGGCATCTGGTCCGTCCCTGCCGGCTGCTACATCGCATTCGATCTGCGCACCGGTGTCGAAGGTCTTCGCGGCACGCTACATCGATACTGGAACCCTGAATTGCGGTTCACGAAAGAGCGGCTCCAGGTCGATCGGGTGACGCAGTTCCTTGAGCAAGCCGTGAAGGAGCACCTGATCAGCGACGTACCAGTCGGCTCTTGTCTCTCTGGCGGGCTCGATAGTTCACTGGTCGTGTGCATGGCGCATGAGGCCATCTCTGGTTTCGCACGCACGGACGATATCAATGAACTCAACACGCAATGGTCGCAGCACGTCTTCACCGCCTGTCTGCCCGGCGACCCGCTCGATGAATCGCGATTCGCCGAAATCGTGGTCCGAGTCCGTGGCGATCTGAACTGGCATCGCGCCCTGCCCACGGCGGCCGGGCTGCTTGCCGACATGGCCTTGCTCGTTCGCCACCAGGAGCAGCCCTTCGGCTCGCCGTCGATCTACATGCAGTGGGAGGTCATGCGGCTGGCGCGCGAGACCGGCGTCACCGTCCTGCTCGACGGCCAGGGCGGCGACGAACTGTTCTGCGGATACGAAGGATGCATACCTCCGTTTCTGGCGGATCTGCTTCGACGTGCTCGGCTCGTTCGGTTTGTTCGCGAGTTGCTGGAAGCCCGTCGTGCCGGCTGGTATCGCATCCTGCCACTGTTCGCGCATGTCGGCGCTCATTTGTTGCCCGAATTCGCGCGGCGCTCGATTCGGAGTACGGTAGACCGTTCACGTCACCCGTGGCTGGCGGGCGATATTTTCAGCGTGGATTCTTCGCAGGACCTCTGCGACGGTCTTGGCATCCGCGGCGGCGATGCCGCGGCACTCGATCCTGACGGCTCACTGATCGATCGCTTTCAGTGGAACCTGCTCATCGCCGATAGTCTCCCTTCGCTGCTGCGCTTCGAGGATCGTAATTCAATGGCCTTTTCCATCGAGGCCCGTGTGCCGTTTCTCGACCGGGCGTTCGTGGAACTGGCCATGTCGGTACCCGCGGATGAGAAGATTCGCGACGGCCGGCTCAAGTCGATCCTGCGCGAGGCGGCTGGTTGCGTACCTGCTGAGATCATCAATCGCCGCGACAAGATCGGCTTTTCCGCTCCTACAGCCAGGTGGATGCGCGAAGGACTTCGCCCATGGTGGGAAGAAGCGGTCAACTCGCAGTCGTTTCATGACCGAGGGTGTTTTGATCGAAAAGGAGTCGCCAAGCTCGTATCACGCTTCAACACCGGCGACGATCTCGCGGCCCTTCCGCTTTGGCGACTGGCCGTCGTCGAACAGTGGGCGAGGCAGTTCATGGATGTGCCGGTTGAACGGGGGACCTGAAACAGCGTAAGTGCCGGGCGTGCTCAGACGCGGGACAGCTCGCGCAGACCAGCGTCGGTAGACACTTCCTTCGGCTGAAGGGTCTTCGCCTCGGCTCGGGCGGCGTCGCTCTGACTGCCGGCACGCTGCTTGGCCTCTGCGGTAACTTTCTCGAACAGGCGATTTCGCCCGCGCAGCAGGCGATTGGCCCACAGTGCGATCGGGTGCAGACCGGGCAGATAGGGAATATACTTCGCTGCCCAGATGAACCGGCGGGTGAGCGGCACCCCTTCGACGCGCGTATCCGGATAGCCGCAGGCCCGAAGCGTGCGGCCCATGTAGAAGTTCCACTGGGCGATCTGCAGCGGTGTTTCATTGCGTCGCCAGGCCTCGACGCGCTGCGCGTCGGGTTTCTTACGGGCCTTGCCCTTCCATGCCTGCTCGTAGACCGGGATGACGTCCGTACCGGTTCCCTCTTCGAGTTGGGCGGGCTGGAATTCCTCTCCGATAAAATCACACAGCTGGCGCAGCTCGTGCTCGGGCTCGCGCATCAAGTCCTCATAGCGGACAATCGTGAAAATCTTCGGCGAGAGCTTCCGCTGGAGTCGCATCCCTTCCCGCGCAAAGCCCTTCCACTGCCGACAGAGGGATTCCCAGGTGGAATGCGCGCCCCACGGCACGTTGCGTATGGAGCGACAAACGTCGCGGCCGTCGCGCACGATACAGATAAATTTTGATTGAGGATACAACTGAAGAAGCTCAGGAACGTGAAACAGGTGATTGCAGGTCTTCTCTGCCGCGCGAAACTTTCCGTGATGAATTTGGTACGCCTCCATCAGCGAGCGGAACAGGTTCGGGTAGGTCGGTTCGTACGTCTCGAATACGGCCAGCAGTTCCTCCAGCGAGAGGTGCGTTTCCTCGATGAAGGGGCAGGCCAGGGCCCGTTCGGCCATGGCCCGATGCGACATCTCGCCGCCTGCGGCACGGTCCTTGTGGATGAACTTGTTGAAGAACTGCGTTTCCGGCAGCATCGCGATCCGCGAATGACGATCGAGCATGACGGCCAGCGCGGTGGTGCCGCTGCGCTGGCAGCCGACCACGAAGATCGGTGCAAAGGACGTGTCGGCTGCTTCGATGGCGCGGCTGCGGCTACCTCTCTTCGAAATCAGTCGAGCGGTCGGCTGTCCGCTCACACGCTGAAACAGGCCAGCAGCAGGACCGGAAGGACGAGCGCGTCCTGGCTGAGACAAATCGACGGCCCGACCACTCTGATCCAGCCGCATGATCGATTCCGTATTCATGATGTTTGATCCTCCGGATTGGAGTTGCATAGGGGCAGGCGCGGACCAGGAGAGGACTCAAGTTCCACTCCGGGAGCTGCATGCGCAGAAAGATCGCAGATCTTCGCCGACCCTCTTTTACCAGAGGCGTGTTGTTGTTCCGTTAAGGTGCTGCTAAAGAATGATGAAATCGGGTGCCGATTGGTTCAGGCACTTCGAGAAGGTCCGATCACAGCTTAACGACATTGTGAATCTGAGAATCGCGCGAGAGGCCTGCGCGACTTAATCCTTACACTGCGCGCGCTCGATCTCGGAGATCTTGTCGATACGCGTCTTGTGGCGACCGCCTTCAAACGGCGTCTTGAGCCAGACCTCCACGATGCGGCGCATCAGCGCGTTGCCGACGAGGTCCGCCGGCAGGCAGAGCACGTTGGCGTCGTTGTGTCGGCGGGACATCTCCGCAGTCAATTCATCGTGGCACAGCGCCGCACGGATGCCATGAAACTTGTTAGCGGTTACGCACATCCCGATGCCTGTCCCGCAGAAAAGCACGCCTCGATCACACTCGCCCCGCTGGACCGCACGGGTGGCGGCATGCGCGGGGTCGGGGTAGTCGCAGGACTTGGTGGAATCGGTGCCGAAGTCCTGAACCTCCACGCCGAGTTCCTGGAGGACGATCTTGATGTGGTTCTTCGCGTTGTAGCCGCGATGATCGGCGCCGAGAGCGACTTTCATAATTCCACCTCGTCCATTCTGGCGTTCAGTGCCTGCGTGATCCGCGCCGCGGTACGCTCGTAGTCTTCAATCGTACCACCAGCCGGGTCGGAGATGTCACCTGACAAATCCAGCAACTGGGCCTTCGTCGAGACCCCGGGCACCAGCCGCCGCACCGCTTCCAGGTGCGGGCGAGCCATTGTAAAGATATGGTCGGCAGGGTGGATCAACTCCGCGGACAGCCCACGGGCTCGATGAGCACCAAGGTCGATCCCCATCCGGCGGCAGACCTCGACGGCCTCGCGGCTTGCCGGCCCACCGGAGAAGGCCATGGTTCCGGCTGACGAAACCGTGATGCCCTGGCCGGCCAGTTCTTCCTCACGGCAGCCCAGCTTCCGGGCCAGAAGCTGGCGAGCAATCCCCTCGGCCATGGGTGACCGGCAGGTGTTTCCGGTGCATACAAAGAGAATATTCAAGCTGGCTAACCGACGTATGGTGGATGGTGTGTAAACCCCTTCTCGAATCACCTTATAGCCGGTTCCGTTTAGAGCGACAACCGTCGATGCTTGCTTGTATTTGCAAGGCCCGGCGTCGATCAGCAGGTCGATCCGGCCGTCGAGAGTTTGCAGGACCTCCTCCGCGCTCGACGGTGGCGGGTGCCCGGTGTAGTTCGCGCTGGAGGCAATGATCGGCGCTCCGGCCTGGGCCAGCAGGGACGCGCCGGCGGAATGATCCGGGAAGCGGATGCCGACGGTGCCTTCGTTGTAGATCGACTCGATCCCCGGAGTGCTGAGCGTCGGATAAACTTCAGCGTTTTTCGGGTCCGCCACCGGGAAGATCAGCGTCAGCGGTCCGGGCCAGCCCTTGCGGATCAATCGTCGCGCGATCGGTGAAAGCTCCGTGACGAAGCGGTCGCAGTCTTCGCGTCGGCCGATGTGCACGGTAAAGGGCTGTTTGGCGGCGCGCCCCTTCACGTCTCGAAGCCGTTCAACGCTCGCTGCGATCGAGGCATTGACACCGACGCCATAGACGGTCTCCGTGGGAAATGCAACGACAGCGCCATCGGCCAGCGCCGAAGCGGCGCGTCGGATTTCGGCCGTGTCTGCGGCGCCGGATTGGATGGAAATGATCTCGGTGGACATCAAAAAAGGGCAACTCCTGTGTGATTATCCTTCTGCATCGCGCCGGCTGTCAAGCAAGCAGCTCCTGCGCCCTGCGGTATAATTCAGAAGTGGCGATGATCTACCTCGATAACAATTCCACGACGCAAACCGCGACGCAGGTCGTTGAAGCGATGCAGCCCTTCTGGCGCGAAAACTTCGGAAACCCGTCGAGTCTGCATCGCGCCGGCCAGATGGCCCGGCACGGCGTCGAAACGGCGCGCGAACACGTGGCCGCACTGATCGGCGCCCGATCGCGCGACATTGTTTTTACCAGCGGTGGGACTGAGGCCGACAATCTGGCGATTCTCGGTACGCTCGCCGCCAATCCCGCGAAGCGCCACATCATCACCACCGCCGTCGAGCACGTTGCCGTTTTCAGCTTGTGTGAGCGACTGGCGAAAGAGGGTTATCGCGTCACTTTTCTCTCGGTCGATCAGCAGGGGCGCCTTGATCCGGCGGAACTGGAGCGATGCATCGATGATGACACGGCGCTCGTCAGCATCATGCACGCCAACAACGAGACCGGCGTGATTTTCCCGATCGAGGAACTCTCCACCATCTGCCAAAAACACGGTGTACCGTTTCATGTGGATGCCGTACAGTCGGCCGGGAAGATTTCCATCGACGTTCAGGCGCTGGGTGTTGGTCTGTTGAGTCTCTCAGCGCACAAGATCCACGGACCCAAGGGCGCCGGCGCACTCTACGTCGGTCGCAGGATGCGGTTGAGAAGCCAGCTCACTGGCGGCCATCAGGAACGCGACCTTCGACCGGGAACGGAAAACGTCCCCGCCGTGGTCGGGTTTGGTGAAGCGGCACGTCTTGCGCGGCAACGGCTTGCATCGCAGGAGTGGCTGCGCGTTGCCGCCCTTCGCGACCGACTCGAGCGCCGTATCTGTGAGCAGGTGCCTTTCGCGCATGTCGTTGGCGATCGGGCGAACCGGACTCCGAACACGACCAACATCGCTTTCGAAACCCTCGAGGCCGAGGCCATTCTGATCGCACTGAGTGAGCAGGGTGTGTGTGCTTCGAGCGGATCGGCGTGCAGCAGCGGCTCGCTGGAACCCTCCCACGTCCTCAAGGCCATGGGCATCGATGAGCGCATTGCCCATGGAGCGGTCCGTTTCAGTCTTTCGGTGGATACCACGACACAGGAAATCGAGCAGGCCCTCCCGATAATTGTCTCCACCGCTCTGCGACTTGCCCGGCTGAGTGTCCTGGGCTGAAAGCATCCCTTCCTTATCGCTTGTCGCAGGGCCGATTGCCGGGTCGATTCGGCAATTTGCATGCGGACCCCTTGGTTTTGGATACGTCGAGTGGGTATGATAGGCGTGACTGGAGAGTCCGCGCCTTTTCGGGCCTGGACGACCGAACGGCACAGTTATCGGCTAGTATTCGGGGTTGCGCGGGGTTCCCTGTGATGCTGCGCCAATTCCGTGTGATTGGAAGGACGTCGGCGCCGCAGGCGCGCGGACGAGTGCGAGTCGGAGGGTTGCATGAACAGTGCAGTACGAGCGATCGGTTCACTACTGACCTTGTGGATGCTTCTGACCGTAGGGCTGCCGGCGGGGGCATCGGCCGATGATTCGGTCATCGTCGAACAGAACGGGCTTGTCTTCCCTGCGCCGGTTTATCCCTACCTCGGGCATAAGTACCAGTTTGACAACGCGCCGGGTGATAACGACATGCCCTGGCTGCGCCAGTATTCCCAGACACAAGGCATCTTCGACAACGTCAACATGTCTCAGGACTGGAAAGATCGCGAATTCGAGATGATGAAGGCGATCATTCATTACACGACCTATCGCCTTACCTGGACGGGCTCAAACACGGTGCCCACGTCCGACCGTGCGAAGGAGATTCTCGATCTCCACCATGCGCATCCGTCTTACACCTGGGGATGTGGAAAGATCTCGGCCGTCGCCGTCGGCCTGGCTCAGGCGCATGGCATACCGGCTCGTTTCGTGAATGCAGTGAGTTCTACTCCGCCGAACACCGCGTTCGACTACTGCTGCGAGTTCTTCTCGACAAAATACAACAGATGGGTCTGGTTCTGCCCTAAGACATACACATGGATTGAGCACGAGGAACTCGGCCCGCTCGGCATGCGCGAGATCGTCGCCCACGACCTCGTCAGCCCGATTCTGGCGAATCCGATCAGCGGCATCTGGACGGCGGTGCCCAATCCGCCGCTCATCTTCATGCCTTCTCTCGTCAGTCGAGCACCGATCCCGCCGCATTATTCGACCAAGTGGTGGCGGACTTACTGGCAGAACTTCCGCGTCACCTACAAGACGCAGCCGAACGGCACCTATCCCACCTGCTGTGCCACGCCCAAGCTGCAATCCGTCAGCAACTCGTTGAACTACAACCTGTATCGCGGGCAGGAGTTTCCGATCGTCGATCCGACGGATCTGAACATCAATTACCCGCTGAACAACGTGGAGGCGGAGGCCGAGCTGGACGGCGGACAGGTACGGATCACGCTGCGGCACAACATGACCGAGTTCACCGGCTATCAGATTCGCACGCAGGTCGACGGCGAGGAACCCGGCGCCTGGCAATCGATGAACCTTCCCCAGCAGGGCGGCGGCGGACCGCTCGCGAATCCGCAGACAGTTCTCTGGTCTTCGGATGAGAGTGGACGGTTGTACATCCGCGGCACCAACGTCGCCGGTGTGCACAGCCCGGACGTAGTCATTCGCCTGGTGCGGGATACCTCCGTCCCGACGGATTCCGACGGAGACGGAATTCCGGATGACATCGATGTCTGTCCGAACGGCCCTCCGGGGCTTGCAGTTGATTCTCAGGGTCGCCCGCGCTCCGACCTGAACAACGACTGTCTGGTCAACGCGCTGGATGCACAGCTCTTTGTTTCCGATCTGCTTAATGCGACCGAACCCTAGGCCGGCCTCTCTCATCGTGCAGAGGCGACTGGACGCCCTGCGGTGTAGCATGCGCCGATCCCGACTCGGTCCGATCAGTGCTAAGATAGTGGCACTGAGCGCTTGCGGCAGATGTGCTGCGCATCCGGCCTGTCACGCGAAAAATCGCGAATCCACAAAGTACAGGAGCGCGGCGACGGTCAGCGCCAGCAAGAACATGTAGATGGAGAGCCGCAGGTCCGAGGCCTCGCTGATCCAGCTTCGCAATCGTTCGCCGGCGGACTGCAACTCAGGGGCGTGTCCTGCCATGTGTAGGACTCCCGGTCTCCGGATGGAGCATCTCCATCCAGCCCCTCTGGTTATCGGCCGTACGTTGTGAATTCGTCAAGGGATAACCCGTATGAACAGACCGCTGGCGCGACTTTGGAAGGCTGTATAATCGGTCAATCAGATTTCTCGGTAATTTATAACTGACTATTCCAGAATTGGTTATGTAGTTTCATGACGAGACATCCGGCTTGCTGAGGCTGCGATGGAACCTCCCGGCGACCGTCAGAAGCTCGCAGATCAGGGTGGCTCCCCGATATCTGCGTCGAACGTCCAAATCTGGGACAGACTTGTGCAGGCGTCGGCCTGCCGATCGTTGTGACGCCGCGCGGGTGGGGGGATAATGCAGCCGATGTCATCTACCCGTCACAAACGTCTGCGTCTGCTAATTGAAAAGGACATTCTCCAGATACCCGGCGCCTTTAACGCCCTGGCCGCAAGGGCCGTTGAGAAGGCCGGTTTTGAAGCGGTCTATCTATCCGGCGCGGGACTGTCGAACGCCGTTTTCGGGCTGCCGGACGTCGGGCTGATCACCCTGACGGAAGCGGTTGATCATGCCCGGCGAGTGGTCCACGCGGTCAAGGTGCCGGTCATCGCCGACGGTGATACCGGGTTCGGCGACACGATCAACGCAGCGCGGACGGTCTCGGAGTTCGAGGCGGCGGGCGTATCGGCGGTGCATCTCGAGGACCAGGTGCTGCCGAAAAAGTGCGGTCATCTGGACGGCAAGGAACTGGTGAGCACCGCAGCGATGGTTGAGAAGATCCGCGCGGCGGTGGCGGCACGGTGCGACCGGGATTTCATGATCATCGCCCGGACCGATGCCAGAGGAGTGACATCATTCGACGACGCTGTTGATCGTGCAAAGCGTTATCTGGATGCGGGGGCGGACGCGATCTTTCCCGAGGCGATGCAGAGTGCCGACGAACTGGCGAAGTTCGCGCAGTCGGTCAAGGCCCCGCTGCTGGCGAATATGACCGAGTTCGGCAAGACGCCGCTCCTCCCGCTGGATGAGCTGCGCAAGCTGGGCTATCGGATGGTGATCTACCCGCAGACGGCCCTGCGTGTGGCTTTCAAGGCGATCCAGGCAATGCTGGCCGACCTGAAGAAAACCGGCGATCAGACGAAGTGGCTCGATCGTATGCAGACCCGCAAGGAACTGTACGACCTGCTGGATTATGATGGGTTGGAGCAGATCGACCGCGCGGTCACGAAGCCGTAAAGTATCACCGTTCGTTCACCTGAAATTGGAGCAACGACGATGAGCGACGCCAAGTTCAAACCGGGGTTGGAGGGCATCTACGCAGGCCAGACGGCCGTGGCCGAGGTGACGCAAACGAGTCTGCGCTACCGCGGCTACGAGATTGCCGATCTGGCCGAGCATTGCTGCTTTGACGAGGTCGCACATCTGCTGCTGCACGGCGAATTGCCGAACAGGAAGCAGCTCGCTGATTTTCGCGGTCGCGTGCAGTCGGCCATGACCATCCCAGCGAATATCGCCGAGATGGTCCGGCAATTCCCCGAGAAGACGCCGCCCATGGACGTCCTGCGCAGCGTGGTGTCGCTGCTGGGGCACTTCGACCCCGACGCCCAGGACAACTCACCCGCCGCAAATCTCCGCAAGAGCGAGCGGCTGCTGGGCCAGATCGCCGCCGCCGTCGGTCTCTGGTGTCAGAAGGTTTCGAAATTCTCCGCGGTAAAGCCCGACCCCTCCAAGTCGCACGGCGCGAACCTGCTCGCCATGATGACCGGCAAGCCCGGTAGCGAGCTGGCCGGCCGGGTGATGGACGGCACCCTCATCCTCTACGCCGAGCACGAATTCAATGCTTCGACCTTTACCGCTCGTACGATCGCTTCGACGCTGGCCGACATGCACTCTGCCGTCACCGGGGCCATCGGCGCGCTGAAGGGACCGCTGCACGGCGGGGCGAACGAAGCAGCCATGCACCAGTTCCTCGAGATCGGCAGCGCCGACAACGTCGAGAAGTGGTTCCGCGATCTTCAGGAGCACAACAAGAACCATCCCGACAACAAGAAACTCATTATGGGCTTCGGCCACCGCGTCTACAAAAACGGTGATCACCGTGCAGGCATTCTCCGCGAATGGTCGTTGCAGCTCTCCAAAGAGACCGGTCAGAAACATTGGATCGACATGGCCGACAAATTGCAGGCGCTGATGCTCAAGGAGAAGAACATCCATCCGAATACGGACTACCCCGCGGCCCACGCCTATTACCAGATGGGAATCCCCATCGACCTGTACACGCCGATTTTCGTCTGCAGCCGCGTCACCGGCTGGTGCGCCCATGTGATGGAACAGCACGTGAACAACCGCATCATCCGCCCGCTGTCGGAGTACATCGGTCCGCCGCCGCGAAATGTCACGCCGATCGACAAACGATAGCCGGGCGTTTCGACGTGTAATTCTCACGTTCCCCCGTACAATGCCGCCCCATGCGGCGGCTCAAGCTCCACCATCAGATCCTCATCGCCATGGTGCTCGGCGCAGGCGTGGGACTGCCGCTCAATATCTTCGCCGGACCGCGCACGCTCCTTTCGCTTCCTCGTGAAGAAGCGCCGACCATTCAGGCCGGACCGCTCTCTGCCGAATTGGATGCGCTCTTTTCCCGACCTGAACTTGCACATATCCGCTTGCCGGATGGCGCCCATGTCATTGAGGAACGCGCCGGAAAGCGCTGGCGGGTGGAGGGCCGACGCGAGCCCTACGCGCTTCGCTACGTCGGCGAGTCGTTTGTCGTGCAGAGCGGCGGCTACTGGCCGCGCACGGTGGCCTACTACGGCAAGAAAGTCGGCGACCTGTTTCTCCGCCTGCTGTCGATGATCGTGGCCCCGCTGATACTCTGCTCGCTCGTCTCCGGCATCACCAGCACGGGAAAACTGGAAGGGCTCGGCCGGCTCGGCGGACGGACGATCGTGTTCTATCTCTGCACGAGCATGATGGCGATCCTGACGGGAATCGTTCTGTTCAACCTTATCAATCCCGGCCGTCACGCGAAACTCGATCTCGTTGAGGAGGCGGCCGAGGCGCCGGTGACCGGACTGGTGGTCGAGGGCCGCGGCGTCGGTGAAATTCTCTGGAACCAGCTCTTCAACATGATTCCATCGAACCCCTTCGCCGCGCTGTCCGATCCGAGCAACACCTCCATCCTCGGTGTCATCTTCTTCGCGCTGATGCTTGGCGTCTTCATCATCGTCGTCGGCGGCGAATCAGGCACGCGGCTGACACGGCTGTTCTCCGCGGGTTTTGACGTGATGATGCGCATGACCCTGTTCATCATCCGGCTCGCTCCGCTCGGTGTGCTGGGCTACATGCTCTATGCATCGGCCGGCAAGGGGCTGGATGTGTTCGTTGCGCTTGGGTGGTATGTCGTGACGGTTGCGGCGGGGCTGTCGATCCATTGCCTCCTGACCATGCCGGTGCTTCTGTACCTGCTCGGCCGACGATCGCCGCACGAATACGCCAGGCAAATGTCCCCCGCGCTGCTGACCGCGTTTTCCACCGCGAGCAGCAACGGCACGCTCCCGCTGACCATGACCTGTGTCGAGAAGCGGGCCGGCATTTCCAATCGGGTCAGCTCCTTTGTCCTGCCGCTGGGTGCGACCATCAACATGGACGGCACGGCGCTCTACGAGGCCGCCGCGGTGCTTTTCATCGGACAGGTCATGGGCTATGAACTAACCTTCACTCAGCAGGCCATCGTCGCCCTGACGGCTCTCATCGCCAGCATCGGCGCTGCCGGCATTCCCCACGCCGGCACCGTCATGATGGTCGTCGTGCTCTCGGCGGTGAATCTGCCGATTGAAGGCGTCGGACTGATCCTCGCGGTCGATCGCCCGCTGGACATGTATCGCACGGTGGTCAATGTCTGGGGGGACATGACCGCCTGTGCGGTCGTCGCCCGGCTGGAGGGAGAATCTCCCCCGGAAACGGTTGAGGCGAGTGCGGAACTCGATTGAGTGGAATCAAGCTGACCTGCAGATCCTGCGGACGGAATCGGTTTCGCAGTTTCTACGGATTCAGGATGAGCTGGCCGTTGGCCGTCGCCGAAACGGGATCGTGGACCTTGTCGTCAACCGTGGCGAAGACGAAATAAGTGCCATCCGGGACGGTGTTTCCATTCTCATCGAGGAAGCTAAACGTAAACGTGCCGGTGTTGCCGTTGTTCGAAAGCAGATCATCCCGCAGCAGGATGATTTCGTTGCCGTTCGTTCGGTCCGAATCGGGGTCCAGACCCAGCGTGAGAAGTGCTTCGGCGTTCGCGTTGCCGTTGTCATTCCAGGTGATGTTGAAGGTATCCCCTGTGATCAGCGTAGCGTTGGCATTCGGAGCCGTGAAGGTGAAGGTCGGTGTCGGCAGGGCGGTCGTGACCTGGACGAAGCCGTTGACGTTACGATCCGGGTCGCGCGAAACAGCCGTTGCCGTTTGGCCGTCCGGAGATTCTACGATCACCGTGATGACATAATCGCCGACGAGTACACCGGTCACATCCCAAGAAAAAATGTCCGCGTCTCCGTCGGCCAGCGCATCGCGTCCCACACCGGGCGTACCGTCGCCGACGAGATGAATCGGGTCGCCGATTGGCTCTTCGAGGTTGTTTTGTCGCTGGGCACTGACGCGGACGATCGTTCCCGGAACCGTGGCGATATCCGCCCACTGGATGATGGCAGCAACGCCCAGTGTCGCGGTCGTGGCGACCCGGGGAGTGACAATCGAGACGGCAAGCGTGATGTCGGTGTTCGACGGAAGCGGGACCGGCAACGTACCCTGCAAAACCATCTGTCCCGTGCAGCCGGTCATCAGCCCCAACAGCAAAAGCAGCCCTGATCGGCGCGCGGCGACAGTCCTGGAGCGAGGGATATTCCGGCAGTGTAGATCGGTACGAAGCATCCTGACCATCCCCTCTCCGCTGGCGATCAGGCGGAGTTCGGTTCGCGAGGGTCGTCGTACTGATTAAGAAACGCCCCGGACCTCGGCCGCGAGGTGGCCCGGCCTCTTGATTGTTGGCTTCCACCGGGTGGAAGGCAACGCGAAGGCGGGGACACCCCCCTTCATCTTCGCCATTATGGGCTTCGGCTGGAGCTAAAAATCGTTTCGGACCGTCGAAATCCACTGTCGAACGAGCTGGAACCACCGAAGATGCATTGTTTCCGATAACAATCATTCATTGGTTCAATCCGCCCCGAATGCATGCGTGCCGCCAGGTCCGCACATTCTTGACCGTCGCTTGGCTCATTCATAGAATCTTTTGAGCGTCCGACTGCTACAATCCCGGGCGTCATCGCCTCGCTTCTCGCCGAGCCACGGAGCGTCAGGAGAGTATTGTTCCAAGCCAAGCAGGAACTGCCTCACCCGACCGGAAAGAACCCCAATGAATCCAGATTTTGCTACAAGTCAGTCTGAGGTAAGTGTTCGCGTACGCCGTGCATGGCGGCCGCGCCTTCTGCCCGCCATCGCATGTATCTTGCTCTCGGTCGCCATGGGTATGAACGGCAGCGATTGCAATGTCGATCCCGGTGGCGGTGGCGGTGGTGGTGGCGGAGGCGGCGGCGGTGGTGGTGGCGGTGGTGGAACGAACAACATCATCCTGCTGGCCAGCGACCATATCATGGGCGCGGCCAATGCTCCTGTGGTCGTCGTGGAATACTCCGATTTTCAGTGCCCCTTCTGTGGGAGGTTCGCGAGGCAGGAGTTCCACAAGCTCAAGACCAATTACATCGACACCGGCAAGATTCGTTTTGTTTTCCGGCACTTCCCCCTGCGAAACATCCACAATCGTGCTGAAGCCGCTGCACGGGCCACGGAATGCGCCAGCGATCAGGGCAAGTTCTTCGAGTATCACGACCTCGTCTTCCAGACGCTTGCGCCGGGTACAAGCAACACCGTCCTGACCGACGAACAATTGCGATTGCACGCACAAACGCTCGGGCTGGACCTGGCAGCGTTCGATGCCTGTTTCCCGCCCGGCGACGGCAAAGCTGCACGCGTCCAACAGGACGTCAACAGCGGAACGGCCCTGGGGATCACCGGCACACCGACCTTCTTTGTGAATGGTCAGCGGGTCAACGGCTTCCAGACGGCTGAGCAGCTCGGCGTCATTATCGATCAGAAAATCAACGGTAACTGATCGGTGCGGGGCACTGCCTGTGTGCTCGGCGCAATTCATGCGCAGAGGGCCGGTAAATAGTGCGCAGTCGGCTACGCTGCGATGTGAGGCCGATTGGGATCGGTCTCCGTTTCAGCGACCTGCAAACCGGGATTTGTTGTCGCTGACAGCCGATACATACCGTATGAGAAATCGAACGGCGGGCTTCATGCTGCGAGCTGTCCAACTTGTATTGGGCACAGGTGTCTTTGTAGCGATGTCCTGCTCCACAACCGCGCTGCTCAACAACACATCTCCGACAAGCAACTTCGCCCCCGGTCTCGGGATACCCACGCCGCGGACCATCAGTGTCGGCTTCATCAACAATACTCCGTTTCGGGCGATTTTCACCTTCGGGGCATACGACCAGCTTGATGAAAATACGATCCCGCAGAACTTCGGGCAGCTTCGCCTCGAAGGCAATACATCCAGTGCTCAGATTGCCCAGCCCTGCCGGAAAACTTTTTCCGTCGGCGGAGAAGAACTGATTCGCCTGATCGAACTCAATCGCAACAGCCCGTTGATTACCGTGAACGACCCGGCCGCCCTGGTTGATGGCGTCAATTTCTCGGGAGCACCGCTGGGAGATCCGCTCGAAGCCGAGCCGACCGAAGGCACGGCCCTGGGCCTGGTTCGACTTGTCGGCGTGGACTTCACCTGTGAGCGGACCGACATCCGACAGGTAACTGGAACGGGCGTTCTGATCTTCACCTTTGAGCAGGATGCCGCCGCACCCGGTGGCTTTCGCATTGACTATTCGTTCGTTACCCCATGATCACGAGAGTAAGCGGCTTCCGTTCGCCGGGTGATGCTCGCCCGTACCGGTCCGACACGTTGCACAGCCGGGGCCGGTCGCGGCTATACTGATAGCGGCCCGTTCGAGCGAGTCGAGGGCAGAACTGCCGCCGGTTCGCAATTCGCCTCGAACGTCTGCGCGCACAATCGACCGCCGGGTTGCAGGGCTGCGTGCCCCCGCTCACGGTCGAAGTCATCGGGTGAGTCCGATCATGCTGCTTCAATTCCTGCTTCGCGGTTTTCTCTTTGTCGCACTTCTGGCCATCGGCATGAGCTATGCCGAACGGGGTGAGTTTCTCTCGGAATACCGCGTGATCTTCATCATCGGCGCGGTGCTGCTCTCCGGGCTCATTATCGCCGTCGATTCATGGATTCCCCGCAAGTCGCTTCAGGCGATCTCCGGCGTCTTCTTCGGGCTTTCCGTCGGTCTGCTGATTGCCTACGGCATCAACCTTGTGCTGGACCTGATCGTCTCCACCTTCGCGCCGCGGCTCATGGACGTCGGCAACGGCGTTGAACACCCCGGCGTAGGCATCACCCGCATTCTCGTGGGCATCGTCTGCTGTTACTTCTGCGTCAGCTTTATTCTTCAGACCAAGGACGACATTCGCTTTGTCATTCCGTACGTCGAGTTTGCCAAGCAAGTCAAGGGCCAGCGACCGGTCATTCTCGATACGTCGGTCATCATCGATGGCCGCATCGCCGATATCTGCGAGACCGGGATCATCGACCAGAAGCTCATCGTGCCCAAGTTCGTCCTGCAGGAGTTACAGGCCGTCGCAGACTCCAGCGACAAACTCAAACGCAACCGGGGCCGTCGTGGTCTGGATATCCTGAATCGACTTCAGTCGAATACCGCTAACGTCGAAGTGCAGGTTCTCGATGAGCCCGTCAGCGCGCACGAGGCGGCCGAGGCGGTCGACCTGCGCCTGCTTACTCTGGCCCAGCGGCTCAACGGCCGCGTCGCCACGAACGATTACAACCTCAACAAGGTGGCCAAGGTACGCGGCGTGCAGATCATCAACATCAACGATCTGGCCAACGCGCTCAAACCCGTCGTCCTGCCGGGGGAAGCCCTCACGGTGAAGATCATCAAGGCCGGCGAGGAGCCGGGTCAGGGCGTCGGCTACCTGGAAGATGGTACGATGGTGGTCGTGGATCAGGGTCGAAACTACATCGGCGAACCGGTCGAGATCGCTGTCACGAGCGTGCTGCAGACCTCCGCGGGTCGGATGATCTTCGGCCGCATGGAAGGTGCCGGATCGCCGCCGCGACGCAAGCCCGCCTCGTCACAGAGCGCGTGAGCTGCGCGCCTCGATCGCGTTGAAGCACGCATGACGGACTACACGCCCCATCAGCGACGGATCATCGATCGCTATTACGACCAGCGCGATGCGATCATGCTCACGAAACTCTCCGACCTCGTGTCGGAGCTTTATCTTGCCCAGAACGATCGGAAGCGCGATCAACTGTGGAAGCGCGTGGCTGCCGCCATGAAGAATCTCAAGATTCCTGATGCCGCCGCGGCCCACATTCTCGAGAAGAAAAGCCCCGAGGTCCTCGCCGTGCATCTGAAGGACTGGCTCTCGAAGGTGCGGTAGGTTCCCCTTCCGGCGCGGCTTGTCAAATGTTGCCCGCGTGGCCAACATATTCCCATACACCGACGTGCGGTCGGTGACCTACCTTCGGAGGTGCATCATGAATACGCGACGCGAATTTCTCGGCGCACTCGGCCTGTCCGGCGGGCTCCTGCTGCTTGCAGAACAACTGGGCCAGACTTCGGCGCTGGCCATGGATCGTGGTGAAGGTGGTGGTCCACCCGGTCAATACGAGCTGCCGCCGCTGCCGTATGACTACGATGCGCTGGAGCCGCACATCGATGGCCAGACCATGCGCATTCATCATGATCTGCACCACAAGGGCTACACCGACGGTCTGAACAAGGCCCTCGCCTCGCTCTCAGCGGCGCGCGAGAGCGGCGACTTCGGCAATATCCAGAATCTCTCCCGTCTGCTCGCGTTTCATGCCGGCGGCTATGTCAATCACAACATCTTCTGGAAAAATATGGCCCCGGCATCAAAAGGTGGCGGCGGCAAGCCGGACGGCAAGCTGGCCGCTGATCTGCAGCGCGATTTCGGCGGCTATGACAAGTTTCAGGCCCACTTTACCGCGGCAGCGACGGCCGTCGAAGGCAACGGCTGGGGCGTGCTGGCCTATCATCGCGACCTTCGCCGGCTGATGGTCTTCGCCATGCTGAATCAGCAGATGCAGGTCCCGGTCGGGACGGTGCCGCTCCTCCTGTGCGACGTCTGGGAGCATGCATACTACCTCAAGTATCAGAATCGCCGGGCGGACTACATCAAGGCCTGGTGGAACGTCGTCAACTGGAAGGACGTCTCTGAGCGCTACTACGCGGCGACGGCCTGAGGAATCGTGCATGACCTGCTCGAAATGCCGCGTTGAACTGGACCCCGACAGCCGCTTCTGCAAACACTGCGGCGCGCCGGTCGGTGCCGCGAATACAGAAAATCCGCCTGCTGCCGGTCCATCAGTTGCGCCGACGGCCGGCGATCCGCTCTCGGCCGCTGCGATGGCTGCCAAGGCCGGAGATCTGCACCGCGACCCAGCGATGGAGAAGGACGTCTGGCGAGGGCGCGCGGCGTGGCGAGCTTATGCCGGTTCGTGGGCGATCTGGCTGGTCGCGAGCATCGCCCTCCTGGTCTTCGGCTATCGCTCCACGGAGCCACAGTCCACGGTGCGCAGCGTACTCTGGCTGCTGGTGGCCGGCTCAGCGGTGGCGCTGGCCGTCCGACAGGCACTCGTGATCTACGGCCTTCTTTACCGACTCACGTCGCAGCGGCTCTTTCTGTATCGCGGGATCATCACGCGCGTGACCGATCAGATTGAACTGGTTCGCGTGGAGGATGTCCGCGTGCGGCAAAGTGTGATCGATCGGATAGTGAACACGGGCGACATCGAGATCATCAGCAGCGACGCGACGGACGAGCACCTGTTTCTCCGCAGTATCCTTGACGCGGCCCATGTGGCGGAGCATCTCCGCAAGAACGTGCGCGGTGCGCGCGGCAAGGGGTCGTTGTTTGTAGAGAATATCTGATGGGCGATGACCGCGATGATCGCTGTTTCGAGCAGGGCCGGTCGTGGCCCGGTTGATCAATCACGCCGAATCATGGACCGTCGAATGACTGTGGCGGCTCGGGCTTCATGAAGGATTCGGTCCCTCGGTGAACTCCTTCGGGTCGAGCTTGCGGAAGAGAACCTCCGGCACAGGGCCCAGGGCGTGGCCGACCGCAAGGCGCTTCGTTGCCTGTGGCCACTTCCACTCATCTCCTGATACGCCCAGCGACTGGCGAATCTTCTCCGACGCGAACGGCAGAAACGGCTCAAGCAGGACACCCAGCGTCCGTACGGCCTGGATGCAGGCGTGGATCGTCGCCGCGCAAAGTCCGGCATCCGTCTTGCGGCTCGTCCAGGGCGCCCGCGTATCGATGTAACGATTGCACTCGCGGAAGGCCTCCATGATCCGACCGAGCGCCGCCTTGTAGCGCGTTGCCTCGATGTCGTCGGCCACCTCCTGCGGCAGAGCGTCGATCATGGCGAGGAGTTGCTTCTCCAAATCCTCCGCGCGGTCAAACGGCGGTACCTTACGGCCGAAATCATCGGTAACAATCTTCTGCCAGCGGTTGACGAAATTGCCCAGCGTGGCGATCAGCTCGGAATTGTTTCGCTCAACGAACTCGTCGAAACTCCAGGCCGTCCGCTGGCTTTCCGGGGCGTTGATCGTCAGGTAATACCGCAGCGGGTCGGGGTCGAAGCTCTTGAGATAGTCCTCGATCCACACCGCCGTGCCGCGGCTCTTGCTGATTTTTTCCTCTTCCTTGCCGGGAAAGCGGATGTTCAGAAACGCATTCGCCACCACGTTCGACGGAAGCTGAAAGAACCCTTTCTCCTTCGGCTTCGTGTAATTACTCCCGCGGGCGTCGATCTCCTTCGCCGTGAACTGCGTGCCAAGCAGCATCGCCGGCCAGATCAGCGCATGAAAGACGATGTTGTCTTCGCCGATGAAGTGCACGATCTGGCAGTCCGGGTCCTGCCACCAGTCCTTGTAGCGTTGCCAGTCGCCGTCGAGTTGCTGACAGAGCGCCGCTGTGAAGCTGACGTAGCCGATCGGCGCATCAAACCAGACGTAGAGAACCTTGCCTTTGGCATCCGGATCGTCCAGCGGAACCGGGACACCCCAGGTCAGGTCGCGCGTCATGGCCCGTTCGGGCAGACCCTGCCGGATGGAGCCCAGGGCGAAGTTGGTGACGATCGGCCGCCAGTCGAGCGAGACCAGACTGAACCAGTCGGCGAGTACACCCTGAAAGCGGCCGAGCTGGAGAAACCAGTGCGTCGTTTGCCGCTTCTCCGGCGTCGTATTCGTCACGATGCTGACAGGGTTAATCAGCTTGAGCGGGTCGATGCTGTTGCCGCAGTGCTCGCACTGATCGCCGAGGGCCTGCGGATGGCCGCAGGGCGTGCCGTCCGGCAGCTTGTGGTAGCAGGTGCCGGTGACATACCGATCCGGCAGGAAACGGCCCGCCTTCACGTCGTACAACTGCTCGGTGGTGCGCTTCACGAAGTGGCCGTTGTCGTGAATCGTGCGGAAGAATTCCTGGCTGAGGCGGTTGTGCAGCTCGGTGAACTCCGGCTGATGTGTGCCGCCGTAGATGTCGAAGTGGATGCCGAGTCCCTCGAAATCGGCCGCCTGCTGCCGGTTGTAGCGTGCGGAGAGTTCCGCCGGCGTGGTGTTTTCCTTCTGGGCGGAGATTTCGATGGCCACTCCGTTGTCATCGCTGCCGCAGATGAAACGCACTTCATCCCCGCGCGAGCGGAGATAGCGCACAAAAATATCCGCCGGGAGGTACGCGCCGGCCACATGACCGACATGAAGCCGCCCGTTGGAATACGGAAGCGCTGAAGTCACCAGAAATCGTCGCGACATAGCAACTCCATCGGCTATTGCCGCGGCGATTCTAGCGATCCAGCCCGCGGATTGCCAACGGCTCGTCTACCTCAGCCGGCAGGTCTAACAACGCTCGACGATCCAGTTCACCAGGTCCGACAGGAACGTCGACGGATCCGGCTCGAACTCCAGCGTGTGATGTGCCTCGCGATAGAGCGTGATCTGGCGATCTTCATTCGGCAACTCGCGCAGCCAGTCGCCGGTGCGGTCGCTGTCGATGATCCGGTCCTGTCCGGCCAGCATCAGGTGGATCGCGCCGCGATAGCCGCTGCTGCCGAAACGGGCCGTAAAGCGATCCATCCGGCGGGATGACACGAGAAACGACGCCGTGACGCGAGTGAGTTTCAGTTGATCCTGCTCCACGTAGGCGATCCGCTCCGGGTTCGCCGTGAACATTCTCGGATCGTTCAGTGGGATGTCGTACAGCTTCTCTCGATCGGCGATCAGCGAAAGACCGACACGGAACTTCTCCGCCGTCGTCAGGTCGACTCGGGGAAACAGCCCCGGCGCCACCAGCGAGATCGTGCGTACGCGTTGCGGCTCGCTCGAAGCCAGGGCCACGCACAGCTTGCCGCCCCAACTGACGCCGACGAGATGCACCTCGCTCTGTCCGCTGCGTTCGAGCAGCGTCTTCATGCATTCGCTCGCATCGGCGATCGAGCGGGCCGCCGAGGGTGTGTGCCCGCGCGATTCACGATTGAGGCCGCTGCCGCGCCGGTCCGGCATGAGTACGGCCAGTCCGGCCTCCGCGAGGCGCGAACCGGAGCCGACATACCAGCCGCCATGCGACTGGATTCCATGAAAGTACAACACGGCCCCACGCGGATCAGGCGGTCGCCACCAGCGGACCGTGGCCCGATAGCCGTCGGAGTAGGTGAGCGTTTCGATGCAGGGCTCGAGCATACGGTCAATCCGTGCCTGTTTCGCTTTTCGCCGGCGGAGCGAGCATGGCCTTGGCCTCGTCAAGCTGCTTGTGACCACCGAGCAGTACCAAAACATCGCCGGATTCAAACTGGTAGTCGGGCGGCGGGTTGGTCGCGGCCTTGCCGCTTCGCACGACGGCAATGATCGTCACGCCGGTGCGCGCTCGAAGGTGCAGGTCACGGATCGACCTGCCGCACGCCGGACTGTCGGCTTCGAGCATGTAGGTCTGCGTCGCTGTGGCCTCCAGGAGACTCATCAGGTCGGCCCGTTGGGCGCCGGTGGCCGGTCGTCCGCGAAGCATCCCATAGTTGCCGGCGCGGATCATGGTGACCTGCGCGGCGATGACGTTCTCTGGTATACCGAAGTGCTTGAGCACATGGGCGAAGATTTCGATTGAGGTTTCGAACTCCTCCGGGATGACCTGCTGTGCGCCGAGCCGATAGAGAATCTCCAGCTCGCTCGTGTAGCGCGTTCGCGCCAGGATGTAGAGATTCGGCCGAGCAGTTCGTGCCTGGGCGACGATACGCCGCGTCGCTTCCTGTTCGTTGATGGCCACCACGATTGCCCGGGCGTGTTCGATGCCGGCTCGATGCAGAATCGCGATGCGCGTGGCGTCGCCCACGATGATCCGTTCACCGGCCTTACGCGCCACCGCCGCCAGCGCCGGATTCATCTCCACCACGCAGCAGGGAATGTTCGTCGCCCGGAGCACGCGCGCCAGATTCTGACCGTTGAGCCCGTATCCGATGATGATGACTTGCACATCGGTCAGGGGCTGTGTTTCCGGCAACGGGACAAGCTCCGTTTTCGTAGATCTTCGGCTGAAGCGCTCAATCACCAGGGACACACGTTCGGAGAGGGGCACCAGCATCGCCCCCATCAGCATGGTTCCGACGATCAGGGCGGTCAGATAGTCCAGCGCACTGGCCGGAAGCAGGTGCAGCTTTTCCGACTCCCGCGCGAGGACGAAGCCGAACTCGCTGATCGTGGCCAGACCCATGCCGACCTGGATGCTCAGCCGCAGGGGCCATCCCGCAAAACGAACCGCCAGCGCGGCCAGCAGTGTTTTGAGAACGAGCGTGACGACGACGCCGAAGCCGATCGAAAACGGAAACTTCGCGACGAGATTAAGGTCCACGAGCATGCCCATGGAGATGAAGAACAGCGCGTTGAACACGTCGCGAAACGGGACGATGTCGGCGAAGAGTTGGTGACGCACGTCCGTCTCCGCGAGCAGCAGCCCGGCGACGCACGCGCCGAGGGCCGGCGACCATCCCGCGCGTCCGGCAATGTACGCCCCGGCGCAGGCCATCAGCACGGCAAACAGGGTCATAAGCTCCTGTCCGCCGACGCGAAGCACCGCGTGGAGTACAAAGGGAAGCAGCCATCGAAGTATCGCAAAACCGACCAGCAGGACGACCAGCGACAGCAAACCATGCAGGACCGCGACCGCCCAGCCGGTCTGTCCGGGACCGGCGAGCAGCGGCAGAAAGAGCATGAGCAGAATGACGAGAATGTCCTGAACGAGTGAGACGCCGGTCACCGTGCTGCCCGTAGGTGAGTCGGTCTGACGGATGTCCGCCAGTTGCTTCAGAACGATGGCCGTACTGCTGGGTGTGATGGCCAGCGCCATGGCCACGGCCGCGGGCCATGAGACCTGTGCCGCCATGAGAATACAGAACAGGCCGACGATGACGGTCAGCACGATCTGCCCGCCGGCGGCCACGAGAATGCGGTGGCCGGCGCGGAGCAGCGGCTCGGGCGAGAGTTCCAGCCCTACCGCGAAGAGCAGCAGAACAAGCCCGAGGTCGGCAAACTGTGAGACGGACTCCCGCGTGATGAGCCCCATGACCGACGGGCCGATGAGCATGCCGGTGACGAGGAAGCCGATGATCGCCGGGGCGCGGAGCATCCGAAACAGCCACGCCACAGCGACGGCTGCGCCGAAGAGCACGACGATCTCGTACAAGACGCCTCTGCTGTCCATGTTCCCGTCCGTGGCCGGTGCAGGAGAGCGATCGAATACGCCGAATCCTCACGGCGAAGATCGAAGGATAAGTGAATCGACAGCCGGAGCAAAGCGCGCGACTGGTCTCGCCGCAATCCATCTTGACCGGATGGGTAGAGAACTCGAATCTTGCCTAACGCTTTCGCCCGGCGAAGGAGGTGCTGTGGGATTGTCGTCCGTTGCGCCCTTGCCAGGCCAGTGCGGCCTGCCAGACGAAGCGGTGCAGCACGCTCGGGCGTCGGAAGGGAGCACGCGGCTCGCTGAGCCGGGGAAGCTTCGCAGCCAGTCGAGCGGCCTTGATCGCTCGGATCGCCAGCCCGCGCGATTCTTCCCGCGCCGCATGATCGGTGACCAGTTGATTGAGCTGTTGAAGGTAACGCACAAAATCGAGAAATCGCGCCGGCCGCGAAGAGCCCCAGTATTCCAGCCCCAGTTCATCGAACCATGCGAGCGTCTCACTGAAGGTATGGTCGCTCTTGTACGGATGGCAGTAGCGATCATAAAAGGTCAGCAGTTCGCTGCGGGTCATCTGATCGACCGGCTTGGTCCCGTAGAGTCGCTGTGCGAGTTGAAAGCGTGCTTCCAGGTCTTCGCCTGCTTCCGAGAGGATACGACGCTTCTGCATGTTGAACCGCCAGTGATTCCAGCGGTTGTATAAGAAGATGGCCACGAAGCCCCCGCGCTTGCAGACTCGGACCATTTCCGCAAGTCCACGATACGGGTCCGGCGTGTGATGCAGCACGCCCCACGAGACTACGACATCGAAGGTGTTATCCGGAAAGGGAATGCGAAACAGGTCGCCTTCCAGCGGGTAGAACCGATCAAAGCCGTCCTCACGCGCCACCTGCTTTGCGATTTCCAGCGAGGCCGGCGAGCGGTCCAGCCCGACGTACTGCCCCACGCCGAAGTGTTTCATCAGTTGCATGTGGCGGCCGGTGCCGCATCCCACATCCAGCACGCGGGCGCCCGGCATGCGGTCTTCGATTCCCAGGAAGCGATACTTGCAGATCTCGAAGGGAACCTGCCGACGTCGCTCCGCGGCCGTCAACTGCGGAAACGGATAAGTCCGGTAGAAGTCGTGGACCGATTCGGAGACCGTCGCGGTGGGCGTCGTATCCGTCTGCATGGCGTGCCTTCTTCCGAATCTTACTCGAACGCGGCAGACAGCGGCACGGGTCCGCCGGATGAACTGCGCGGGCTTCGCGGGTTACTACTTGCCGCGCGGCGGCGGACTCGGATTGTCAAACTCGCAGAGAAACGGCCCCATCGCAAGGTAACGGAACCTCGCCGACCGGGCGCCGCGGATCGCATCCATCGGCGTGCAGATGATCGGCTCCTCGTGCATGTTGAACGAGGTGTTGATCACGGAGCAGAGTCCGGTCCTTTCCTTGTAGAACTTGAGCAGCCGATACGTGCTCTGGTCCAGGTCCGGGCGGATAGTCTGCGGGCGGGCCGTTCCGTCGATGTGGACCACGGCGGGACAGGTGCGCGCCATCTCCTCGGTGCAGTCGAAGGTGATAGTCATGAAATTCGCCGGATGCTCCGCGCCGCTCATGTTCTTGTACATCTTCGGCGCGTCCTCCTCCAGCGTGACCGGGGCAAACGGCATGAACTCCGTCCGATGCAGCCGCTCGTTGAGCCAGACGTTTACCGTCGGATCTGTCGGCTGATAAAGAATCGAGCGATGACACAGGGCACGCGGGCCGAATTCCATCGCCCCCTGAAACCGGGCGATCAACTCGCCATCCGCGAGCAGGTCGGCCATGGCCAGGTCGATGTCCTCCGGTCGCGTGAAGCGCACGCCCTCGCGCTCGAGCGTCTGGCGCATCTCGTCCTCGCTGAAGTCCGGCCCCCAGTAGACGTTGTGGATGCGCTTCGGTTCGTACCGATACTTATCTCCGAGCTTGCGCTGCTGACTGCGATGCCAGGCCCACATGGCCGCGCCCCAGCCCAGGCCGCCGTCCGCCATGTGCGGAAAGATGAAGGTCTTCTCCACGCCGGGAACCTCGTGCAGCTTCTGGTTAACGCGGACATTGGCCGCGACGCCGCCGGCCAGGCAGAGATTCTTGAGCCCCGTGCTTTTGACGTACTGAGCAACGTACTTCGTCATCACGTCTTCGAGTGTATGCTGATAGGCATAGGCCAGCTTCTCCGGGCCCTTCTTCTTGATCAGCCGCCGCAGCCAGGGGTAGCTGCCGTAGTTGTACGGCGCTTCAAAGGAACCGTTGACGTTGTAGAGACCCATCCGAGCAAATGCCATGCACTCGTCGTCGTACGATCCATGTGCCGCAAGGCCGGTGATCTTGCCTTCGTGGCGAAACGGTCGATAGCCCGCGGCGCGGGTCACGGCGGCATAGAAGACGCCTGCCGAGTGCGGAAGCATGACCTCGTGGATCAGTTCGAATCGGCCGTTTCGACAGGCATAGAGCGTAGCTGTTTTGCCGTCGCCCCAGCCGTCCACGGTGAAGGCCAGGGCTTCGTCAAAGCCCGAACCGTAATAGGCGCAGGCCGCGTGCATCAGGTGATGATCGGGGCGCTCGATCCGGCTGCGCTCGATGCCATGTTCGCGCGCCCAGTCCAGGAGACGCTGATTCTGCAACTTGCTCAGTTCGAGACGCTTCTTGAAATTGCGAAATCGCCAGATGCCGTAGTTCGCGAGCTTCCACGAAAAGGGTCCGGGATACGAAAACCACGCCACCTGATCGAGCTGCCGCTGATCGTGCGAATACTCGGCATGCACGTCCTGTCGAACGCAGAGGATCTCGTCGAGGTCGGCGAAGGTGGCTCCGGCATGCTTCAGCATCCAGTCGATGGCTTTGGCCGGCACGCCGTCCTGCTGCTTGATCCGGGAAAAGCGCTCTTCGTTCGCCGCGGCGATCGTCTCACCGTCCTTGATCAGTGCCGCACCGCTGTCATTATCCAGTTCACCGATGCCGAGGATCAGCATGACATTCAACCTTTCTGCATGACCGGCCTGAGAAAGCAACCCCACCGCCCGGGACGACGGCCCGCTTCCCGCGATCGCCACTGCATACCGGAATTCTTATAAGACGCGCGCAACGCGTCCCTGAGAAACGATCGGATACAACCCGAACGACGTCGAATTATAATTGTCGGCGACAGGAGGGGTCAATTCTGCAGCCGGCGGTCCGATGGCGCGGTGGCCGAAGATTGAGAATGGATAAAGAAGTGAGTTTTGCCACCCTGTGTGGCCCGTCATGAAGAATAGCAAAAATGCCCCTTTCACCGAGTGTGCGGTTCACTCGGCGAAAGGGGCAAATAAAGCGGACCTGAATAACACTTATTGGGCGTGCCTGTCACAGCTTCCAACAGGGCCGGAGTACCTTGATTTTCAGGGCGTTGCCGGCTCCGGGCTCGACTCCTTCGTCGACGCGGCCGACGGCGGCTCTCGCCGTGCTCCGCCCTCTTTGCGGACAAGTGTCTGATGATCCTTGCTCGGGCGCGGCATGTTGGGCAGGAAGGCATTGATCATCGGCCCGAACTTCTCAATCGCCTCGTTCACATTCGGCAGGCCGGACACCGCCACCTGTACGGACATCTCGTTCGGCGCCTGCCCGAGGCCGAACCACGCGACCGTGCGGGTGCACAAGTCCGCCGCCATGTTGGCCGGCATGGCCGCAGCCGGGTTGCCCGCACTGCCTGCGCCGACGCGGATGCACCGGCCGACGTGGGCCACGGCGAAGATGCTGGTATCGCGCGGCAGGGAGGAGATCACCTTTCCAAGTTGCGGATCGGAGTCGATCGACTGGTTCCGGCTCCGGGCGCGAAGAGCTGCCTTGAGGGCGTTGCGCGTCACGCTGATGGCGATGCAGCCGTCGATTTCCGCGAGGTAGACATTTCCGAAATCCGGAATCGCATAGGAGTACGCCGTCGTCTCGCCGAGCTTCACCTCGCGCGCTTCCACGGATTCGTTGCCCTCAAGAATGCCGGGCATCCGTAGAAACTGGTCCCACAAAGCACGCGAGCGGGCGACGTCGTTGACCGCCATGAGCACGCAGGCGTTCGGCGCGCCCTTCGGACCGGCATCTCCGGTAACGACAAAGGCGCAGAGCTCGCGAACATTACCAAAGAATTCACGGAAGATATCCAGCCCGGAGACCGCATTCGCGGGAGAGCGACTCTGGGCAGCATCAGCCGCTGCCATGGTCAGCGCCGGGTTGAGGCCCATGCCGAACACCGCCGCCGCGTCCGAGGGCACGAGCTTCAGGCATTGACCGGTCATCGGCGGCAATCGCATCAGGTTGTAGGCGATGCACCGATGGTCATCCGCCAGCCGAATGGCAAATCGCAGGCCCAGCGCCTGCTCCTGTATGCCCAGCGAGAAAGCCGCCCATCGAAGACTGTCCAGGTCCACAAGGCCGTTAATGACCTTCAGTTCGCCGCGATCGGTTTCCGGGAGGTTTGCCGTGACGCGGCGGATGATGCCCTGCAGATCGCAATAAGCGAAGATTGCCGCGCCCTTCCGCTGGGCGGAAAGATCGGCGAGGTCTTCGCGATTAGCAAGACTGTCCGCTCGCTCTCCGATCAGGCGATCGACGACACCTTCGATCAGCTCCGTTCCGTTGCCGAGGATCAGCAGCGATTCAGTCAGCACGCCGGTCAGTCGACCGACATCGGGCACATCAGCGCCGAAGGTCGGCAGATCGCGGATCTTCTGACCGAGCGGAGCGAACTGAAACGCCGTTTCCAGCGCCCCCTTGAGGAGCGATGCATCGCCATGGTGCAGGACCAGTACGCCGGTCGGCGCGCGCCGGTTGGATGGATCGAAGTCCGTCAGCGCCACTGCGGCACCACCGAAGCACGAGAGATAATCAAACATCGAAGGACTGATCGCGATTCGCCCGGGAATGAACGCCACCTGGCGCGAGTCCTGATTCGGTCGCTGGTCCAGAAGTTGACGCATGTCTTCCGTCGTCAGTCCGATCAGGCCCGCGAGCTGCTCGATAAATCGCCCCGGTCGATTCAGTTCGATATATGCCAGTGCGTCAGCCGGCATCAGCTGAGAAAAGTTCTGCGCCGCCAGGGCATCGCGGCAGCGATCCGAACCGCGCTGGGCGACACGCTGGAGTTCCTCGTTGACGCCTTTCGCCAGCACGCCGCGATAAAGCTCCCGAGCCGCGGCGAACTGGCCGGACTCCTTCTCCAGAAAATACGCCCGATGAAGCTCGGCCTCGGCGCCAGTCTGCGCCAACAACCCGGCCGGTGCGGCCAGCAGTAGTGCGAGGACCGAGCAGATCGGGATGACGCGATTCGAAAACGTATGTCGTAGATTCATGATGGGTCTCCCAGGTTGAACTCCTGCCCTTTGCACGGTCGCGAAGTACGCGCGATGGATTCGTTCGCGACTCAGGCGCACGCGAGACAGTGGGCCGCGGCTTGGCACGGTCCTCTGCAAAATATATTGTACGACGCAGGACGGTTATTTTTGAGGAACGCAGCCGATCTTGAAATCCTACGAGGCAGATCGCTCTCACTCGACGGTCGATCGACAGGTACAATGTCTCAATGGCGAAAACAGGCCGCTCCAGGCATTCCGCATTGCTGCCACCGACCGTCTCGAACTCGGAACAGCCATCGAGCGGGATGCGCTGGCTGATACTGGCATGCCTGGCCGCCGCCGCTGTCCATCTGGTCGCCACTCGCCTCGTCTGGGCGGATATTCCCCTACAGACGGATACCGGAATCTGGGCCTATTTTGCCGCTCGCATGTTGGACGGTGCACGGCTCTACGGCGATCTCTGGGAGAGCAAGCCGCCCGGCATCTTCTGGACGTTCGCGATCGTTGAGCGGCTTTTCGGCATCGGCAACGATGGGCCACTCGTCTGGCTGGATGCAATCGTTACTGTCGGGGTGTGCGGTGTCACATATCTAGTCGCCCGCTGCGTGGCCTCGCGAGACTCCGCACTGCTGGCAATCTGCCTGCTGAGCGTGGTCCTCTGCCATCGCATCCTCGCGGACTGGGGCAACAACCTCGAAAAGTTCGTTGCACTCTTTGAAATGACAGCCCTCTGGCTGATCCTTCGAGCTACCTGCAGTAAGACCGCACCGAAGGCGCAAGCGGTTCCCTGGCTGTGCGCTGGTCTCTTCTGCGGACTTGCCGCACTCTACAAGCAGACCGGAATCCTGCTGCTGGTGATCCTGCTCGTCGGTCTCATCTTGCGCTGGAAGGCACTCGGCCTGCCGAGACTGCGAACAGCCGTACCGCGACTGATGCTCGGTGTCGCGCTTCCGTGGGTCGTCGTCGGCTGGTCGTTGCTTCGTGATGAAACGGCGCAGGACTTCTATCGACAAGTCGTGGCGTATGATTTTCTGAGAGTCACATCGGCCGATCTCGAACGCTCGCGGATGATGCAGTTCGAGCACTGGTCCGCGGTCGGCCGGCACCTTCTCATGGCCGGAGTCGTGTTCTTTCCCGCCGTGGTCGGTTCCGCGGCAGCGATGATCCAACGGCCGACGGCGAATCGCGCGACGACAGCTTCCGGCAATTCGCATCGTCACGATCGACCGGGCGCCGGCGTATCTGCACTTCCTCTCATCCTGATCTATGCAGTCCTGGCGACGCTCGTCTTCGTCATCGCACCGCACGGCTACGGTCACTACCTGCTTCATGCCGCGCCGCCTGCGGCTGTGCTCGCCGCAGTTGCGATCGACCGTGCCCGCGGGAATGCGGCTGACGGGGACTTCCCGCGAGCACGCTGGCCGCTCATCGCCCTGATCGCCGCTCTGCTGCTGGGATTCTGGCAGCTCTCGGACCATCTCCGTTTCACGGCAGACGCCATGTATCCCCCGCGGGTGGCCTACAAGCACATGCGCGAACGAAATCGGGTCCTCGAAGGAGTTATTCAGCGACACTCCGAGATAGGTCATTCTGTCCTGCTCTGGCCGGCGGAACATGCCATCAGTTACCATGCAGGCCGGCGCACACCGCTGGAGATGTGCCAGGCCATTGACATCTTCAACGGCCGCGTTCGCCTGCTCGATCCACCGCTCGATGAAGTGATCCGTCGCATTGAGGCCGATCCACCGGACCTGATCGTTGACTGGACCCCCGTCGCCGTTGAATCGGCCGATCCGCGCGTGCCCGACTCCGAACTCGTGCTGCTGGTGCCGGCCGGCGGTTTCTCGTTGGCGGAGGACGCCGATCCTGAGCACGCGAAACTCGAGGGACGGCTGCTGGCCCCCTTCAAGCAGTGGGTCCGGGCTCATTACGGCGGGCAGCTTCGATACGAAGAAGGATGCACCGTGTACTTTGCCGGCAAGCCGTGGAAAAACTGGCAGGAATACCTCCGACCCGAAGCCGCCACGCGCTGGGCGGAGCCGACACGATGAAGAACGATCCATCAACCGCGTCCGCGCCGAAAACCACCGCACCCGGTGCGCCGATCTCTGCTCGCCTGTTGCTTACACTCTTTACGCTGTCGCTGGTGTTCGCGGGCTTCTCCGCGTGGGTGTGGTTGTCTGGTGATACGGCCGCACCGTACCGGCGCGGTTATACGCCGCTGACGGCCGAGTGGCAGACCGACGGCGAGGGGGCATGGGTCGCGGATCCCTACATCGGTAAGAAGCTGCGATGCGATCTCGACGCCCGCGAGTCGAACGAGCTTGGCCGCGAGTTCACCTATCGCGCTGTGGCGATCTCGCCGGATGCCTGCTTTCGTGACGATGGCATCAATGGTCCGGTCTTTGCGGTGGCCGTGGGTGACAGTTTCACCTTTGGGCACAAGGTGGCGCTGGAAGACGTCTGGACCGAGCGGCTGGAGAAGGCGATCGGCGCCGAGGTGGTTAATCTGGGCCTGTCCGGCGGCGCACCAACTCAGTATCCGAGAAACTACGAGCGGCATGGTGCGCCATTAAAACCCCGGCTCGTCATCATGACGCTGTTCGTCAACGACTGGCTCGACGATGCCATGTTTCACGCATGGTGGCAGGCGCGGCAGACCTACGGCGAGCAGGTCGACTTCCCGCGCTCCAATGCGATCTACGAAGGCATCCGCAAGAACGCCTACCGCCTGCCGCCCGACTGGGCACAGCCCGCGCTCGGCGGCGGAATCGACCTTGAGATCGACGGCGAGACGTATCACTTCGACGCCAGCGCGTATGCTGCGCAGGATCCGCGTAGTCCGACCATCGCCGAAGGAAAACGCCGTACCGAGCAGGCAATCATCGACCTGCGTGCCGCGGCCGTGACCGATGGCGCCACATTGGTCTGCGTCGTCATTCCCGCCAAGGAGCACGTGTACCACGACCGATTGATGTCTAAGCTGCCCTATGCACGGGAGCTGCCTGCGGACACGTTCTGCCGGGAAATCACCGAATGGTGCCGGAAGCATGACATCGCCTGCCTGGACATGCTGCCGATCCTGCGGCGGGACGTAGCCACCGGCGGCCGACCGTACTTTCCCCGCGACGGTCACTTTCGTGAACAGGGCAATCACCTGCTGGCCCGCGAACTGGAGCGCTACCTACGCGAGCTGCAACTCATCAGGCCCGATTGAGACGAATCGGGCCCCGACGACATGTCGATGGGCGGAGTCCCCGTGGGCGGAGCCCCCGGAGATCAGTATTCGGATTCCTGTCGATCGCGGCTGCCGTCCTGTTCCGCATCCTTGAGTGCTTCCGATTCTTCCGTGACAAAGCTCGCCGGAATCGAACGCTTCTTGCACAGTGCCCCCAGGATTTCGACGATTTCCGAGTAGGGTACCGCCAGACCGGTCGGGTTGTCGCTATCGTCGCGGTCGAATCGATCCCCGAGAAGTTTGACCAGTTCACCGAGGTTCAGCGGTGCCGTCAGCCGCGGTGAGCGCAGCCCCGTGCGCCGGTTCTGGCAGAAGACAGTCAGCGCCTCGTCGCCTTCCTGCGCGGTGATCATGGTCAGCAGCACGCGTTCATCCTTGCGATAGTCCGGATCAGGAAAGATGACCGGGGGCTGACACTTCATCTGCCGTCCGAAGATCGCCACCCGCGGCTCCCCCAGCCGCTGCACGTAAATCAGGAACGGCCCGCCGCTGTCAACGATGTCGAGGATCAGATTATCCTCATCCAGCACGGTCGACTCGATCGACGGATGACGATGCCGGCGAAGCCCGACGTACGCTCGGATGCGGACGTCCGGGTCCGTGTCATCCAGCACCTTACGCAGCGCTTCGCCGGCGCCGTGCAGCTCCGTCGCATAGCCCAGTTCATCGATCGCCTGCTGGCGGAACGGGCTTCGCGGGTTCAGCGCATGGCGGGCCACGGTGCGCATGCCTTCCTTGTCGCCGAGCCGCAGCCCGGTGCGCCCTGCGTAATAGCTGACGGCCGGAGTTTCCGTGAGGTAGTGTTTGCGAATCTGCGGCAGGCCGAGCTTTCCGATGGCTTCCCACGCAAGGCCGATCGTCTCGTATTCGGCATCTTCGTCGTCGATCTCATCGCCCAGGTCGCGGGCGCGTTGCTCAAGAAACGGCGTGCTGCCGTTGAGCGTCGTGTGCATCACGCGTTCGAGGAAGACCCGCTTACGGTCTCGCATCTCCGCGGGGAAATCGATCTCAATCATCCCGGCGCTCTTCGCCACCGCGAGCGGATCAACCCCGGCAAAACGGGCGTTGATGCGCGATTCAATCTGCTTTGTCACGCTGTAGCGCGGGTCGGTCAGCATCAGGCGGATGTGCCGCGACTCCTTCACCACACCGCCGCCCAATACCATTCCACGGCGCAGATCGACGTTCGACGTCGGCCGGCCCGCCGTATCGAATGGGCTGACGAACACCGGACCCTCGGCGCGGGCCAGCGGCTTGCCGTCGATGATCCCTCGCGGAGTCTCCGCGAACAGCTTGAGTTCGCAGAGCACCAGCCGTCCGCCCACGAGCGATTTCGTCTGCGTGCCCAGCGCCTCAATCACCACGTCGATCCGGTCGCCCTTCTTTGCACCCGGCGGGATGTAGCCCGTGACATACACCATCGACGAGTCCCGCCCGCCGAGCAGTTGATCGACCGGCAGACCCGGCGCACCGATCTCCTGCAACCGGCGGATTTCCTTCGTCAAATAATTCTTGACTTCGTCCGGGCCGTCCGCGCCGCCTGTGTCCACGAGACCCACCACGAGACCGTAGCCGGCGACCTGCGTCATCCGCAGACCGTCGATGGTGACGAGCTGTCCGATCGTGCCCTGAAGGCCCTTGCCGCGCGAGGCCATGGCCGGCGTCATCGGGGCGGGCTGCTCGCCTTTGTCCTGAAACTTGCCCCAGAACTGATCCCACTCCTCCTTGCCGCCGCAACCGCTTACGGCACAAAGCCCCAGCGCGCAGGCAAGTAGCCGCGACAGATGATGGTGCCTTCGTGATAGTGCGTCTGTAATTCGCATCAGGTTCAGGTGGGCAGGGGGCCGCTCTCGCAAATTGCCGATCCGAGTCTCCTGTTCACGATCTTGTGCCCATTGAGCCCTTCGAGCCCTTTGTACCCATTGAGCCCATTGAGCCCTTCCCGACACGCCGGGACAGCGGCGGCTCCACGCGATTGCCTGCCATGCAGCTCGGCCGGCACGCCTCAGATATTGAAATCCAGACCGTGATCCACCGCCATCCTCGTTCTTGCAGGACGCACGTTCAGCTCCGGCGGCGAGCTGGTCACCGTGCAACCCGCCGGCACGCTGGAAGTCAGGAAGGTCGAACCGCCGATCGTGCTGCCCTCGCCCAGCACGGTCTCTCCGCCGAGGATGATCGCATTGGCGTAGATCGTCACCCCGTTCCGCACCGTCGGATGACGCTTGTAGCCGCGGACCATCCGACCTCGCTCATCCTTCAGGAACGACAACGCACCCAGCGTCACGCCCTGGTACACCTTCACATGGTCGCCGATGTCCGTCGTCTCACCGATCACCACACCGGTGCCGTGGTCGATGAAGAAACTGCGACCGATCCGCGCACCGGGGTGAATGTCGATGCCCGTCTCCTTGTGGGCCCACTCGCTCATGGTCCTCGGTATCACCGGTACTTCCATCTCGTAAAGCACATGGGCATAACGATAGACCGTGATGGCCAGCAGGCCCGGATACGCGAGCACGACCTCGTCGGTGTTCGGCGCGGCGGGGTCTCCATCGTAGGCGGCCTGCACGTCCAGCGCGAGCATCTCGCGAATTTCGGGAATCTTCTGCAAAAAGGCCTCGCTCCGGTCTCGGGCCTTTACGTCCAGCGGCAGCGCCTGAAGGTCCGAGCCCTCGGGATCGTAGTTGCCGTCGAGTTCGTTCTGATGGCACAGGGAACGGAAGACCTGCGTGTACAACGCCTGCCCCAGCCGCGGCAGAAGGTCACCGACGTGGTAACGCACGTTTTTTCGAGAGAGGTTCTGCCGGCCGAAGTAACCGGGATAAGAGATATCCAGAAGCATCTCGATGATGCGAACAATCTCGCTTGAGCTCGGAAGGTAACCTCGGTCGATATGCCGCGTCCGCGGATCGGCGTCATAACTGGCGACGACCCGATCGACGAGGTCCTGAAGCTTGGCATCAATGTCAAATTCGCCGAACATTCTTCTGATTATACCCGTGGGGATGAAAGCGTGGCTATGAGCCCGTCGCAACCTGCCCGCGTAACGGCTTGGCCGATTGGCGATGACGAACCGGCGGAACAATCGTTTCACGCGAGCGTACAAACCGTGATCGGCTTTCCGTGCGTACCTTCACAGGGTATAAATGGTTTCTGCGCCTGATCGTGCCCTTAGCGGTCGTCTGACGACCACGCTTACCGGACGCCGCCATACTTATCAGGTTGAAACATGGACTTCGATTCACTCGGAAATACCAGCGTCGTCGGGCTCCAGTGGGGCGACGAGGGAAAGGGCAAGATCGTCGATCTGCTCACCGAGTATTTTGACCTCGTCGTCCGATACGCCGGCGGTGCCAATGCCGGCCACACCGTGCGCGTTGGCGAGGAGAAATTCGCCCTGCACCTCATGCCCAGCGGCATCCTCCGCCCCGGCGTGCTGAACATCATCGGCCCCGGCGTGGCCCTCGATCTGGAAATCCTCTCGACGGAGATCGACGGTCTGCGAAAGCGCGGCGTGGCGATCAATGACAATCTCCTTATTTCCCTGCGCGCCCACCTCGTCATGCCGTACCACAAAAAGCAGGATCGGCTCGCCGAAGCCCGTCTCGGCGATTCGCGGAAGATCGGCACGACCGCCAAAGGCATCGGCCCGTGCTACGCCGACAAGGCCCTGCGGATGACCGCTCTGCGCGTGACGGACCTGTGCTACCCGGATGAGTTTCGCGAGAAGCTCGGCGAAATCATCTCCGATCGAAACCGCATCTTCGCCTCACTCTATGACGATTCCGAGCCGCTCGATGCGAAGGCAATCGCCGATCAGTGGCTGGGATATGCAGAACGACTTCGTTCACATTTCGCGGACACAACCAGCGTGCTCAATGACGCCATCGCCGACGGCAAGCGCATCCTCTTCGAAGGCGCGCAGGGCAGCTTGCTGGACATTACTCACGGCACCTTCCCCTTCGTCACCAGCAGCACCTGCACGGCGGCCGGCGTTGCCGCCGGCGCTGGCGTACCGCCGTCGGCCGTGCAGTCGTATCTCGGCGTGGTCAAGGCGTACTGCACGCGCGTCGGCAGCGGACCCTTCCCGACAGAGCAGGCCGACGCGACGGGCGATCTGATCCGCGAGCGGGGTCACGAGTATGGCACCACGACGGGCCGACCTCGCCGCTGCGGCTGGTTCGACGCCTTCGCCACGCGCTACAGCGTGTTGCTCGGCGGCATCACGCAGATTGCCGTGATGCACCTCGACACGCTGAGCACCATCGGCGACCTGAAGATCTGTACCGGCTATCGTGTCGGTGGCAAGCCGCTGCACACATTCCCGGCGGATATCCGCGAGTTGGAGCACGTCGAGCCCGTCTATGAAACGCTGCCGGGCTGGCAGGAAGATATTTCCGCGGCGACCTCTTTCGAGGCGCTGCCGATCGCCGCCCGGAGGTACATCAACCGACTGGAAGAAGTGCTCGGCGCGCCGATCACCATCGTCAGCATCGGCGCTGAGCGAACGGCGACCTTGCATCGCTCAACGGCTCTACGCGTCGCGCGCGGCCGATCGCCGGCCGTGAGCGGAAGGGCGGGTGGATGATGCCGACCGCCGAGCCGCTGGATTCGATGAACACCCTGGGCATCCCGCCCGAGCGGCTTCCGCGCCATATCGCCATCATCATGGACGGCAACGGCCGCTGGGCCGAACGCCGCGGCCTGCCGCGCGTGCGCGGTCACGAAGCCGGCGCCGACAAGGTGCAGGAGATCGTCACCCGCTGCTCGCGCCTCGGTGTCGGTTATTTGACACTCTACAGCTTCAGTCTGGAGAACTGGCGACGCCCGCAGAGCGAGATTGCTCATCTCATGCGGCTCTACGTCGAATATCTCATCAAGGAACGCACCGAGATCATGGAGAACGGTGTGCGGCTCATTCAGATCGGCCGGCGCGTCGGCTTACCGGATGACGTGCTCCGCGAGCTGGACGAGACCATGCGCATGTCCAGTACGAATCCCGGCATGACCCTCTGCCTCGCGCTGAATTACGGCGGCCGAGCCGAACTGACCGATGCTGTCCGCGATATTGCCCGCCGCGCCGCGTCCGGCGAACTCTCGCCCGACGATGTGGACGAGCAGACCATCAGCGACGCGCTCTACACCGCTCACATGCCCGATCCCGATGTCCTCATCCGCACTGCAGGCGAGATGCGAGTCAGCAACTTCCTCCTCTGGCAGATCAGCTATGCCGAACTGGTGGTCACCGACGTCTGCTGGCCCGACTTCGGCGCCGATCAGCTTGACGATGCCATCCGCGAATACGCCCGCCGGGATCGCCGCTTCGGCAAAGTCGCGCCTCAACAGCCCCGCTGAAAATTTCAAACCGGTTTCGCATCGACGAAGATGCATCGGCCGCGCGTTGCATCCGTCCGCCCGCGGCGTTCCAATGGTGGGGCGTGTCTGTTTCGGGCAGACGCACCTGTGCCTGATTCATCGTGGTCGGGGAAAATCCCCTCCTTGCAAGGCGATCGGAGCAATCTACTGATGCGTATCCTCAACTTCGCCGCGTCGATCGCGTCGCGGCCATGTTTCATCGTTACCGGTCTGTGCTACCTCTGCGTCATGGCTTTTGCCCACCGGGCCGCCGGAGAACTGCCCATCGACTACCAGCCGCCGATCGCCATCATCAACGCGCGGATCGTCTTCGCGCCAGGCAACTCGATCGAGCGCGGCATCATTCTGATTGATAAGGGCATTATCCGGGAAGTCGGCATGGAGTTAACCGTTCCCGAAGATGCCCTCGTGATCGACGCGGAGGGGCTGAACGTCCATCCCGGCTTCATCGACGCCGGCACGCATGCCGGTATCACCCGCGCCGAGCCCGACGACGAAGAGCGCGCACGATTGGAAGACGAGCGTCCCGATGCCCGTGAAGTGCCGAACGCGTCGACCCTGGAGGCGTATCGCCGACTGGTGCACCCGCACTGGAAGGCGGAGGAACTGTTCGACCCGAAGGCCGCACGTCGCGAGGACTTTCGCCGGGAAGGATTCACCGCTGCGCTCGTTTCGCCAGCGGCGGCGATCTTTTCAGGGTCCAGCGCCGTGATTCAACTCGGAGAAGAACCCCGTCGCAGATCGATCCTCAAGTCCGACTTTGCACAACACGCTGCCCTGACCACCGGTCGTCGCGCGCGCCGTGAGGCCGGACCGCCAACCGAGATGCCTCAGTATCCGACGACGATCATCGGCGCCATGGCGGCGTTTCGTCAGGTCATGCACGATGCCCAATGGCATGCCGAGTGGATGGAATGGTCACAGCGGCACCCGCGCGATGAACACCCACCACTCGATCCCGATCTGGTAACGCTCTGGCAGTGGCGACAGGGCCATCGGCGAATTGTCTGGATTGCCAACAGCGAAAACGAAATCCACCGCGCTCTCGATCTGGCCGCCGAGTTCAAGCTGAAGCCGATCATCGCCGGCGCACGCGAGGCCTGGAAACTGACCGATCGGCTCAAGGAGCAGCAGATACCCATCATTCTCAGTCTCAACTGGTCGAAGGAGCCCGAAAAACCCAAGGGTTCCGGTGCAGATGGCCGTGGCGGCGAGCGCCCATCGGCTACAGAAACGCCTTCCGCGAAGACCGCTATGGACCTGGTCTTCGACGATGCCTGGGAGCGCCAACCCTTCGAACCGCAACGACAGTTTGACGAGCGTGTCCGGCTCTGGCAGGAAGAAGTCGACAACGCGCTGCGGCTTCATGAAGCAGGCATCCCCTTCGCCATTGGCTCGTTCGAGATGAAATCAATCGACGAGGTGATGAAGAATCTCCGCGTGGCCATCAAGCGCGGCCTGCCGGAAGAGGCGGCGCTCGCTGCACTGACGCGAAACGCGGCTGAACTCTTCGGTATGACCTCCCGCCTTGGTGTCATCGAGAGCGGCCGTCTTGCCAATCTGACCGTGCTCGATAAACCCTTCGGTGACGACAAGGCCCGGGTCAAGTGGGTATTCGTTGAAGGACATCGCTTCGACGTAGGCATGGCCGCCAAGAGGCCCGACCGACGCGACCGGAAGCCCGACGGGAAGGACAAGCCCGAGGAACCCGAGTCTCCCGGTGAGTCGTCCGTCACCTCGAAGCGTGAGGCAGGCGGCGACGTGACCACCGCCCCCTCCACACAGCCGACCACGACAGCTGCATCGCCGACATCCGCCCCCACGACGCCGCCTCCGGAGTTCGCCGTCGAGATCGAGGCCGACCGCAAACCACCGCGGAAGACCGGCGGCAACGTACTGCTCCGCAACGCAACGCTGCTGACCATCACCCGTGGCGTGCTCGAAGAGACCGACCTGATCATTGAGAACGGCCGTATCACAGCCATCGGCCGCGGCCTGCCGCTCCTGCCCGGCATGACCTTGATCGACCTTCGCGGTTATTTCGTCATGCCCGGCATCATCGACTGTCACTCCCACATCTGCATCGACGGCGGTCTTAATGAGTTCTCGCACTCGGTCACGCCGGAGGTCCGCATCGGTGACGCGGTGAATCACATGAGCGTCTCGGCGTATCGTGCCCTGGCCGGCGGCGTCACCTGTATCCACACCATGCACGGTTCGGCGAACACCATCGGAGGTCAGAACGTCGTATTGCGTCTCAAGTACGGCCGGCCCGCTGCGGAGTGGACCTTCGCACCGGCGCCGCGCACCGTGAAGCTCGCCCTCGGTGAGAACGTCAAGCAGTCGAACTTCCCGCGGCGTGGCAGTCGATTTCCTTATTCGCGCATGGGCGTGGAAGCGACCATCCGCCGCGCCTTTGATGCCGCGATCGGCTACCAGCGAGAACACGAGCAATACAGGAAGGATAAAGCCGCCGGCAAGGATCCGCGGCCGGTGCGTCGGGATCTTCGCCTGGAAGCACTCGCCGAAATCCTCACCGGAGACATCTGGATTCATTCACACTGTTACCGCGCGGATGAGATTCTGCGTCTACTCGATGTTGCCGAGGAGTACCACGTCCGCGTCGCCGTGTTGCAGCACATCCTTGAGGGCTATCGCATCATTCCCGAAATGCGCCGTCACGGCACGACGGCGTCGACCTTCTCTGACTGGTGGGCCTACAAGATCGAGGCCTACGACGCCATCCCGCACAATGCCGCACGGATGGAGCAGGGCGGCGTCGTCTCCACGGTAAATTCCGACTCGCCCGCGGTAATGCGACACCTGAATCTCGAAGCCGCCAAGAGCATGCGCTACGGCGGTCTGTCGCCCGATGAGTGCCTGCGGCTGGTCACCATCAACGGGGCCATCCAGCTCGGAATTGACGCGCACGTCGGATCGCTGGAGCCGGGCAAACTCGGCGACATCGCCGTCTTCGACGGTCATCCGCTGGATACTTTCTCGCGATGCGTGCTGACGCTCGTGGATGGAGAAATCCACTTCGTCGAGCCCGGCTTCAAGATCGAACAGCCCCTGCCCGCTCGACCGGGCCGAACTTTCCCCGAGCCGCACGAGCCGCTGGCGCTGGCGCCGAACGAGTCGGGCGAGTACTGGATCGTCGGCGGAACCGTGCACCCCGCAAGCGCGCCGTCGATCGAGAACGGAATGGTCGTCATCTCCGATGGGAAGATCACGAGCGTTGGTCCTGCGGACAGCGCCAAGCCGCCGGCCGGTGCGACGGTCATCGATGCGACGGGGCTGCACGTGTATCCGGGCCTGATCAATGCCGCTTCGACGTTGGGCCTCACCGAGATTGGTTCCGTCGCGGGCACGGTGGACACATCCGACATTGGCGATTACCAGCCCGACTTACTGGCCGTGTCGGCCTACAACCCGTTCGCGTCAGCCGTCGAAGTCGCCCGGTGTGATGGGATTACTACCGCGATGCTCGTGCCCGGCGGCGGCATGCTGTCAGGTCGCACGGGGCTGGTGCGGCTGGACGGCTGGTCGATGCCTGAGGCGTTGGTGGCTTCGCCGCTGGGCCTGGTGGTTCGGCTGCCTTCGTTGCCGGAGCGATTCCCGGACGACATGGAGGAAACCCGCAAGCAGGAGCAGATTGACAGCCATCGAAAGCGACTCGCCGGGCTGGAGGAGTTCATCCGTCGCGCGAAGAGCTACGCCCGAAATGAGGCGGTGGCATCGTCTCCGGAGTTTGATCGTCGCCTTGAAGCGATGAGGCCGGTGCTGAGCGGTACAGCACCTGTGTTCTTCGCGGCAGATACGTACAAGCAGATACTGGAGGCGCTGGAGTTTTCCAGGCGACATCAATTGCGGCCGGTGATTCTCGGCGGTCGGCAGGCGTGGAAGCTGGCCGCGGCACTTGCCGATCAGAAGGTCGACGTCATTCTCGGTCGAACGAGCGACTATCCAGGTGACGCGTTTGAACCATACGACAGTGTATATGACAATCCGGCGATGCTGGCTCGTGCAGGCGTGCGTTTTGCGATCAGCGTGCCCGATGCATCACTGGCCAAGCTGCTGGGCATCGAGGCGGGCATGGCGGTGGCGTATGGGCTGGATGAAGACCACGCGCTGCGTGCGATCACGCTGGATGCTGCGCGGATCATCGGCGTGGCGGATCGGCTTGGTAGTCTCGAGGTCGGCAAGATCGCGGATGTGATCGTCTGCACGGATACTCCGCTGCAGGCGGCTAGTCGCGTGGTCGCTGCCTTCATCGACGGCCGCCCCGTCGAACTGACGAGTAAGCACACGCGGATGGATGACAAGTGGCGTGCGAGGCCGGCGCCGCGGCTGTTACCCGATCCCGCCGACCTGCGAGGACCGCCGCCGCTGCGACCGCACCAGTCGAACTGACGACGAGGAATGCTCGATGCCCGTCGCTTGACAAGCTCCTTGTGTTCGTGTCCGATGATGGGGTGGAACCAGTCATCGCACGGTAACGCTGCGACGAGGCATTCGCTTACGATCAGTTGGCCGCCGGGCCGTCGAACGCCGAAACCAGTGCTGCCGTGACTGACCCATCCGAGGCCTCCTCTCATGGATTACACCGACAAGACCCTGATCTGTGCGGATTGCAACGCGGAATTCATCCACTCCGCGGAAGACCAGGCCCGCTATGCGGAGCGCGGCCTCGAACACGAGCCCAAGCGTTGCCGACCCTGCCGCGAGAAACGAAAGCGAACGGGCGGCGGTGGTGGCGGCGGCGGGCATCGAGGTGGTCGTGGTGGTGGCGGTGGCGGCCACGGCGGCGCACGCCGGCCCACGCAACTCTTCGATGCCACATGCTCACAGTGCGGCCAGCCCACGCAGGTGCCGTTCCAGCCGCAGGAGGGTCGGCCCGTCTACTGTCGGGATTGCTACCGTTCCAAGAAGCCCGCCGGTCGGCGCGAAGGCGGCGGCGACTCTTCAAACGATTTCTTCAGCGAATAGCATTGAGCAGTTCTTAGATGTGCCTGTTCGGAAAATCGCAGCACATCGTGTGACGATGTCGTTGATGCGCAACGTCGCGGCTGCGCAGTGATCGTTATTCAACAGCCGCATTCGCTTCGCCGCCGGCTTCCGGCTCGCTCAGGTCGTAGCAGGCCATCCAGCGATCATTGCGTGCCAGCAATCGTCCGCCCACAAGCACGAAGTTGTTCCACGTCCGCTCCTCAAACAGACGCACGCGGCCCAGCTCTTCGTGTTCCTTCGGCTCCGCTTTCACCAGTATCAGGTCCGCCGGCTGCTCACTCATGACCAGCAGATGATCCCCGACAAGCAGCAAGGAACCGTAGCCGTATCGGCCGCCCTTCCAGACGCGCTCGCCATTCTCGAGATCGATGCAGCAGAGCACGGCTTCGTCGAGCCCGTAGGTGTGGCCATTGTGGATGACGGACGTGTTGAACTTGTTCTTCATTCGCTTCGAGAACCAGATTTCCTTCGTCTGCCATTTGTCGGCGTCACGGCGTACTTCCAGGAGGGCGCAGCCGTGATCGTAAGCCGCGGATAGGAAGACGCGATTTTCGTCGATCAACTGCGGTATGGCGACGTTGATCCACATGTACGTATCCCACGGATGTCGCCAGAGAACATTTCCCGTCACGGGGTCGATGCCGCGCAGCTCGGTTCCGCCGAGATTCAGAACCTGCCGGACGCCGTCGATCGTCGCGAGCATCGGTGAGGAATATCCCTGCGATCCGGCCTCTGTCTGCCAGACCAGCTTGCCATCCGAAACTCGATAGCCAAAGACGGACGGCCCGGACTTACCCGAGTTGGTCACCATCACAATGTCATCGACGACCAGCGGAGAGGCCGAGAGACCCCATTCAAGGTTCTTCACCGGTTTGCCTTTTTGCGATGCGTCGGCATCCGACGCCGGCGTGATCAGGATGTTTGTTGACCAGACGCGTTTGCCCGTCCGGAGTTCCAGACAATGCAAATGACCCTGCGCGCCGAGGGAAAACAGCCGGTCGCCGTGAATCGTCGGCGTGGCCCGCGGTCCGTTGCCGCCGAGCGTCTCTTCAAACGACGCATCATAAGCGAAGGCCCACAACTCGCGGCCGGTCTCAACGTCGTAGCATGTGACGACCTCTTGTTTGCGCCGCTGTTCAATCGTAAAGGCCATGCCTTCAACAACGACGAACGACGCATGCCCGCCGCCCACCGGCTGTCGCCACAACTCCTTCGGCGGATGTTTCGACCAATCGAGTCGGATGCGCTCCCCCCGACAAACGCCATCCCGCTGAGGGCCGCGAAAGTCTGTCCAGGCCGGACCGGCGACTGCGTTTCCCGGCAGTGCCGGCTTGCCCTTGGCCGCCTGCTCGGAGCGATGGGCCTCCAGTCGGGCATCCGGACTGCGCAGCATTCGATCGGTGTCGATGGAGAAGTCCTTCAGGCCGCTCATGCCGCCGGCAAATTGCCAGTATGGCTTGAACGCCAGCAGCGCGACGATCGCGAAGATCGGAAGGAAGACCACGCTGACGAATATCTTCATGACTTGACCCGGCCGCGGCGCCTTTACCAGCAGCCACAGTCCGAGCGGGTAACACACGGCCAGAAGCGGCAGCACGACGCGCCGCTTGTGATACCACCTTACGGGCCGCGCCGCCGGCTCAACGGTCGACGAGGTAGCCGCGTAATCTAAATCCGTGGCGTGGTTCATGAGGATTTGTGCAGGAGACTCATGATCTCGGCGCGCGTCGCCGGATTCGTGCAGCACTCGCCGCGGATGGCCGACGTGACCATCACGCTGCCCGGCTTCTTGACCCCCCGACAGGTCATGCAACTGTGAACCGCCTCCATCACCACGGCCACGCCCTTGGCGTTCAATTCCTTGTAGAGTGTGTCCGCAATCTGCGTGGTCAGGCGTTCCTGAACCTGCGGTCGCTGTGCGAAGGCATCCAGTATCCTCGCCAGCTTCGACAGGCCGATCACCTTGCCGTCCGGCAGATAAGCGATGTGGCATCGGCCCTCAAACGGCAACAGGTGGTGTTCACACATCGAGTAGAAGGTCACATCCCGCAGGACGACCATCTCGTCGTACTTCTCCGTAAAGAACGTCTGCAGATGCTCCCGCGGATCCACCCGCAGCCCGGCGAACATCTCCGCGTACATCCGGGCCACACGTCCGGGCGTGCCGCGGAGCCCTTCGCGATCCGGATCTTCACCAATGGCCAGCAGGATTTCCCGCACCGCCGCGGCGATGCGCTTCTGATCTACATCCTTCGCGATAGGAGGGCTTTCTTTCATCTTCCCGCACTCCCGGAATCGGTGACGCCCATTCTTCTACCCCGGCAGTTGGCTGTATTTCTCCGAGGTGGCCAGATCAAACGGTTCGTGATCGGCATTATAGGCCACGCCGCGAAACTCCGCACGGCATCGGTAGCAGACCGTGACGCGCCCGACGAATAGATAGATGATTGCATCGATCACCACCAGCGACCCCAGCGTGGCGAATGTGGCGACGACATTTTCATAGTAATAGAAGACCGAGGCGATAAGTCCGAAGACGATTACCAGGAAGAGCCCGAGCCGCTGCGGAAAATCCTTGCGAATGAAGAACTCCCGGCAGTCGCACGCAGGGCATTGCCGGGGCGATCGCTGATTGACCAGCTCGACAGGGGCATCGATGCGCGTCACATCACCGCAACTCGGGCAGGTCAGTTCCACGTTGCCCGGGCGCTCAATGGTCGCGCCGCACCACGCGCGGCATTCCGCCCTTCCGCATCGCCGTCGTATGGACAGTATCGATGGCATCAGTATCAGGATACGCTGCTTGTCAGACTTTCGCCGTGGCGTCCATGAATCGAGCAATGCGGCGATAAAACTCCTGCGCCACGGCCTGCTCGGCGACGATGACCTCGTCCGCACCTTTCTGCAAGGCCTGCAACCCGGTGCTGGTATAACGCGTACTGGCGATGATGTGAATATCCGGTCGGATGGCGTTCGCTTTTTCTGTCGCTCGAAGGGCCGCATCCTCATCAGGTATGGCCAGGGCCAGCACCGAGGCCGTCTCGACACCGGCCGCCCGCAGCACCTCCTCCGTCGAAATGTCCCCGTGGACGATCTGCACGCCGAGACTCCGCTGGGCCTCACAGGTTTCGGTATTCATCTCGACGACGACAAACGGCATCTGCCGCGCCCTGAGGTATTCCGCAATGAACCGGCCCGCCGCGCCGTACCCCGCAATAATGACATGATCTCGCATCATACGCTCCGACCGAACTTGTCCTATTATAACGTTCGACCGCTGCGTTGCCGACTCGGCTTGCGGCTCAGGCGAGGAAAAACATGCCGACCCCGGTAACCGACGCATCTGCCATCGACGGCGTTGTAAACCTTTACAAACCGGCCGGCAGATCCTCCGCGCACTACGTCTATCGCCTGCGCCCGATCCTCAATCAGCGCAAGGTCGGCCATGCCGGTACGCTCGATCCTTTCGCTGAAGGCGTGCTGATCGCCTGCGTCGGCAGGGCGACAAAGCTCGTCGAACGCATCATGAACCTGCCCAAACGCTACCGCACGACCATCCGTCTCGACGTCACCAACGACACGTTTGACACCGAGCAGCCCTTTGTGCCGGTTGCTGATGCCGTTCCTCCTGCCCGCGTGACGGTGGAGGCCGCCGTCGCAAATATCGTCGGCACGATCCAGCAGGTCCCGCCGGTCTTCAGCGCCATTCGCGTCGGTGGCCGATTCAGTTATCACCTTGCGAAGCAGGGCAGGCCCATCGAGCACAAGGCCCGCAGCGTGACCATCTACGACATCACCATCGAGTCCTACCAGTGGCCTCGTCTCGAACTGACCATCCGCTGCGGTCGCGGCACCTACATCCGTGCCATCGCCCGCGATCTGGGTCAGGCCCTCGCGTGCGGAGGCGCCTGCGAGACGCTGATCCGCGAGTCGGTTGGGCCCTTCGTACTCGAAGACGCGCTGAACATTCTCGAAGCAGATCCCGCGCAGGTGCGGTCCGCCGTGATACCGATCGAGCGGGCCGCCCGACTCATCGAAAACCTACCCGGCTCCGATTTCTTGCGGGTGTCCTGAGTATTCCAAGACGGTCGGTTACAATGCCGTGGTCGCTTGTTTTGTGGCAATGTCGTCTCGCCAGCGAAAGGAGCAAAGAACATGTGGGGTCACATCGCTTTCGTCGTCATCGTTTATTTTGTGGCTTTGTTCCCCCAATCATCCTCTACCATCGCCGCAGTCGATGACGCGCAGGCCCGGGCAAAAGCGGACTCGAGAACCTCGAAGGTTCATCAACAACTCGAGCAGCTCCTCTGGATGCAGGGAACCTGGCAGCGAACCCAGGGCGGCGATGTCCTGGAAGAATCCTGGTCAGCCCCGGAAGCCGACTGCATGATCGGTACCTTCCGCTGGATCAAGGGCGGCAAGCTCTGGATGACCGAGTTGATGACCATCACCATCGACGACGGCGTTCTCGTCTTTCGCCTGCGTCACTTCGACCGCAAACAGACCCCTTGGGAAGACAAGAACAGCGCCTTGACCTACCCGCTTAAGTCCATCGGCGACCGTGAGGTCGTGTTCGAGGACCCGGAGAAGGACAAGCCCCGCCGGTTCCGATTCTCCAGCCCGAAGAAGGATGTCTACGAAGTCCAGTTGATCCCCCCGGAAGGCGCGGAAAGCCGCCCCACGCATTTTCGCTTCCAGCGAAAAAAGGACTAACCCCCCTCGCCTTCCCGTGTCTATGATGTCTGAAGCTAGGCGGCCGGTCCGTCCTTCGAGGTCGCCCATACGAGGGGTGCATACATCCGGTAGCCGCCGGATCGAACACGGGGAGCATGTCATGGATCGTGTCTTAGCGCCGATCGTGTTTGCCTGCGTCCTGTCGGCCTGGTTGCCCGATGCCGTGGCACAACATCGCTCGACGGCCTCCTGGGGCGGTGAATCCAATCCCCGCGTCACCATGATCGCCCGACCGGATGATCCTGCTCCTTCACCTTCCGAGCTTTACCTGCTTCGTCCCGGTCATTACGTCATCAATCCTTCCGATCGGCCCGACTACTGGAGTCCGCACATCCGGCCGTTTCCCGATTACAGCACACAGTACCAGCCGCGCGGCCTCAACCGCCTGCCGCGGCAGCGCATCGGCGGTCGGCCGTACAGCGCAGCACCGTCCTATGCCTTCGGTCATGGCGCCGGTTGCGGCTGTGCATACTGCGCACCGCCGTACTACGGTTTCGCCGATGCGGCCCAGGCCTACAACCAGGGCCGCTACGACGCCGACCGCGAGTATCTCTGGTTCATCGCGTCGCAGCGCGCCGGTCGGCTCATTAATCAAAGTGCCGAATTCTTCGACGAGGGCATCCTGCTGTTTCGCGACGGCCACTACGACCGCGCGGCCATCAAGTGGCTTGGTGCCGCCGACATCAACCAGGCAAATGCCGCCACCCGGCTGCACGCCGGTCATGCCATGTTCGCTCTCGGCAAGTACGCTGATGGTGTCACACTGCTGGCACGTGCGTTCGAACTTTCGCCGATCCTCGCCTACAAGAGCTACGACGTCCGCGACGAGTACGGTGATCATGCAGACTTCCACCGGCACCTGATGGCCCTCAAGGCCTTCGTTGCGAGGCAGCCCGCCGACGCCGACGCCCTGACCATGCTCGGCTACATCTTCTTCTACACCGAAGGCCCCGCCGCCTCGTGGAAGTACCTCGAACGCGCCGCCCGCCTTCGGCCCGACGACTACTTCATCCCCAAGCTGCTCACGCTTGCCCGACAGGCCAGCCCCGAAGCGCATGCCGCACCATTTGTTGAGCGCGAAGTTGCGCCCATCGAGCGCGAGGCCCCGCCACCGGATCGCGCCCGCGAAATCCGCGAGCCCCGCGAGCCGTCCGCACCGGCCACCGCGCCGCGCGATCGATCGGTCAAACTCGTGCGACGCTGACATATCGCTGCTGCTCGCGGACAACGCGCTGCACCGTGTCGCCCCGCGACATCCGTGTGAATCCCGGCCATACTACCCGGCGTGAAACAGCGGCGCGGCCTGATCATCTTCCTCCTCGCGGCGGGGCTTTACACCGCTTCCTCCGCGATCGCCTGGCATGAGGACATCGCCGTGCGCCGCGCCACCGGCGTCGTGCTCGCCACGCTAGTCCTCTGGATCAGCGAGATCGCTCCCCTCGGCGTCACGGCGATGGCCATTCCCATCGTCGCCGCCTTCACCGGACTCTTGCCCTGGAATCGCGCCGTCGCCGCCTGGGGAAGCGACATCGTCTTTCTCTTTCTCGGCGCCTTCCTGCTGGCCCGCGCACTCGATAAGCACGGTGTCTTTGACTGGATTCTCTCCCTTCGATGGGGCATCGTTCGTCCGGGCGGCGAAGGCGTCCTGCTCGTGCTCGCTGTCCTGCTCATGTCCGGGACGCTGTCCCTCATGCAGAACAACACCGCCGTCACGGCGATGACGCTGCCGCTGGTGCTGGCCCTCACCCGGCGGGTTCGCACTGCGGCGCCGGCCCTGCTGGCCCTCGCCTGGGGTTCGACCTTCGGCGGTATGGCCACGCCGGTCGGCACTGCGCCGAATTTCATCGGCTTCTCCGCGATGAAAGACATCGACGAAAGCGTCAATTTCATATCGTGGATGAAAGTCGGCGTTCCCGTCTGGCTGGGGACAACCCTCATCGGCTGGGGCGTGCTTGCGGTCGCATCGCGCCTCTTTCTTCGCGGCAACGACCCGATCCGCACGGAACGTTCGCGACTGGCCCGTTGGCTCGACGGCTGGCTCGTCACCGATCTCGGCCCGACCACGGTCGCACACCCGGTCGCCGTTTCCGGCGATCGAATCGCCGATAGCCGGCCTGAAGTAATCGACGAAGGCGAGAACGAAGCGCAGCACAGAACGGAAACGACACCCTTCGCGCGACAGGTCGTCGTCTGCAGCTTTGCCCTCGCCGTGCTTCTCTGGCTCGTTCCCGCCATTGCCCGCAGTGTGCTGCCGCCGGATCATTCCGCGTCGATCTGGTTCCGCACCTACCTGCCCGAGTCGCTCGTGCCGGTCATGATCGCCTGGCTGCTCTTCATGATTCCGACCGGCGAGGGCCGCAAAACGATTCTCGATCGTCATGACTTTCAGGCCCTCGACTGGGATACGCTCTTTCTCATCGCCGGCGGTCTCTCGCTCGGCCAGATGCTCGAGACCAGCGGTTTTGCCACAGCGCTATCGACCGGTCTGGCCCATGCCGAGCTTCCGCCCCTGGTACTCATGCTCGGCCTGGTCGGTTCGACCGTGCTCCTCTCGGAACTGACCAGCAACACCGCCACGGCGGCATTGATGGTGCCTGTCGCAGGTTCGCTCGCGACGGCCCTGGGCCTTTCACCGGTGCAGGCCATCTGGCTGGTGGCCCTCGCCGCGAGTCTGGGCTTCGCTCTGCCGATCTCCACGCCGCCCAACGCAATTGTTTACGGCACGCGACAGATTCCCCTGCGATTCATGATCATCACCGGCATCACGGTTGATGTGCTGGCCACGATCTGGCTGGTCTGCTGCGTGACCCTCTGGGCGTGAAAATTTCGCCGCGCGAAATCCCAAACGCCGATTTGCTGACGATCACTCGTCCCCTCTCGAACGATACCCCCGATGCTTTTTTCGTTCGCTCTGGCGTTTCTTCTCCGTCAACCTCCGCTCTCGCGATGCGGCAGTCGGTCGCGTCTGCTTTCGTTTCTTGCGAGGCCGCAGGGCATCACGGATCAGCCGGGCAAATCGCTCGAAGGCCGCCTCGCGGTTGGCCTTCTGGCTTCGTTCGCTGCCGGCGATGACCCGCAGACTGCCGTCCCTGCCGATGCGAGTCGCAAGGCGACGACGGATGATCGCCTTCTGCTCGTCGGACAGGGCGTTGCTCGTGCCCACGTCGAACCGCAGCAGCACCTTCGTCGCCAGCTTGTTGACGTTCTGGCCGCCAGGGCCGGAGCTGCGGCTGAAGGACAGTTCAATCTCCTCGAACGGGATGGTCAGATGTTCATTGATTTCGATCATGAGCGTTCGTTTCATTTCCCCATCCTGGTCGCGCAACGCAGGGGGTACTCGGAATCATCATAATCTCGCACATTCTTTTGCTCACCGTGCAAACTGCGGCCAATCGAGAATCGCCCGCCGACTGTTCGGAGTTCAGGCGATTGCTACAATCGCGATCATGGATGTCTGCCCGCTGGTATTCGAGCCGATCTACCGCCCTAAGATTTGGGGCGGACGCAACCTGTCGCGCCTGCTGGACAAACGCCTGCCGCCGGAAGGGAGCATCGGCGAATCGTGGGAATGCGCCGATCTCGAAGGTGCCCAGTCCATCGTCGCGCGCGGACCCGCCAGGGGAAACAAGCTCGGCGACCTCGTCCGCGATTGGGGCAGGTCGCTGCTCGGCCGTGCACGCGTGATGGATGGCAGCTTTCCGCTGCTCATTAAGTTTCTCGACGCGGCGGAAAATTTGAGCATCCAGGTCCATCCCGATACCGAGGCCGCTGCACGGTTGGGTATCGCCGTTCGCCCCAAGGACGAGGCCTGGCATATTCTCGAAGCCAGGCAGGATGCCGCGATCTATCGCGGCCTGCGCCCCGGTGTCGCGCTCCAGGCATTTGCCGCCGCCCTTGAGAAAGACCCGCCGTCCATCGTCGATCTGCTGTATCGCATCCCAGTCCGCGCCGGCGATACGTTCTACGTCCCCAGCGGCACCGTTCATGCAATCGGCGCCGGCGTCGTTGTCGCCGAGATTCAGACCCCTTCCGACGTAACCTATCGCCTCTACGATTGGGGACGACAGCGCCCGCAGGACGACGCCGGACTCCACCTGACCGATGGCCTCGCCTGCATCCGATCGCATATTGACTTCGCGTCGTTTGAGAAGAGATCGCACGTCACCAGCGTCTTCACGACTGTCACGCGACTGGTGACCTGCCCGAGCTTCATCCTGGAGCGCGTGCGCTTCGTCGGAGACATCGAGCAGCCGATCCCCTATGCCGAACCGGTCATCTGGATCGTCCTCGAAGGCCGCGGCGAGATTCTCTATGGCAGGAGCGGCGTGGAGACCTTCGCGAAGGGCGATGTGGTCTTATTGCCCGCTGCACTGAAGGAGCCGCGGCTCAGGACTAAGGCGGACTGCGTCTGGCTGGAAGTGACCATCCCCGCGCCATCGGACCTCGCCGAATACGACCGACCCAGCACCGCTGCCCTTCGCGCCCCGGACGGCACGCCCACTGCACCAATACCGCTGAACATTTCCATCCAGCGCAAATAGCGTCACCCCCACTGTGGTGAAGTGATTGCAGAGTTGCTACGACTCGCTTCGCAGCACCGCCCGCACCGGGCTCGCATCAAAACCCACCAGCGGCAGCGGCAGGGCGATCAGTTCGTACCTGCCTTCGGGCACGTCGCGGAGCACCAGCCCTTCAAGAATAGCCATGTCATGGCGGAGAATCGCCTGATGTGCCGGTAGGTCCTTCGACGTGAACAGATCAACACTCGGCGTGTCAATGCCCACCGTTCGTACACCGCGCGCCGCGAGCCAGTCGATCAGCTCCGTCGAGAGCGCGGCGAAGTCCTCGTTCCATCGGGTCGGATCGGGATAGGTCCCCGTGGCAAAAAGCACGCGCGGCGTTGTGATAGCCGCGCCGATCTGATCCGGAGCGATCCGCGTCCCGCGAGCGACATTGACCTGCACGACCTGGCACGGCCCGATGTAAAAATCCAGCCGGCGAGCGTCGATCGATGGAGCGTCCGCGCCATAATGATTCGGCCCGTCGGCATGCGCACCAAGATGAACCGTTCCCCGAAGTGTCGAAAGCGTCAGGTTATCGCCGCGTTTCATATCGAGAAGAACTTCACGGGAAGGCGGCGTATCACCGGGCCAGACCGCGAGCGTCGGCGTGATCGGCGGCGTGATGTCATAGATTCGAGCCATGCCACGAACCCCGGTCGACGGCGAACTGTTATGCTCGCACCGCAGCGAGTATATTGTGGGGCTGTTCGTATGACCATGATCTCAGGGAATGTTGAATGAGTGCAAATGTGGTGATACTTGGCGCGACCGGCGCCGTCGGACAGGAGTTTCTTCGCGTACTGGATCAGCGATCCTTCCCCATCAGCTCGCTGCGGCTGCTGGCCTCCGCGCGATCCGCCGGCACGAAAGTGACTTTCCGCGGGCAGACGCTGAGCGTCGAGGAAGTCGGCCCGCGCAGCTTCGAAGGCATCGACATCGCCCTGTTCTCCGCCGGAGCGTCGTCAAGCCGGCAGTGGGCCCCGGTGGCGATTCAGGCCGGCGCTCGGGTGATCGACAACAGCTCGGCCTTCCGCATGGACGAGGGCGTGCCGCTCATCGTGCCGGAGGTCAATCCACAGGCCATCGGTGACGCAAAGCTGATCGCCAATCCGAACTGCTCGACGATTATCATGAACGTCGCCGTCTGGCCGCTGCACCGCGTAAACCGTGTGCGGCGGATCGTCGTGGCGACCTATCAGGCAGCCAGTGGGGCGGGTTACCAGGCCATGCTGGAGTTGGAGAACCAGACGCGCGACGTACTCGAGGGCCGCCCCGCACAGCCCAAGGTCCTGCCGCACCAGGCGGCATTTAACGTCTTCTCGCATAACAGCGCTGTCGGCGAAGATGGCTACAACCTCGAAGAATCCAAAATGATCCACGAAACGCACAAGATTTTCGCCGATCCTTCGATCGCCATTACCGCGACCTGTGTTCGCGTACCGGTTCTGCGTGCCCACAGCGAGGCGATCAACTTGACCTTTGACCAGCCGATGAGCGCGGACGAGGCGCGGCGGATTCTTTCGATCGCGCCCGGCGTGAAGATTGTCGATGACCGCGCGAAGAACTACTTCCCCATGCCGATCGACGCGTCCGGTAAGGACGAAGTGCTCGTCGGCCGCATTCGGCAGGACATCAGCCAGCCCGACGGCCGAGGGATCGACCTGTTCGTCTCCGGCGACCAGCTCCGCAAAGGTGCCGCACTGAACGCCGTGCAGATTGCGGAAGTAATGTTATCAATGTAGGCCGATCGATGGTACTTTCATGAACCGCCACGACGCTTGGGATCTCCTCTGCGAATTCGTCCAGTCTGACTCACTGCGCAAGCACATGCTCGCCGTCGAGGCGGCGATGCGGCATTACGCCGGCCTGCTCGGCGGTGACGCGGAGCAGTGGAGCGTCACCGGGCTGCTGCACGACTTCGACTACGAGCGCTGGCCGAACCCGCCGGACCACACCCGCGAGGGCGCGAGAATCCTTCACGAGCGTGGCGTGGACGAGGAGATTGTCGGCGCGATCCTCTCCCATGCTGACTGGAACCTTGACGAGTACCCGCGCGACCGGCCGATCCGCAAGGCCCTCTTCGCTGTCGATGAACTCTGCGGCTTCATCACCGCCGCGGCGCTGGTTCGCCCCACTCGGCTGGAGGGCATGGAGCCATCGAGCGTGAAGAAGAAGCTCAAGACCCCCGCCTTCGCCGCCGCCGTGAGTCGCGAAGACATCACCGCCGGCGCCGAGCTGCTGGGCCTCTCGCTGGACGACCACATCCGCAACTGCATCTCCGCTATGAAAAGCTCCGCCGGCGAACTTGGCCTGCTTCCGCCGACCTGAAGATGCCCGCGAAGCACAGGCGAGAGACATGCAGTTACACGTCGCCTGTTTGTTCCGTTATGATCCCCGCCATGAATCGTCCGCGCGGTCACCGGTTGGATCGCGTTGCGGGAGCCATTCGTGAGTCAGAGCCGGTACAACGTTGACCAGCAACTTTCCCTCCTCCTCCGCGGCTGTGAGGCCGTCTACACCGAGAAGGAGTTGCGCGCCCGCATCGAAAAATCCATCGCCGCGGGAAAGCCGCTGCGCGTCAAGCTCGGCATGGACCCCACCGCGCCGGATATCCACCTCGGCCACACCGTCGTCTTGCGCAAGATGCGCCAATTCCAGGACTGCGGCCACAAGGCCGTGCTCATCATCGGCGACTACACCGCCCGCATCGGCGATCCGTCCGGCAAGACGAAGACGCGGCCGATGCTCGATGAGGCGACGATCAAGCAAAATGCCGAGACCTACTTTGCCCAGGCGGGCCACGTACTCGACACCCGTCCGGACAAATTGGAGATCCGCTTCAACAGCGAATGGCTTGCGCAGCTTACCTTCGCCGACGTACTGCGGCTCACCAGCCACATGACCGTCCAGCAGATGCTCCAGCGCGACAACTTTGCCCAGCGGATCGAGAAGCAGTCGCCCATCGTGCTGACCGAGATGCTCTACCCACTCATGCAGGCCTACGACTCCGTCGCCATCGACGCCGACGTGGAACTCGGCGGCACCGATCAGACCTTCAACAACCTCGTCGGCCGCGACCTGATGCCCGCCTACGGCAAGCCGGGCCAGCTTGTCGTCATCATGCCCATCCTCCGCGGTCTCGACGGCGAGGAGAAGATGAGCAAGTCGCTCGGCAATTACATCGGCCTCACTGACTCGCCCAAGGACATGTTCGGCAAGACGATGCGCATCGGCGACGAGATGATGAAGGAGTGGTACACGCTGCTGACCACGTTGCCGGCCGAGGAGATCGCTGCCCTGTGCGACCCGGCCAGGACGCATCCGCGCGATGCCAAGGTGCGGTTGGCGAAGGAGATCGTCACGACCTATTACGACCGTGCGACGGCCGACCACGAAGAAGCGATGTGGCAGGAGGTCTTTCGCGGCAGCGGTCTTCGCGACGACATCCCGACGGTCAAACTCCCGCCCGGCGCGTGCGAGGCCGATGGCACCATCTGGCTACCCAAGCTCCTCAAGCTGCTCAATCTCGCGCCGTCCACCAGCGAGGGCCGCCGCCTGGTCGAATCCGGCGGCGTTTCCATCGACCAGCAGAAGACCACCGACCCACAGGTAAAGATCACGCCTGCAGAAGGCATGCTCATCCAGGTCGGCAAACGCAAAGCAGCCCGCATCGGGTAAGGCGGACGATCCGAGCCCGGGGCGCAAGCGACAGGTTTCGTTTGATCATAACGCCAATTCACCATCGACTTTGGGCCTGGCGCTGGTGCTTGCGGCTCGGATTTCTAACGCTACTGCGTACACTGTCCGCCGCCCTCGATCTGCATAAAAGGCATCGCCGGCGGATCGTTCCCCGCGGCCGACAGGACTTCGCTCGTCCAGGTTCCATCCGGTCCACCTTCGTCCGTCCATCGCAGGATCACCGTGTCGCAGCAGTGGAACTGATACCCGATCTGCCCCCCGTACTGGTTCGAACATTGCGCCAGGTTCGCCGGATCGTCACCATGATGCCAGCCGCACAGGCCGATCATGAACGATGGATCGGCATCGACGCAAAACCCGTCGAAGCCCGCGAGTTGAAACGTCGTGATGGTGACGCGCGCTCCCGGCGCAAGCAGCGGTCGCGATGCGAGGAACGAATGCGGTCCCGTGTCCAACCCCTGCGGGCACAATCCCGGATTGGGCGAGACATATTTCGTCGCACTGTCGTTGATCAGCACCAGCTTCACCGACGCGGCATCGATCGGCGGCAGCAGCAGGAGCAACCCCTCGCAGCCCGCGCCGACGAGAACAAGTGACATTGCCGTGACGCATCCCAGTTGTTTTCGTGACATCTTCGATCCTCCCATCAGACGCCGGACTGGGACCATCCCCATGCCTCGGCCAACTGAAAACACACAGCAAGCGTCATGCCGCTGTTCACGAAACACGCCTTTCGGTGAGGTTCTCCCCGTCCAATGCCCGATCATGCAGTTCGTCGGCTGCGTAAGAACGCATCACTTCCTGGAGCGACGTCTCATTTCCCATTCCCGTATCAGTCTTCGCGCCCCTTTTCCCTCATCCCTTATCCATCTTCCTGTCCTTCCCGCGTTGCATTCTCAGATCAGGCCCCTTCCTCCATAATCCCGGCGATGCGAAACGACTCGATCAACAAGACCATGCAGCGCGGCGACCTCGAACGACCCGAGTGCCGGGCCGTGCTCATCGAGCTCTTCGCTTTGATGCGCCGGATGCAATCCCACGGCGCGAAGTACTCCTCCTGGTACGGTGCCGTCGATGCCTGGCCCAGTGCCTGGGAGCACATCAATCGCGGCGAGCACTACCAGCCCTGCGCCGGCAACCCCGACGAGCTGCGCATCCCGTGGTTTCTGCTCTGGGAGATCGCCTGGCTGGTCGCCCATACGCCCATGAAGCCCGCCGCACGCGTGCTAGACATGGGCGGGGCGGGCTCGCTCTTCTCCTGCTACCTCGCCTCGCGCGGGTGCGAGCTGCACACCATCGACCTTCAGGCCGAACTCTGCGAGCAGGCCGAGAAGACCGGCAGACAGATGGGCTGGCGAATTCGCGCACGAAGAATGGACATGACCCGGCTCGACTATCCGGATCATTACTTCGACCACATCTTCTCCGTCTGCGTTTTCGAACATCTGCCCGTCTCCGGGCGAATTGCCTGCAATGCGGAAGTCGCCCGCGTGCTCCGACCGGGCGGCACGGTGGGCTACACGTTCGACTATGCGAATCCGCAATCTTTTGGTCGCATCGATACACCCGACGACGTGCGCCGACAGTTCATCGAGCCATCGGGGCTGCGACTGCGCGGCGGCGATGCGTTCATCGATGCGGGAGAGCGCGATCTGGAGTGCCCGCAGTGTTTCGGCTTCGGCCGATTCACGCGAACGGCGGCGCGGCTCCACGCGATGTTGACGGGCAACGTCGAACGCTCGCGCGTGGCTGCGGGTTCAACGTCCTATACGTTCGGCGCCTTGTTCCTGGAAAAACCGTCGTCAGGATGCTGAGAAGTGCATGGTCTGATAAGAGCGCATCCGCCCGTCACCGGTCTTAGCACTGGAGCGCAAGATTTTTTCACAAAATCTCGATTTTTCGGTTTGCCATGGACCGATAGATAGGATTAGATAGTCACGTTGCAAGGGTTGGCAAGGCGGCAGTAATTGCCGTTCGACGAGGATTCCATGGCCGCGTCCACCAGTCGTCACCAGCATCGACACTACAAGACACTGATTCTCCTCGTCCTCTCCATGACGGGCGGCACGTTCCTCCTTCTCTGGCTCGCCCAATTTTCGCCGGTCACGCCGCTCCGAGGTACCTCGCCCGGTCCGGCATCCTGGAAGGAAATCCTCGTCCGGGCCGAAACCGCGAGCGATGCCAACGGTTTTTATCACCTTCGGATTGATGGCAAGGGTCGCCTCTATCGAAGCGATGCCTGGCGCTACCAGCAGGCCCATCCCGAGCAGCCCCATACGATCCAGCTCCTGCTCTGTGAGACGCACGCAACCGGCCGGCCCACGCCAGCCCAGCAGCAGACGCTCTCGCGCGTCCTGGCTGAGTTGTCCGGCCAGTACGACATCCCGTCGAATCAGGTCCAGGTCCGCGCCGGCACTTCGCTCCTCGCCAGCCGCGGATGAGTGTCCATTTAGTTAAGTAGCGCTCGCGTTCCCAACGTCCGTAGCGTCTGGCACCACTGCCGGGCGTCGAACGAGTTGGCGACCTCGAATCGTTGTGGCCACAGCATTACGAAATTCGAGGCTACGGTTCCTCATTGATTAACAATAGACTGTTTCTCTACTGGTATGGCTTGAAGCGGTGTAAACATCGGACGCACACGAAGCTGAGCTGCTGCACTGGCGATTTCGCCACACGAGTTGGCAATCAACACGTCGTAAGATCCGGTGTCGTCTAGCGCCAGCGAAGTGATCGTGAGGGTATCGGTAGCCGTGCCAACGATGCGATCGTTATCCATCAGTTCGACGCCGTCCTTCCGCCATTTATAGGAAAGTCCGGACGTGTCCTCCGCAGCTTCGACCGAGAAAACGGTTGTACCCCCGACGAGCGTCATGCGAGACTGCGGATGGCTCAAGATCTCCGGCGGCTCGGTTGCAACGCATGCGTTGTACTCCCACGTTTCGGCGCTTAGGCCGAATATGCCGTAGCCCCCAAACAGCACGCATACGCGCCGGCCGACGTCATAGACCATGGCGTGCTCATAGCGCATGGAGGGGCCGCTACTTACCCGAAGTGACCACGCGGCTCCGTTCCACTCCCATGTGTCATCTGTGAAGCCGCCACCAGGGCTGCCTCCGTACAGCACGGTCAAGCGCCTTCCAGCATCGTAGGCCATAGCGTACCACCCGCGTGGTATCGGGCCGCTGCTAGACCGTTGTGTCCACGATACGCCATCCCACTCCCACGTCTCGCCGTCGACTTCGCTGCCGCCTAAATGGCCCCCGAACAGTACGGTTACTCCACGGCTCGCATCATAGGCCATGGCGTGCGAGGAGCGCGGGCTGGGGCCGCTGCTGGCCCGTTGCGTCCAGGAGACTCCGTTCCACTCCCAAGTGTCACCTAGGAAATGTTCGGCGTGTAGGGTTTCGCCTCCAAAGAGCACGGTTACGCCCCGTCCGACATCGTAGGCGATGGAATGGTAAGCGCGCGGGCTGGGCCCGCTAGTGGCCCGCTGCGTCCACGAAATCCCATTCCATTCCCACGTTTCGTTGTTGACAGCACCGCCGATCGTCCAGCCTCCGAACAGTACGGTAATGTCCCGGCCGGAGTCGTAGGCCATTGCGTGATTAAAACGCATGCCTGGACCAGTGCTCGCCCGATGCGTCCACGAGACTCCATCCCACTCCCAGGTCTCGCCGCTGTAAGTCTGGGGAAAATACCAGGTATTGCCCCCATACAGTACAGTCACGCCCCGGCTCGCGTCGTAGGCCATGGCGTGGCCCTCGCGCGGGCGGGGGCCACTGCTACTTCGTAGCGTCCATGTGACTCCGTCCCACACCCATGTCTCGCCGTTATACGCGTTGTCGAAGCCCGAAAAGAGTACGGTCACTCCACGGCCAGCGTCGTAAGCCATGGCGTGCGCATAGCGCGGGCTTGGTCCACTATTGGCCCGTTGTGTCCATGTGACTCCATCCCACTCCCATGTCTCACTGCCGCCTGAACTGCCCCCAAAAAGCACGTTCACGCCTCGGCCAGCGTCGTAACTCATGGCGTGCGCATAGCGCGGGCTTGGTCCACTATTGGCCCGTTGCGTCCATGTGGCTCCATCCCACTCCCATGTGTCACGAAGTGGGGTGAGTACACCGCTGTATGAGCTGCCACCGAACAGAACGGTTACGCACCGGTTGGCGTCGTAGGACATAGCATGTCGAAAGCGTGGGCTGGGACCGCTGCCGGCCCGCTGCGTCCACGAGACCCCATCCCACTCCCATGTCTCACTGCCGCCTGGACTGCCCCCGAGCAGCACGGTCACGCCTCGGCCAACGTCGTAACTCATGGCGTGCCCATAGCGCGGGCTGGGGCCGCTGGTACTCCGTAGCGTCCACGAGTGCCCGTCCCACTCCCATGTCTCGCTATTCAAGTTAAGAAGTTCACCACCGAAGAGCACAGTTACGCCACGGACTGAGTCGAATGCCATTGCGTGCTCCGTGCGCGGGTTGGGGAAGAACGGTCCTTGCCACTCTGGCGTCATGCCGGTCGCATCACCAGTAATGCACGCCGCCGCGAGTAGCAGAATCGTTACCCTGCGAGCCAGACTCTCCGCCTCGATCATCCGATGACGCGGTTCATCGTAGGTCCAAGTTTGCTTATCCATGTCCATCCCTCCGCTGCGTAGAAAGAGCTCACCACCTGCTATATTATTACAAGTAGAGTTCGACAGGACTTATGCCTCCTTTACTCCATTTCGTTCAAGTCATTCAATCGTACCTAGAAGTGAGGTCAGGAATCAAGACGAACTCCAAGTAGCCGACAAGTCAATTCGGTCAATGTTGCAACGTTGCCACGATTATTCTTACCCACACTAGTATAAATCACTTCTCGCTAGTTTGCGTCGCGTCAACGCGCGAGTGTGAATACTCGGGCCTATTTCTACACATAGAGCCCCCTATAAACTGCTCTTCAAAATCCCAAACCATGAACGGCTTACCAGCCCTTATACTACGCCCCCCGATGAAAGCCCTTGTTTACAACATGTCCCCGGCCCGGTGGATTCTCACTTGGACGGCCTCGCGGTTTTCGGCTTCCGCGTGCCACGGACTGCTGTCCGGGCTGCGGCTCGTCGATCGAGAACCGCCGCCACTGCCGGGTCCGCAATGGGTTCGGCTCAAAACGCTGCTCGGTGGCATCTGCGGCACTGACCTGGCGCTGATCGCGCTGAGACAACACCCCGCGACCATGCTTCAGGCGTTTGCGAGATTCCCTTGCGTCCTCGGCCATGAGAACGTCGCCTGTATTGACCAGCTCGGTGCGCAGGTCAGCGGCTGGCGAGTCGGACAGCGCGTCTGCGTCGAGCCGGCACTTGGTTGTGCCAGTCGCGGGATCGATCCCCCATGCCCGCAGTGCGCTGCAGGACGAACCTCGCTTTGTGAACAACCGGCGGATTCATCCCTGCCGCCTCGCGCCCTGCTCGGGTTGAATAACCTGACGGGCGGTAGTTGGGGAGAATATTTCGTGGCCCACAGCTCGCAGCTTCACGCCGTGCCCGATGCCATCGGCGATGAACAGGCCGTGCTTCTCGATCCGATCGCCTCTGCGGCGCATGCCGTACTTCGCCGCCGGCCGAAGGAGGGCGAAACCGTCCTCGTTCACGGTGCCGGCATCATCGCCCTCGGCATACTCGCTGCGATTCGGGCACTCAAGCTACAGAATACCGTCACCGTCCTCGTCCGGCATGATTTCCAGGCCCGACTGGCGACGGTACTCGGTGCCACGCATGTCCTGAGGATGCCGCGCAGTGCAGGACCGGTCGAACGCTACGACCGAATCGCCCAGCACGTCAGCGGGAAGCGGATCGCCGCGCGCTTCGGCAATCAGACCTTCCTCGGCGGCTTCGATCTCGTCTACGACTGCACGGGTTCAGGCAGCGGGATGACCGACGCCTTCAAATGGGCACGCAGCCGGGGGACCGTGGTGCTCGTCGGCACGAGCGGCATCACACTTCTGGATACCACGCCGCTCTGGTTCGACGAATTGGAAGTCATTGGCGCCAACGGAAGACAGTTGGAGGACCTCGACGGCCAACAGCGACACAGCTACGACCTGGTGCTCGACTGGATCGCTTCCGGCCGGCTCGACTTATCGGCCATTCCCGTGACCTGTTTCCGTTTGCCGGAGTATCGTCGGGCCTTGGGGCAGCTTTTGCGCCGCGACCGGTTCCCGATCATAAAAGCGGCATTCGATTTCCGCGCAGAATCTCGCACCCTGCCAGACGATTAACTTATCTGTCGAGCGGGTTGCTCCGAAAAAGCGGTAGGCCAACTGGTTTTCAGCGAGGAAATGCCATGCGATCCTTCCGCTCCAAGATGCTTCGTTTCACGCTCGCCTGCCTGATGCTCTGCGCGATCCACGTGACCGGCTGCACCGGTGCGGCGCGGTTCTTCGGCTCGAATTTCAGTCTGAATCTGATCGTTCCGACCGGCTTTGGCGGCAACCCCGGCTTCTACAACCCGTTCGGCCTGACCCAGGCGCTCGTCAACGCGCTGATCGGCGGAGGCGGTGGTGCGGCGGCCCCGAACACGGTACCGACCGCCAACGTCGTCGGCGCGATCGCGAACTGACGCCTGCGGCACCTTCGTTTCATGTACACGACCTGTCGGTGATAAAGCTCGCTTCGTATTTCTGCCCGGCCCGTGGAATGACACCTTCCGCGGGCCGCTATTTTCTGCTCGACGCTGCCCGGGTTTGCTATGATGCACATCGATGGCGCTGCAAGTAATCTGTCCCGCCTGTCAGGAAACATTCTCGCTGCAGACGCCGCTGGCCGGTGAGGATGCCACCTGCCCGCATTGCGACCGAAAATTCAACATTCACCTCGAAGGTCAGATCCGGATTTCGCCGGTGTCTCCCGCGAGAAATACGTTCCAATCCACCGATCGAAGTATTCGGTTCACCTTTTCCTGCTTGCGATGTGCCTCCGTGCTCGAGGCCATGGATCGGATGTGCGGCCAGAGCGGTCGCTGTCCGACCTGCGGTGCGATCTTTGTGGTGCCGCCGGTTGATCCGGACACCGGCCTGGCGATCGGAAATGCCCAGGTCGCCGATGACGGGCAGCATCCTACGCCGATGCACGCTTATGCGACCGCCGGAGCCCGGGCGCCACGCATCGAACGCCGGGGCGACGGTCGCCAGGTGATCATCTGTCCGCGTTGCAATCGGGAAATGTCGGTGGATGCCAATGCATGCAGTGGCTGCGGCATTCCCTTCACCATGGAAGGCGCGGAGATCATTGCCCAGGGCGTCGGTGAAACCAACACCGCGGCCCAGTTGGCATTGGTCTGCGGCGTCCTCGCGCTGCCGACCTTCTGTTTCCCGGTCGTCGGGCTGGTGGCCATTGTGTTCGGTGTGATCGGCATGAAGCGGGCCTCGCTGATCGGTCCGGAAGCGACCGGCCGGCGCATGGCCATTATCGGCATGGCGCTCGGGCTGCTCTCGATCTGCGTGTTCTTCTTAAGTCTGCTACTTCAATAGATATCGCCGTCGGCTCTCGCTGAGTTCACGACGTTGCCCGCCGGGGTTGAGTTGGTTTCTGGGATTGTTGATCAAATGTGCGTCTCACCTGCCCACGAGCTGCAAGCCCTCTGGGTTTTGTGGAGCTGCAACGGCTGCCGCGAAGAACGAAAATCTGAAGCGGTTACAGAAAAGGCGACTCAGACGGGCTTGAACTGCTCAAACGACTGTCGGCAGGCGTTGCAGTAGTGAATCGCCCGGCAGAGGGTCGGGCCGAAAATGGATTCCAGCGTCGTGTCCGCAGAGTCGCAATAGGGGCAGGTGACTTTGGAGAGTGCCGCTTCCGTGACGCGCTCGCTGCCGCAGGATCGGGCAGGGGGAGCGAGGCCGAACGCCTTGAGCTTGCGGCGGCCGTCCTCGGTGATGCGGTCGCTCGTCCACGGCGGGTCGAAGACGACTTCGACACACACGTCGTCGTAACCAGCGGCCCGTACGGCGTGACCGATGTTATCGCGCATGACATCGAGCGCGGGGCAGCCGGCGAAGGTCGGCGTCATCTGAACGCGAACACCGCGGTCGTCCACCGCCACGTCGGCGATGATGCCCATCTCGACGACGGAGAGAACCGGAATCTCCGGATCGGATACGCCCTCCAGGGCCTGCCAGATTCGCTGTGCGTCGGGTTGAGCGTTTGCTGATATGACCACGGCAACACCGTTACGATTCGAGCGGACCTGTAATCTGAATCTCAGATCCCAAATCAAACTGAATCTCAGATCTCAAATTGCTCTGTAGAAATCCC
>JRYF01004195.1_pt1 | contig 156633 bp, 134 predicted proteins | sample 235331 | NCBI WGS metagenome assembly JRYF01 (sample SAMN03074217, study PRJNA261475) | activated sludge metagenome | biome: Wastewater Treatment Plant; feature: Wastewater; material: Activated sludge; isolation source: activated biomass of a wastewater treatment plant treating hydrocarbon... ... | reverse complement strand
TTCCTCACGCCGCCTTTGTTTGTCCAACTATTACGCTTTTCGTGACGCAGGCCTTTTCAGGTCAATCACTAAGCTATCGAAATAACACCGTAATTTATTCTCTTTATTGAGGTTACATTGGAGGCGGCGATCGGAATCGAACCGATGAATAAAGGTTTTGCAGACCTCTGCCTTACCACTTGGCTACGCCGCCGGAAGGAATTGCTAAACGGTGAAGGCGAAAGGATCAGGCTGAGGCCACAACGACTTGCTCCTTTATCCTTCCGCCTTACTCCTTTCAAGCTTTGGAGCGGGAAACGAGACTCGAACTCGCGACTTCAACCTTGGCAAGGTTGCGCTCTACCAACTGAGCTATTCCCGCTCGCAAACAATGATTCTAACCTGAGGATGGCATTTGTCAAGTTTTACCCCGACAGCACGTATCGCGGGCTCTTCTTCAGGCACGAACACATCGGAAATACATCGCCCCGGCAACACTGGTGATCATCCATCGACATCGATGTCACACAACCCAACAAAGTGGGATCGCGGTCCGGACCTAAAATCACGCAATCGCTATCCCGCTCAGTATGGCTGTTCCTCTGAAATGAATGTTGTCCTAGCTATCCTTGAGAAGTCGAAGGTGCATTATCATTTCTTAATGTGCACTATAAGATAATCACTATTAATTATTGACAGTAATATCTTTAAGGAATCCCCAATCTCCGCTTGCATTTATCTTGATATTACCGATCCGCTTATTAGCGATCGACATGTTCGCCGGATACCAAAGCGGCACGAGCGGCAGATCATTACTGATAGACGTCCAAGCTCGCATGTACAGATCTTTGGCACGCGTTCGGTCGGGCTCGTTGATCGCCTCCTCGAGGATCTTGTCCACCTCTGAGTTCGAGTAGCGGCTTCGATTGCAACAACTTACACCCTCACCGGGAATCTTGCCGGTTGTGAAAAGGTCCTTAAGGAAAAGTGGATCCTGATTGCCGCCTATCCAAGCCCCGGTGTTCATTTGAAACTGACCTTTGGCCAAGTTCTCACGGATGGTGTTCGGGTCAAGCGTTTCGATCTGGATATTGAGTCCAACCTCAACAAGCATATTCTGAATTGCCTGAGCGTAACTGCTGTAGGCGGCGTTCCCAGACGAAAATTTAAAGGTAATAGGTTCATTCTTGTAACCGGCCTCTTTTAACAGCTGGCGCGCACGGTCGGGGTCGTAGTTGTACTTCGTACCGGGTGTATAGGCCCACGAACCTTCGGGCAAAATGGAATAAGCGATCTTTGCCTGGCCCGAAAGAAGTTCCTTGATAATCTTCTCTCGGTCGATCCCATAACCGATCGCTTGTCGGATCTTTATATTATCGAGCGGCGGGGAAGTCGTGTTCAGGCCTATATATTGAATGTTCGAGCCATCAAACTGCTGCATGTTTAGATTGGGCAGCGTGCCTAGTTGGCGAATAGTGTCGGGTGGAAGATTTGAGGGGACAGGTGCAATGTCGACACCTCCACTCTGGAGTTCGGCCTGCAAGGCGCTTGCATCCGTAACGGTTTTTACCCTCAGTTTGGCAACTTTCGGCGATCCATCCCAATAGTCCTGATATGCTTCAAGATCAACGGTGTTTTGCGATTGATCAAAGCTTAGGAATTTGAAGGGGCCAGTTCCGACCGGCTGGCTTCGGAGCTGCGCTGAAGATCCATCCGCAACAATCGGAATTGCAACAAGGTTGGAGAGCAGCTGGTTCTTCAATGCCGCTTTTTCCAAATTGAAGACTACGGTCCGGGTATCGGGAGTTTCGATCGAGGCAATATGAGGAACAGGCGGCTTGTCCTTACCTGCAGCTTCAAAAAAGGCAAAAGACTTGTATCCTTTTGTCCGGAACAGTTCATCGAAAGTGTATTTTACGTCAGCCGATGTCAACGGCTTGCCGTCGTGAAACTTCACGTTATCTCGAAGGATGAAGGTTATTGTCTTTCCATCTTCAGAGGTCTTGATCTCATTTGCCAGTTCGCCTTCGTAGTCGAACGAACTATTCTTCCTTACCAAACCATTGAAAATCAGATTCCGCACTCGTTCAGCGGCTGCGTCAGACTTTTCGGTCGTCAAAGTGTCAAATCCTGTGAATGGGTCCGACAGGGCAACGGTTACGATGTCACTATTCGCACGACGGCACGAGAGCGAGAAGAGTTGGATAAGAACAATTACAAGAACTAAGAAATATCTCAAAATCGGTTTACCTCCGATATAAGTTAGGCCAATCGCCGGGAGAGGTTCGTGATGCGTTCAACGATGGCTTCGAAGCTAGCCGGTTCAGATGCCGAAAGAGGCTGCAACGTCGCCTTTAATTGAAAGATCCTCGATAAAGATGCGTTCAGACTGTCCTCATTGATGCGCCCCTCTGTAACCGCTTCGGTTACGGCCCTGCGAGCTTCGATTACCCGTTCTCCATCAGAACAAATGCACACCATATCGTTTCCTGCGAGAAGGGCGAGAACAGCAGCTTCGCCGATGCCGAAATTATTGACGATGGCTCCCATCTCAAGGTCGTCCGTAATGACCAACCCATTAAATCCGAGTTCGTGACGCAACAAAGAAGTAACGAAGTTGAAACTAAGCGAGGCCGGTAAAAGTTTGCCATTTTGCCCCTTTTCCTGCAAGGGTAGGGCCGTGTATGCCGCGTGGGCAACCATTACAACCCTGACATTCCCCTCAGAAATAAGCTTCCTAAAGGGATAAAGGTCAACGGACTCAAACTCATCGAGGCCGATATCAACGACCGGTAGTTCCTCGTGTGAATCTACTGCCGACGCACCTAGTCCCGGGAAGTGTTTCAGACACGCCGTTATACCGCGCTCCTGAAGGCGATCCAAGAAGCTGCCGGCGAGCTCAACAACCGCAAGTGGAGAATCGCCAAAAGCTCGGGAATTGAGACCATTGACAAAGTGTTGACGGCTGGGGCCTATCACGTCTACCACCGGAGCAAAGTCCATGTTTAATCCAAGATCACGCAACGCGTCAGCGATGATCTCGGCATGCTCTGCGGCGCCCTCAACCGATCTTATCTTGGCGGCTGCCGGCATCGGGGGGAAGACCCGCCTTAGACGGTCGACGAGACCGCCTTCCTGATCAATGCTTAGGAATGGGACGATAGGCAAACTGCTTTTGAGATCCGAAATAAGTTCGCGGGTCCGCCCAAGATCGTGAATATTTCGAGCAAAAAGGCAAACGCCCCCCGGTTTGACCTCTTCAACTAATGACAGGGTCACATGATCGAGGCTTTCTCCAGGCAGGCCTATGAAAAAGAGCTGGCCAATTTTTTCTTCGATCGAAAGGTCTCCAATGTTTATCGAACTCATATTTGGCGGAAAGTTGAGAGTTTACCGTAACTGTCGGGGCTCAGACATTTAAGAGATCACTTTAAGTGGTACTGACCTAAACAATCTTCCTTTTGATCCCAGCGAGAAACTCCTTGATCTCTGCCGTCGAATGCGCATCAGCATCAAAGTCGCGAAGTTCATTCAGAACGGCTTCATTGCCTATCTCAAAAAGGGTATGCTGCGCAAACTGCGCCTTGGCAGCGGCTGCCTTCGTCCCAGTAACCCCTTCTTGCGAAAAGATCGAAAGTTCATACCGCTCAAGCCGTTCAAGCACCTCCTCGGCGCGTTGCAAAACAGCCCGTGGAAGACCGGCCAGGCGGGCCACGGCAAGCCCGTAGGAACGCGTTGCCTTGCCTTTCTCAAGCTTGTGAAGAAAGACCACCTCTCCATCGCGTTCAGTAGCCGTCATTTGATAGTTCTTAGCGCCTGGCAGGCATTCGGCCAATTCGGTCAACTCGTGATAGTGGGTGGCAAAGATGGTCTTTGCTGAATGCTTCGGTGAATCGTGCAAGTATTCAGCTACAGCCCAGGCTATCGAAAGCCCGTCAAAGGTTGACGTACCGCGTCCGATCTCGTCAAGCAATATCAAGCTACGAGGGGTTGAATTGTGAAGTATCGCAGCCGTCTCGGTCATTTCCACCATAAAGGTCGAACGACCCGAAGCGAGGTCGTCCGATGCTCCGACCCGCGTCCAGACACGATCGACGATTGGCAGACGGGCCGATGATGCGGGAACAAATGAGCCGATCTGAGCGAGTATCTGGATCAACGCCGCCTGCCGAAGTACGGTGGATTTTCCGCCCATATTCGCGCCAGTTACGATCAGCAGCCTATCCGTCGAATTATTCATGTAAATATCATTCGGGATGAATGATCCTTCGTTAATGAATCCTTCAACTATGGGGTGCCGGCCATTCTTGATCTCGATCTCATCGCCGTCGTGGATAGACGGCCTTACATAGTTTCGCTTCGAAGCGGTTTCCGCGAGGCCTGCGAGGGCATCGAGGGTTGCCAGGGCTCTAGCTGTCGTCTGCAAACGATGAGTTTCTTGTTTAACTTTCTCTCGTATTTGCAGAAATAGTTCACCTTCCAGCTCTCCAATCCGCGACTCGGCCCCTAGGACCCGATCCTCCCATTCCTTTAATTGAGGGGTGGTAAAACGCTCGGCATTAGCCAGAGTTTGGCGCCGATGATAATCGTCAGGGACTCGAGAAGCATTTGCCTTGGTAACTTCGATGTAATAGCCAAATACGTTGTTGAAACGAATCTTCAAATTGGCAATACCGGTGCGTTCCCGCTCTTTTTCTTCGAGATCGGCGATCAATCTTTTCACGTCGCCGGCTACCGACCGAAGTTCATCCAGCTCCAAATTAAAACCCTCGCGAATCGTTCCTCCATCGCTTAAATTGGCGGGCGGCTCGGGAACGATCGCAGAAGCTATTAGGCAGCGAACATCGGGCAGCTCATGGATGTTCTCCGACAGGACTTGCAACAGCAATGAGCGTGCGTCGCATATTTCGGAAACCAGTAGAGGCGTCTGCTCAAGTGTTGATGCCAGCGCATTTAGTTCACGAGCTGTTATGCTTCCAAGGTTGAGGCGGCCGACAAGACGCTCAAGATCCGCAACCTGACGCAGAAGAAACCTTATCTTATCTCGCAAGAAAGAGTCGCAAAGCTCGTCGACGGCGGTGAGCCTTGTCTCGATCTCACTACGCCGCAGGGATGGGCGAAGGAGCCAACTCCGGATGAGCCTTCCACCCATGCCGGTCACAGATTCGTCGATAACGTGCAGCAAAGTTTGCTTGCTTCCTTCGATCCTAGGCTGAAGAATGTCAAGGTTTCGAAGTGTTAACTGGTCGAGAACGAGGCAGTCTGCCGGTTCGAAATATTGGATCTCAACGACGTGATCGGCGGCCGCTTTTTGTGTGAAATGTACGTACCGCAGACAGGCCGCTGCAGCCCTGATCGCGACGTCTTTTCCATCGAGACCGAAACCTGAAAGGGTGTTAGTCTTGAAATGCGAACAAAGGAATTCCTTACCCGAAGACAGCTCGAAATCGTCGTCCTCTATTGCGGTCAAGGCAAATGCCTGTTCCCCCAGTACGTCGGAACGTCCGCCGGTGTTCTCGTTAAATGTTAGCGGGCCTGCTCCGGAGCCATCGAGTATTGAGGCCAATTTATCATTGGATGATCTGGGCACGACGACCTCTCGAGGAGAATAAAGGCCGAGTAGTTCATCAAGTCTGCGAAATCTGTCATTACCTGCTAACTCCGTTACCAATAACTCGCCGGTTGAGAGTTCGATGAAAGCAAGACCGAGGAAATCACCGCTGTTGCAAATTGAGGCAAGGTAATACGACTCCTTGTTCTCAAGAAGCTGCGGTTCGATCGCAGTGCCCGGAGTTATCACACGAACTACTTCTCGCCTTACCAACTTTGACCCCTTTGACGCAGGCTCTGCCTGCTCACAGATCGCCACGCGATAACCTTTTCGGACAAGCTTAGCTATATAGTTTGAGGCTGCATGGTGGGGCACACCGCACATCGGAATAGGATTTTTTGAATCTTTTTGGCGGGCCGTGAGAGTGATCTGAAGTTCGCGTGCGCCAATTATCGCGTCCTCATTGAACATCTCGTAAAAATCGCCCAAACGAAACATCAACAAGGTGCCCGGATATTGTTTCTTTATATCTAAATACTGCCGAAACATCGGCGTTGCGTCTTCCATCGGCTTATCCCTGATGCTGTTAACTCTTTGAGTCTAACCTAAATCCCTTTAAGTTTTAAATTCTTTGGTTTTCAAAGGATTCACGGTTTGCTAAACTGATTTTTTGTTCAAGGGTCGTCGGACATGCGGCGATAATTCAAACAACGTTTAGCCTCACATGGCAATCAAAGCCTTAAAATTGTTGGCTTTAATAGGATTTTAAGGAGTCCGGAAATGATTTCCAAATCGATAGCGTCCGCAGCGGGTTGTGTTCTTTTGAGCTTAACAGCGGTTTTCGGCCAAAATCCTTCAGATGGTTCGCAAAACGGGCAGGTGAACCGGCAAAATGAGAGATACCGCATTGGATTCAGAGACAAGATCAATATACAGGTATTTCGCCATCCGGATCTCAACCAGACGGTCGCCGTCAACCCAAATGGGACAATTAATTTGTTTAAGATCACTGACCCGATCGTGGCGGTATGCAGAACGGAGAGAGAATTGGCAGATGTTATCACGGCGGCATATAAGAAAGAATATTTGCGAAATCCCGAAGTAAATGTCGTGGTCACTGAACAGATGTCCCAATCTGTTGCGGTAATGGGAGCCGTCGAAAAGCCGAACAACTTTTATATTTCACGGCGGGTGCAGATCCTAGAGGTTCTCGCACTTGCCGGTGGCCCCTCAAAAGAGGCAGGATCGAGGCTGGTTGTCTATCGACCAGGTTCCAATTCTCATTGCCCGGGGGATGATGACGCTGAAGAGGACGCCCGTCTCTTCAGCTTTAGTATAAGAGACCTCCAGGAAGGTAAAGAGACCTTAGCAATGCAGCCAAACGACATCGTTTCTGTCTTGCCGGCCGACCTTATCTTTGTTTACGGCAATGTAAATGAACAGGGCCCGGTGATAATGCGGCAGCCTATGACCCTAAGGCAGGTGATCGCGTCTGCAAAGGGAATAAAGTCAGCCACCGATAAAGACCGTGTTCGGATAATCAGACAAAAACCCGGTGGATTGGAAACGGAAGAGATAATCGTAGATCTAAACGCCATTAACAAAGGAAAGGCAGAGGACCCATATCTTCAGCCGAATGACATTGTCGCTCTCTCTGAAGACAAGACCAAGAGTATACTCAACAATGTGGCGAAGAGCTTCACTCAGGGCATCCCGAGCCTTCTTTACCGGCCTTTCTGACTTTTGGTCTCGTATAATATGAAAGAAAGTCGAGAACTGATCCCTCAGCCAAAAGGTGATTACTTTGAGTTTGACCGCCCGTTCGATCCGCAGGTCGTCGGCCCCACAGGTCGTTATCCTGCTTATCGAGAAAATTATGCTCAAGACGGCATACAGTTTCTCGACTATTGGCGTGCGATAAGAAAGAGGATCTGGCTGGTGGTCGGTATCGCAGTCCTTGTCACGACACTCGCGGCGATCTATATGGCCCGCAAGCCGAACGTTTTTTCTGCTCGCGCGACAATCCAGGTTGACATGGAGCAGACCAATCCGGACCTGATCACGGATCGCCAGCGGCCGCTTCTTACGGCTGACCCGTCGTACTTCAATACTCAGCTTCAACTTTTGAACAGCGACTCGCTCCTGCGTCGTGTCGTTAAAGAACACCGGCTTGATGCTAATCCCGAATTTCAAAGGCTTAAGAGTGAGGCAATGACTTCACCTTGGAGGGCGATGCTGAAGGCAGTTGGGCTTGCCCGGGACGAATCGAAGCAAGATTCAAGGAACAGTGACAGTGTTCCGGGTGGGAACAATTCAACGCTTGTCTCTGCCGATGAAATTGCCGAGGCTGTTCGGCTTGCACCTTATGTCGATATAATCAAGAAGAATCTTAGCGCGGAGCCAGTGCGGGAATCTCGGGTCACTGTAAAGGACACACGACTAATTGATGTTACCTTCACTAGTCATGATGCGGAGCTTGCCGCATTTGTAGCGAATGGAATTTGCGAGACTTTCACGAACTACAACCAGGAAAAGCGTACCGGTTCGAGCCGAAAGACCAGTGATTTTTTGCAGGGACGTATCGCTGACCTTCAGGGAGAGATAAGAGCGGACGAATTGAAACTGCACGAACTTCGCAAGAGTGTGGGCATTATCAACACGACGGGAGAGCAGACCATTGAGATCGAGCGCCTTGCTGGCCTAAACCGCGAAAAGCTGGCGGCGGAACTTGTAAGGACGAATGCCGAAGCAGAACTACTCTCAGTAAAGAATTCGCCGGATCGACTTAAGTCTATGGTCGAAGCGTCGCTTGGCCGCTTTATTACTGAGAAGGAGAATTCGACCGTCAATGTCCGAAATGAAACGGAAAAGCGTATTGCCGAACTGCAGGCGCAAAAGGCGAAGCTTTTAGAAGTCTTCCAAGAGAATACGGATCCGGTAAAGGAGGTGGATCGTCAGGTTGAAAGCCTCAGGTCTTCGCTCGATCGAGTTTTGACAAAGAACAATGAAGAAATAAATGAATACCGCAACCGTGCGGCCTCGGATGTCTTAAACAACCTTCAAACCACCTACGCGAAGGCCCGGGACAATGAGCTGAAGATACGCGCCGCATATGATGCCCAGTATGCAAAGGCACAGTCGCAAAACAGCGGTGCTGTAACCATCAAATTACTCGAGCAGAATCTCGAGGCGAATAAGGCCTTTCTCAAGGAATTGCTTGAAAAGCAGAGCGGTAACGATATAGCCGCACGCGGATCTGACAACAACATCAGCGTTGCTGGCTTTGCGATCCCAGACAATAATCCTGTGGCACCTAGAAGGATGATGACGGTTCTTGCGGCCCTTCTCCTTTCAACGCTTTTCGGAATGGGCCTTGCCGTGTTCCTCGAGTACCTTGATGACACTATCAGAACTGTGGAAGAGATCGAAAACTATCTGCAGCTTCCGGCCTTGGCGGCAATCCCGACGATCGAGTCGATGCCAAAACGAAAGCTTCTGCTAGTTGGATCGAATGAGGAAGGCGAGGAACGTGCCAATTCAGAGTTGCTGATCTATTCTGACTCCAGATCTGGCCTTTCCGAGGCCTACCGGCAACTTCGCACCTCGATACTTCTTTCAACGGCGGGACACGCGCCGAAATCGCTACTGGTTACATCGAGCTTGCCTTCAGAGGGCAAGACCACGACCGCGACCAATACCGCGATCAGCCTCGCCCAGACCGGAGCCAACGTTTTGATAGTGGATGCTGATATGCGCCGCCCCCGACTTCATTCTGTTTTCAATCTTCCAAATGGAGAGGGCCTGAGCACCCTTTTGTCGAGTGAGAGTACGGATTCGGATATAACACGGGTTGTACAGACAGACGACGGGACCAAAATGCATTTGCTCACCTCCGGCCCGATACCGCCAAACCCGGCGGAGCTCATTGGCTCAGAGCAAATGGCAAATTTGCTCCGGAGGCTTCAGAAACACTATACCCACGTAGTGATCGATTCGCCGCCGATCACTTCATTCACGGACGGTGTATTGATCGCATCTATGGTGGATGGCGTTATACTTGTCGTTCATTCGGGCAAGAGTTCGCGCCAGGTCGTAAGACGTGCAAAAGTGTTATTGCAGGATGTCGGAGCTCGCATTCTAGGTGTTGTCCTTAACAATGTAAATCTGCGTTCTCAGGACAATTACTATTATTATCAAACCTATTACCACCGCAACGCATACAATAGCGAGGATGCCGTTTAGGCCATATTGACATAGCTGATCGTCTTCTTCGTTTATGGACCCACTAACACGAGTAGCAGTCACCGGTGCCGGCGGTTTTATCGGAAGCCACCTTGTAACCTTCCTAAAGAACAAAGGCTATTGGGTGCGAGGAATTGACATTAAGTATCCTGAATTCTCGGCGACTTATGCAGACGAATTTCTAGTTCTCGACCTTCGCAGCCACGATAATTGCCTGGCTGCGACGGAGGGCATCGAGGAGGTGTACGCACTTGCCGCAGATATGGGCGGGATGGGGTACATTTCCACACACCATGCGGAAATACTGCGAAATAACTCGCTGATCGATATAAACACGATCGAGGCGGCTCGCTTGAACGGCGTAAAACGCTTTCTATATACGAGTTCCGCTTGTGTTTATCCGGAACATCTTCAAGAAAGTGAAAATGTTAGACCGCTCAAGGAAGAAGATGTGTATCCGGCCTTCCCTCAGGATGCATATGGGTGGGAAAAGTTAATGGCCGAACGGTTGTGCATGCACTACCAGATGGACTTTGGCCTCGAGACTCGCGTGGTCAGGTTCCATAATATTTTTGGCGAATTAGGAACCTGGGAAGGCGGCAGGGAAAAGGTTCCCGCGGCTCTTTGCCGAAAAGTTGCCGCCGCAAAGATCGCGGGAAAAAAAGAGGTGGAGATCTGGGGTGACGGCGAACAAACACGATCGTTCTGTTATATCAGCGATTGTGTTGAAGGTTTGTATCGCCTCATGAGGTCAAGATACTCTGAACCGATCAACCTCGGGCAGGACAGGATGGTTTCGATAAACCAGCTTGCCGATATGATCGCAGAGGTCGCAGGAATATCTATCGAAAAGAAACATGTTGACGGACCACAGGGAGTCCGCGGCAGAAACTCGGACAATGAAAAATTGAGACAAGTGCTGAGCTGGGAACCCTCGATCACACTTGAAGACGGCCTAGCCGTCACATATCAGTGGATCGAAGATCAGGTAAAGGCAAAGGCCTCGATCGGGAGTTCTGGAATGTCTTCTAAGTCGGATTCTGCTTGGGTTTGACTCCCAAGTGACGCGGCTCTGAAGTTTGTGTGATTGCGATCTAGAATGGCCGCTTTTCAGTTAAAAGCCGCACCTCGATTTCCAAGGACAGGCCCATCAGCGTAACGAATGGCTAATTTTGAAGCAAGCCCGCCTGCCGCCTTCAAGGTTCTTTTCTTCCTTGCTTGTTTTTGCTATTTGTATCTGCACGTTTTTGCGTTTCCAACAACACCAATATACTACGAGGCCGATCATGTAAAAATGATCCACGAAGCCAGCCGGATGGCGGGCGGGGAGATGATATACAAAGACTTTTGGGAGTTCATCTTTCCGGGTTCGATCAGCTTTTTTGCACTTCTGATATCTCTTTTCGGCCCGAAGTATTGGCTTATAAGCGGTGTCATCATCCTTCATGGAATGATCACAGCCTATCTGGGAGTCGTGATCGCGAGACGGGTCATATCTGACACTCTCGTCGCATATCTACCATCGGCGATATACATTTTCTTTGGTTTTCGCTGGTTTGGCATAGATGCCGAGCATCGAATGTTGAGTCCGATCTTCTTATCGATTGCGCTCATTCTTTTGCTTAGATCCAGAAGTTACAAGATGGTCGGACTCGCCGGGGCCGTTTGTGCCCTCGCGAGTTTCTTCACACAACCGCGCGGCTTACTCGCGCTCGCGGCGATCGGCGTCTTCCTCCTGATCGAGCTCGGGATAAGGGAACGCAATTGGAAAAGATTGGCGACTTCGTGGCTTGTCTTAACAGCGGCCTTTTTCCTGACGCTGGCTGCTCTGTTAGCCCCATATGTTTATCCAGTAGGGATAACTAGATTCGTTGATGACACGATCTTTTTTATCTCCTCGTACTCTCAGGATCCATACACCAATAGTTGGCGAACGTATTTCTCAACAATAATCAAACTAAAGGCCGCGGGAACGACCATGTTGGTCGTGACGGTGTTTTATTCGCTGCTAATTCCGGCGGTATATCTGGTTACGCTTGCGATCCTGTGGTTGAAAAGAAAAACCTGGCACCGCGATCGTGTCGCTCCCATCTTACTGACGACGCTAATCGGCCTGTTTCTCGTTCTCGGAACGACTGGCCCAAATGCGATGAGGTTATATCAGATCTCGTTGCCGGCATTGATCGTCCTTGTCTGGCTGATCTGGCAGACAAGGCTGCTGAAATCCGTTTGGGCAGGAGCCGCAATTGGCCTGCTAATGGTTGCCGGTCTGGCACTGGCGATCCGCACGCAGGCTGCCTGGGACACGGTGACACTTGACACTGCGAGCGGCCGCATTGTCTTTCTTTCCAAAGTTATAAGCGAAAGATACGAATGGCTGCTTGAAAGGTCCAGGCCACAGGATAAAGTCTTCGAAGTTTACATTTGTCACGTTAACTTTCCGTTAGGACTTCGAAATCCAAGTCGGATGTCGATACTTCTCAACACCGGCTATTCACCACCTCACCATGTCGCATGGGCATTGGAAGATTTGAAAAGGGACATGCCACGCTTTATCATCTGGGATGGCGCATGGACAAAAGAAATGCCGCAAATGGAGGACGAAGAACGGCTTAAACCGATATATCTATTCTTGACCAAATACTATCGACCGGTGCAAGCCTTCACGCCATATGACGGCCGTGAGAGGGAGGCATGGGAGTTGATCAGCGCTGATTCAGGGCGTTAAAGGAGCCGAAGCAGATCAGGCATTGATATAAGTGGGAATTGATGGCAACAGCAATCAGAAAACGAGAAAGTGAGGAGACCCAGCGCAAATTCTTGCTCGGAGGTGGCCTATTAATGTGCCTTGCCGCTTTCCTTGCTGCTATCGGGGCTGTTCTGAGCAGCGACCTGACCGCCTCGTTTCCCCACCTTTATTTGCTTCCATGGATCTTCGCTCTGCTAGCGGTCCTTGCAACACCAACGTTAATACTTTATTACCGAGGGCGCCTTACGCTCTACGATCCGCTGGTTTTTGCCACGTGGTCGTATTTTTTCCCGGCATTTGTCATCGGCGGGATCATGTTGACGGCTGGGCTGTCGGATCCTTATTTTCTGACGTTTATTCAAGACGCAAAGTTCAATTTGCCCTATACGGTCATATTGATAATGCTCGGATTTGTAGGACTTGCCGCAGGTTATTTTTCACCATTCGGTGTACGGGCTGGGGCCGCGATCGGAAGGCTTTTGCCGCAGAGCGACTTCGATTCCTCAGTAATGTTAATGCCCGGACTCTTCCTTTTGATTCTAGGCACTTTCAATACGCTGGGAGCCCTCATCATCGGCGTTATTGGTTATCAGCGATCAGACGCGATCGAATCCTACGACGGAATTGTCTTTCTGACGACGCTGTTCTGGATGCAGGGTTCCTTCATCCTATGGTATGTAATTTTTCGCCGAGGGGTGATCGATGTTAAGGCTGGCGTTATGGTGGCGCTTTTGCTTTTCGTGACCATTGGAAAAGCCCTAATTGCCGGAAACCGCGCTTCATTGCTTCAAGTATTCATCATTGTGATCCTCGCGTTTCTTCTTTCAGGAAGAAAGCTGAATTTTCGCCGCACGGTTATCGCTGGGGTGATCCTTTCTGTCTGCCTGATCGCGGGAATGGTCTATGGAACGACCTTCCGCCACGTAAAAGGCACCGAGGCCAAGACCTCGATCGACCAATATACCGAGAACATTTTCGAGACCATTGACCAGGTTGGAAGGTTCGATCTTACAAACAGCCTTCAAATGGGCCTTCTTGGATTAGCCGAGAGGCTAGATACACTTAGTTCCGTGGCGGTCGTGGTCTCGAATTACGAGCAGCTTGCCCCATATGAGGAAAGCTACGGGCTAGACAACAATATTTGGAAGGACCTTACCACGTTTTTCATTCCAAGGATCTTTTGGGATGAAAAGCCCATAGCCTCAGAACCACGGAAGTACAGCGACCTGTATTTTGATTACGGCGACAATTCGTTCGCCATTACGCCAATGGGCGACCTGCTTCGTAATTATGGGCCTGTCGGAGTTCCGATCGGTATGTTCCTATTCGGAATAATTATTCGATTCCTATACAGGTCGTTAGTCGAGGGACAGCCCAGAACGATCTGGCGGGCTACAATGTATTTTATGCTCTTAATGGCAATTTCATATGAAGCTTTCTATGGATTGCTGATACCGTTCCTCTTTAAGGTTGCCATAACGGCGGCAGTAGGGTTGCTAATCGTGGGCGTGGTTGCCAGATTGTCAGGCTCCCATCGTAAACTAAACCCAAATTGATCTCTTCAAAGATCCGACCGCGTCCATCTTTGTCCGAAGAGTTTATGATCGTCTTTACAAACGGTTGTTTTGACATTTTGCATCCCGGTCATGTGGCGCTCTTGGAGGCCGCCCGCAAGCTTGGAACTCGTCTCGTAGTTGGAATCAATAGCGACGAATCAGTTCGTCGTATCAAAGGTCCCGATCGGCCGTTCCTTACGGCCGAAGACCGCAAGGCCGTGCTCTTGGGGTTGAAGGCGGTCGATGAAGTTATTATCTTTGAAGAACTTACGCCAGAACAGTTGATAAAACACTTGAAGCCGGATGTTCTTGTCAAAGGAGGAGATTGGAAAGCAAATGAGATCATCGGTGCTGACTTCGTTGAAGCAAATGGAGGAAAAGTGGTGTCGATCCCGCTTGTTGGGGGCCATTCGAGCTCGGCTATCCTAAGCAGAATGCATCATCGGGCAGATTGTGTGCACAATGGCGGCGGAGTGATCGAACGCTCGCTTGGACAGCATGTTGAAATAGCGGAACTTGTTTCGAGAGATCTTGTCAGCAGCATTGCGGAATGCGGCGAAATAATTATCAATACTTTCCGATCAGGTAAGAAGGCGCTGATATGTGGGAATGGCGGGAGTGCCGCTGATGCCCAGCATATTGCCGCAGAGTTCGTTGGAAGGTATGAAACCGAACGACGGGCATTGCCTGCAATTGCTTTGACCACCGATTCTTCGGCCCTGACGGCGCTTAGCAACGACTATGGCTTCGAGGGCGTCTTCGCCCGTCAGGTTGAGGCTCTCGCGAATGAAGGCGACTGCCTTATCGCGATCAGCACAAGCGGAAATTCACCGAATGTGATCGCAGCAGTCATGGAAGCTCGACGACGAGGTTGTAAAGTGATCGGGATGACCGGTGTAAACGGAAAGAAGCTGGCGTCTTTGTCGGATGCTTCGCTTGTCGTTCCATCAAGCAGGACGGCACGGATCCAGGAAATGCACATAACGGTCGCTCACATATGGTGCGAACTAGTTGACGAGATGATCGCTCTTCGTTCAAATTGAAGTCCTTGTCCATAGAATCATGTTCGGGCCCGCCACTTGCGGTCACGAGCAGATGATCCGGATATGGGTTTTGGCGATCAACCCTGACATATACGGTAATTCTCGATAGATAATGCGAATTATCATTTTTGGAGCGGCTGGAATGCTAGGCCACAAGCTTGTGCAGGCCCTAAGCAATGGGTTCGAGGTTTTCGGCACGGTAAGAGGCGATGCTTCCCAGATCGGATGTCTCGGACTGCTCCCAGATGAAAGGATATTATCCAATGTCGATATTTGCGATGAAGCTAACATCGAAGCCGCTTTGATGGCCACCAGGCCTGACGTGGTCATAAACGCCGTAGGTATAGTTAAGCAATCAGCCCACGCGAATGATGTAATCTCGGCTCTTACTGTGAACTCCATCTTCCCGCACCGTCTAGCAAGGTTTAGTGACCAAATGGGATTCAGGCTAATAACCATAAGTACCGACTGCGTTTTTGATGGGCATCGCGGAGGTTACACTGAAGCAGATGAGCCGAACGCCAAGGACCTCTACGGGAAGAGCAAAGCACTCGGTGAGGTCGTTGCCGGAAACGCATTGACGATCCGTACTTCGATCATTGGACGTGAACTATTTTCTTCAAATGGCCTTGTCGAATGGTTCTTTTCAAATACCGGTGGAAAGGTGCAGGGATACGCCAAGGCGGTCTTTTCGGGCTTCCCAACTGTAGTGTTGGCCGATATAATCGGGGATTTGATCTATAAACTGCCTGATCTTAAAGGCCTTTATCACATTTCGAGTGACCCGATCAGCAAATTTGAGCTTCTTGAGATCATCCGGAATGAGTTCAACTTGAAGATCGAAATAGAAAGGTCTGAGGACCTCGTAATAGACCGCAGCCTTAATTCTGATCGTTTTCGAGCTGAGGCTTCTTTCAGACCGAAGCCTTGGAAGACGATGATGGAAATCATGGCGTCGGACCCGACGCCTTATGACAAATGGAGAAAACTGAATCGCTGAAAGGAAAAAGGGTCTTGGTTACCGGAGGTACTGGATCACTGGGCAAGACGCTTGTAAGAAGGCTTCTTTCGGGAGAGAAAGGCCTTCCGAAACGGATCACGGTATTTTCCCGTGATGAAGCTAAGCAGCACTACATGCGACTCGAATTTCAGGCTCGATCGGTAGCGACCGATGAGGTAATTTACCACGAGGCTGAAGACATCCTGGATTTCACAATAGGTGATGTTCGGGATCTTGGTGCTGTCAGCGCGGCATTGAGGGAAACGGATATTGTGTTTCATGCCGCCGCTTTAAAGCAGGTCCCATCGTGCGAATATTTTCCTTTCGAAGCCGTTCAGACCAATATCGGCGGCGCCCAGAATGTTGTTCGAGCAATTCGCGAGAATAATCTGAAGGTCGAAGCGGTGGTGGGTATCTCGACCGACAAGGCCTGCAAACCTATAAACGTGATGGGGATGACAAAGGCCCTGCAGGAACGGGTATTTGTCGAAGCGAACAGGAGGCTGCCGGACACCCGATTCGTTTGTGTTCGATACGGAAACGTTATAGCATCGCGCGGGTCAATTGTCCCACTCTTTGCAGAACAAATACGAAAAAGGCAACCTGTCACCGTCACTTTGCCAGAAATGACGAGGTTTCTGTTAAGCCTTGACCGAGCGGTTGATACCGTATTTGCGGTTCTCGATACGGGAAGAACCGGCGAGACATTTGTCCCGAAAGTCCCATCGGCGAGGATTGTTGACCTTGCGAAGGCGATGATGGGTGAAGAAGATCTGCCTATCGAGTTTACCGGCATCCGTCCGGGAGAAAAGATCCATGAGATCATGGTTTCAGAGGAAGAGTGCTTCAGGACAAGGTCTGAAGGTGAATATTTTGCGATACAGCCCGTTCTGCCCGAGCTTAGGTCGCAGCCCGTCGCCGCCCCGGCTCTTTCTGGCGAGTATTCGTCAAAGGACAACAATCTAACGGTCGAGCAGCTTAATGAACTGCTGGCCGCATCTGCGGCGGAGATAGGCCGCTTCACGTCGGTTTGAATCCCCTCCCAATAGATCTTGTTTGTATATGAGAGTAATGACGATCTTCGGGACAAGGCCCGAGATAATCCGTTTATCTGCAGTAATGAAGATCCTCGATCAACATTGCGAGCACATAATGGTTCACACCGGCCAAAATTGGGAACCGAATTTAAGCGACATTTTCTTTAAGGAATTGGATGTCCGTGACCCCGACGCGTATCTCGGTGTTCGCTCAGCCAATTTCGGAGAACAGGCGGGGCAGATCATCTCAAAGGCAGACGGTGTTTTGGAAGAAAGAAAGCCCGACCGTGTCCTGATACTGGGAGATACTAATAGCGCTTTGTCCGCGATCGTCGCCGCCCGTCGAGGTATTCCGGTTTTTCATATGGAGGCAGGCAATCGCTGTTTCGATGACCGCGTGCCGGAAGAGATCAACAGAAGGATCATAGATCATTCAAGCACTATATTGCTGCCTTACACCGAACGCAGCCGCGCGAACCTTTTGGCGGAGGGAATCGAGAAGGAGCGGATCTTTGTAACGGGTAATCCGATCAAAGAGGTCATGAGCATCTGCGAGGCAAAGATTGATGCCAGCGATGTGCTTGAGCGTCTGGAGGTCAGAAGGTACGAATTCTTTTTGGTCACGCTCCATAGAGCCGAAAATACGAACGAACCGGCCCGGCTTGCCGGGATTTTTGAAGGCCTCAGGCGGATCGCTGGGAAATTCGATAAGGAAGTACTCGTAAGCGTCCACCCACGAACGGCTTCCAGACTAAGCCAGTTTGGTATCGAGGTCGACACCGCTCGGATCAAGCTGCTTCAGCCCTTGGGCTTCATTGATTTTATGAGACTTGAAAGGAACGCGCTTGCTGTTTTAACTGACAGCGGGACCGTACAGGAAGAATGCTCGATACTTCGAATTCCGAACGTGACACTGCGGGACGTAACCGAGAGGCCTGAAACGATTGAATGCGGAAGCAACATATTAAGCGGAGGGGATCCGGGATCAATTGAGAGTGCAACCTCGCTTGCGGTTTCACAGCCCGCTGCCTGGGACCCACCCGCGGAATATATGATAGGGAATGTGTCGCAGACGGTTGCCAAGATCGTCCTTGGCTACACTAGTGTGCGGCGGCATATGAGCTAGCAAGACCGGCCACCTAATTGATCATAGAAATCCAGCCATTTTCCAATGTTGTTTTTGATGTCGAAGTCGCGCCGAACAATCATCTTTCCCCTTTCCCGATACGCCTCATATTCGGCTTCATCCATCTTCAAGACTCGGTTCATTATATCGGATAATTCTTCGGGAGAATTTCCGGTAACAAATCCTGCGCGTTCCTTCTCAAGCAATGACCATGGGGTGTGTAACGAAGCGACGACAGGCGTTCCCTGAGCCAGTGATTCAAGAACGACGATGCCAAAATTCTCGGAGTGGGACGGCATAAAGGTGAATTTGGCGTTTGCAAGCAGCTGATCTTTAGCGGCCCCTTCGACCTGGCCTTCAAACCGGACCTTACCCTCCAGGTTCAGCTTCGATACCAGCGAACGGAGGGATTCTTCATATCCGGGCTTGCCCTTTCCGGCTATCTTCAGCGTGTAATTCGAACTTAAGAATGCTTCCGAGCGCGCAGCGGCCTCGATAAGGTTGTCGACTGCCTTTTTGGGATGCAGACGGCCAATGTAGAGCAGGTAATTAGCCGCTTGTCTCGTGCTTACCGTGTCAAACTCGACGTAGTTGGGTATCAAGACGACCCGCGCATCTTTGCCAAATGTCCGGCGGATATCTTCCGATTCTTCCGGGGATGTAGAATGAAAAAGCGGGTATGTTCCAATTAGCTTCTTAAGCATCCACAAAATTGGGCGCTTGCGTCTGCCCGAATAGTTGAGGGAATAAATTGAAAGTTCTCCTCTAGGCGACCACGCCAAGGGTTTTTTCAACAATCGGGCCAGGATCCCGACATTGAATGCCGTCGGAAAGAAAACCGATGACAGGTGGATCACGTCTGAGCGTAAAACATTCGGCAGCGCGATCAGAGTTTGCCAAAGAGGCACGTGAAGAAATCTTGTCTTCACGTAGATTGTTCGGCCAGCCGCCGTTTCTACCCACTCGTTGAGCTCGACCGAACCGTTCAATCCTTTATCTGTAGCAACAATAGTCGGTTCAAAACCGCGCTCTGATAGATTCTTGGCGAGCCAATAAACCGTGTTTGCGGGCCCGCCGGCTTGCGAAGGATAAAAGACCTCTAATGGAAAGAAGATCTTCATTACTGGCCAAGAATAGCAGATGGACGGGGGTTTGTTGTATTGTAGGTATTTTTCGTCATATCGGAATCGGAGTAACGCCAGACCTTATTTTCACTCACTAGAAGGCGGCAATGATTCAGTTCGGTTTGACATTGGCTAAATGAGCGCGATCACGGTTTTAGAGCCATTCGCTAACGGTCGTTAGGTTGTTCGAAAGAGGATGTCTTCAACTGATAAAGCCAAAACACGCCTGTGGGTTATATCGGAACTTTATTATCCCGAGGAGACATCCACAGGATACTATCTTACGCGAATTGCAGAGGGCCTAGTGCGGGACTTCGAAGTTAATGCGGTAAGTGGACAGCCCAATTACTCTGCCCGCGGAATCGTCGCACCACGCCGCGAAACCCGTAATGGCGTAAGCATTTTTCGAGTTTCGGGTACCAGACTGGACAAGAACGTCATTCCCTTTCGCCTGGTGAATATGGTCACGCTCAGCCTTTCCTCGTTCTGGCTCTTGCTACGGAAGTTGCGGCCGGGTGACCGCTGCCTTGTAGTCACAACACCCCCGGCGTTACCTTTCGTCTCAGCCGCGGCCAGTCTGATACGCGGAGCAGAGTATTCGCTGTTGATCCACGACAACTATCCCGAGATACTTATCGCGGCCGGCAAGTTGAAAGAGGACTCCGTCCTAGTAAACATCTTCGGACTCTTCAATCGATGGCTCTATAAGCACGCGGCAAGGATCGTCGTTGTAGGCAGGGATATGTTGGAGTTGGTAGCAAAAAAGACCAGGGGGCTTGATGTCCCAATGTTTGTTATCCAGAACTGGGCTGAACTGGAAACTGTCGTACCATTGCCCAGGGAATCAAACACGCTACTTGCTGAACTAGACCTCAGAGAAAAATTTGTAATGCTCTACGCAGGCAATATGGGCCCGCCCAACGATATCGAGTCGATCATTGAAGCGGCAGACCAACTCAAACAAGATACACGCTTCCATTTCGTTTTCCTGGGTACGGGAATGAAAAAGAAGACGACCGAGAACGATGTAAAACGCCGCGGCCTATCGAACGTGACATTTCTGGAACCCAGGCCCCGCAGCGAACAACGCGATTTTCTGAACGCTTGCGACATTGCGCTGGTATCGTTGGTAAAGCAGATGATCGGCGTTTCAATGCCGAGCCGAACCTATAATATCCTTGCGGCAGGCAAACCGATGATCGGCATAACCGAGGCCGGATCCGAACTTGCCCGGGTGATCGAAGAAGAGAGCGTCGGTTGGGTGGTGCCGCCCGGCGATCCTCTTGGTCTGGTTGACGCGATCAGAGAAGCGGCCGGCGATGTTGCGGACCTTGCCGAAAAGGGGCAGAGGGCACGCAAGGCGGCAGAGGTAAAGTACTCACTTGAAAACGCCATCGATCTTTATCGAGACGCTCTAGTGTAGAAACCTCTCGACAGATCCATTCTCACTCCTCTTATGATTCGGGACCTTTTCTCGATGGACTTTCTGCTTCTAGCGATAGCTGGTTTCCTGTTGACCACGATCGGTGTGGCCCTTTTTCGAGGTTACGCCGCCTCGGCTGGTATTCTTGACCATCCGAATGAACGAAGCTCCCATACAATACCTGTTCCCCGGGGCGGCGGAATCGTGATCGTATTAGTTTGTATTGGTCTGTACCTTATCTTTTCGTACGTGATCGGCTATCCCGTTAGCTGGTGGTATATCGGGGGCGGATCGGTAATTGCCGGGGTCAGTTGGCTTGATGACAGGCGGAATCTTCCGCCTATCGTTAGGTTGGCCACTCAGGCCGGGGCTGCCCTTGCTTCGATCTATGGACATGGCTACTTTAGCGACTTAGCCATTCCGATAGCCGGAACTTCACTTCCTTTCGGGCCACTCGGCGCACCGTTGACCTTCCTTTGGCTGGTTTGGATGACGAATGCCTATAATTTCATGGATGGTATCGACGGCATAGCTGGGTTACAAGGCGTCGTCGCCGGACTTGCCTGGGCCTTACTGGGTACGATGACGGCAAATCCGGCCGTATGCGCCCTTGGCTTAATCGTTTGCTTTTCTTGCCTAGGCTTTCTTGTCCACAACTGGAGTCCTGCCAGGATCTTTATGGGAGACGTGGGCAGCGCCTTCCTAGGTTTCACCTTTGCGTTACTTCCGCTGATGACATTGGAGGCGGCCGGGAAAAGTTCGGGTTGGTTATTGGCAGCGGGCATCTCCTTTGTCTGGCTATTCTTCTTCGATACCGTTTCCACACTCATTTCTCGCTTGATCAAAGGGGAAAAGATCTGGCACGCCCATCGCCAGCACCTTTATCAACGAATGGTCATTTTAGGTACCGGCCATGCATCTGTGTCAGCTCTTTATGCAGCTCTCGCCTGTACCGTTTCTGCAGCATCCCTCTATGTTTTGAAAAACGGCGCCATTGCGGAGATTGTTTTCGTTTTATCTCTATTATTTAGCGCTGCGGCAATACTTTTTTTGGGCTTCAGAGATATGCGTTGACCTGAGCAAAGGGAAATGTTAGATTTTTGTACACCGACAGTAGTACGATTGTTTGATGTCGAAAACGCGACCATCGAAGCCTCGTGATTTTGGCAATCAGTTCTACTTCAGATCTTTCGGGGTCACCATATGCGTAGAAAGCAACCGAAAGAAGCTACTTGAACGTGCGCGTGAATTGGTTTCGGACGCGTTTGGCAATAAAGCGAAGCTGATCCCCAATGGGGGAATGGGTATGACTCCCAGGTTTCGACTGGAAGCAAGCGGCGAAGTGCTTGCACTGTATCGGAATGGTTCGTTGCTTGATTCCGGCCGATCCGAGCGACACTTCTTGCAATTCTTGAACAGTTCGCTTCGACTTGAGGTTGCTGAACATGCTAAAAGTAGGGTCTTTATCCATTCTGGTGTCGTGGGATGGAGGGGCAACGCGATCTTGATCCCGGGTATCAGTTTTGCCGGAAAATCGACCCTTACCGCGGAATTGGTGGGAAACGGAGCTGAATACTATTCTGATGAGTATGCGGTTATCGACAAAAATGGGAAAGTTGGCCCATTTCCGCGTTTGATATCGTTACGCCGCCCGGGTGACTTTGGCGAAACAGCCGTTTCCCCCGAGGAGTTAGGCGGTGTTCAAGGGAAACATTCGATCCCCGTTGGAATGGTTCTTTTCACAAGATATCGGCGGGGAGCCCGATGGAAACCAGAGATACTTAAACCGGGGGCCGGTATAATGGATCTTATACCGAACACGCTCTCTATGAGGAAGGATCCGGCTTTTTCGCTGAAAGTATTGGATTTAGTCGCACAACGTGCAATAATGGTAAGGTCGCCTCGCGGCGATGCCCGGAAATTCGCCAAATTCCTGTTGGATTTTTTTGACAATCATACTAAATTAGCTAAAATGACGTAACTCTATTAGAGTTAGGTATTTGATTGGAGGAGAAGATGAACAAACCGCTTAACCCCGCTGCCCGCAAAACGGGCCTGGTAGTCCAGGAAGCGCTTGACGAGTTGTTGGTCTATGATATGGAGACCAACAAAGCCCACTGCTTGAACAAGACTGCGGCCTACGTTTGGCAGGCATGCAACGGAAGTCGGAACATATCCGAGATCGCCGAATATGTAGGTTCCCTCGCAGGAACAAAATTCTCGGATGATCTGGTTTGGCTCGCGATTGACCAATTGAACGACAATGATCTGCTCGAAAAGGCATTTGATGGTGAGTTCAATGGCATATCCCGTCGTGACGTGATAAAAAAGATCGGACTTACGTCAATGGTGGCATTGCCGATCATAGCGTCTCTCGTCGCTCCGCCCACGGCAATGGCTTCGGCATCATGCAACTGCGTTAGCGATCTTGCATGTCAGGCAGCTCCGAATTTGGGTTGTCCGACCACAACCTGCAACAGCACTGGTTTTTGCCGACCCTAATTCTTAATAGTTCTCAGTCCAATATTGAGCAGCAGGCGTTTGAGTTTGCTGCTCTTTTCCTTTGATGCTAGTGAGCGACGAGACCGCAAATGGACCCTCTCCGGACCCGAGATGGAGAATCATCTACAATCGGCGGCTCGAGTTTGAGGCATCAGAATCTTTCCGGCTGCTGCGCGCACGCGGGATAGAACCCATACTGATCAAGGGATGGGCGGTAGCGAGAAAGTATCCACCTGAAAATCCTCGGTTTTACGACGATGTCGATCTGGCGGTCTCGGCTGAAGACTATCAAGAAGCAAAGGCCGTGCTATCGTCGCCTGAAGCCGGCAAGCTAGGCATCGATCTTCATAATGAGCTTAGACACCTCGATACAAGGTCATGGCGAGAACTCTTTGACGACTCCGTCGTGGTTGACCTCCACGGTTCACCTGTGCGGGTTCTCTCCGAGGAAGATCACCTTAGGATCCTGGCGGTTCATTGGCTGAGCGATGGGGGAATCCGTAAACATCGTTTGTGGGACATTTATTATTCACTGGCAGGCCCCACAGCGGAGTTCAGTTGGGACAGGTGTTTGGGCGTGGTATCGGAGAGAAGGCAGGGATGGGTGATCGCTTCAGTTGCACTCGCACACAAATATCTGGGCCTGTCGATTGAAGGCTTCCCCTTTGCGGAAAAGGCTCGCCGTCCTCCAAAGTGGTTAACTAAGACGGTTGAACGGGAATGGAAATGGGATACACCCTATCTCTCACTGCATCTTTGTATTTATGAGCCTCGTGAGCTTTTCCGCCAGGTTCGGAGGCGGCTTCCGCCAAATCCGATCCAAGCAACGATCAACAGGGAAGGGGAACTTTGGAAAGGCTCAAGGATTCCATACCAATTGGGAAATATCGCTGATAGGGCGCTTCCCTCCCTTAAGGGGATCTTACATATGCTGAAACCCCGAAAGCAATGAATGATATTCTTACAGTTGCGATCGACTCGGGTGTAGAAAATGGGAGCATTGCGCTGCTGGAAGGGAGTTTGACGATCGCGACATGGCAAGGCCAGGCGGGCGGGCCCCCATCAGGCGAACTAGTGCCGTCAATTGCTTCGCTCTTGCATCGGCACGGATTCGGGCCAGAATCGATAGGTAGAATCGCCGTTTCCCGGGGACCGGGGAGCTTCACCGGCTTGAGGGTAGGTATTGCCACTGCCATGGGGCTTTCTCGCGCACTTTCGGTGCCATGTATTGGTATCGATCTTTTGAAAGCGTTTTATCTTGAACACGGAGAGCTGGGCCCGTTGTTCTGCGCGATCCCGATAGGCCGCAACGGTATTTGTTGGCAGTACTTCAAGAACGGTGACGCGAAAACGGAGACAGCGACGCTATGTACGGGGCAGACAACCGAACTTATTGAAATATTGAATTCGAATCCCCAAACAAAACTTCTGGCCCATACATCAGTGATCGCTTTGCTAACCGATGAAACAAACAAACCCCTTACGAACGAATTTCTCGATCTTGGTGCAAATATGGCGGTATTTGTAGGGAGGGCCTCAATCACTACGGACGATGGCCTCGAACCGATATACGCCAGGACAATGACCTTCAGGACGCGCTCCGGTGAAGATATCAGCCAATGAAGTAACCGTAATCAAGCGGGCCAATGCGGAGCACGTTGACCGCATTATCGAGATAGCCGACACACTCGGCCTTAGCCGCCGGACCAAGAGCGACTATTTGACCGAGGTCTCCGGGCCATCTACGATCTTGCTTATTGCGGTCACCGGCGATCTGATAGCCGGATTTATCTCAGGGCGTCTATTGCCTACCGGAGTGGATGGATCGAATATGTTTGACGCCGAGATCCATAATATCGGGGTGGTTTCCGAGTTCCGTAATAAAGGATTGGGGAGCTCCTTGCTGAAAGCCTTTCTGAACGAGGCCTCGAGCGGAAGAGGCATCTCTGGCGTCTGGCTGGAAGTTCGTGATTCAAATCTTGAAGCAAAGTCATTCTATGAAAAACGGGGCTTTAAGGTTGCGTACAGGAGAAAGAATTATTATGCAGAACCGCTTGAAGACGCGTTCCTAATGGTTCTTAGGCAGGACCGGCAACACGGTTAATTTTGTGTAAAGAATGCTTGAAAATGGCTGGTATTTTCGACTAAGATAAGGCTTGAGCCCAGATCTCATATACCTAGGCCGAGATGCCGGGCCCAAAACTGATTGATAAGTGAGGAACATGCCGTTATGGACTTGTCGACACCCGATAGGGTACGTGATGAACTTTTGAGGACGAACCCGACTTTTCGCGATCTGGTTCATCAGCACACAAGCTATGAAGAGAGGCTTAAGGAGCTTTCCCATCTTTCCTATCCCAGCGACGACGAACAACTCGAAGAATCCACACTGAAGAAGAAGAAACTACTTGTCAAAGACGAGATCTATGCAATCATGAACGAATTTCAGGTCTCGCACTAAGGCATTTAAGAGAGAGTCTTTTATGAAAAGCGGCCTCCTCAGGGGGTCGCCTTTCCATTTGCGTATTCACAGCCGCTTATGCCAAAGATCTCTAGGGAGTCGGCAAATGCCATTACAAACCTGCGATCGTTTGGACCAAAAGGTGCCGAAACGATGATCTCGCGGTCCGAATTCGCTATGGAATCCTTTAGACGTCCGGTTTTCTGATCAAAAATAAAGGCGACGTTGTCGCCGGGCACCACGACGACAACTGCACCGTTTACGAAGATCCCGCCATCGTTCATCCGGCCAGTAAGCCTACGTTTCCAGATCACGTCACCATTGTAGTCGGAAAGCAGATAAACAAAATTGTCGAATGAAGTCATGAATATCCCAGAGGTAGAATAGGAAGCAAAGGAGACCGCACCACCGCTCTTGAACCGCCACGACGGCCTTGAAGTGGTTATGTTCTCACCAAATCGAAAAAGATGCCCGCGCTCATCACCCGCTACTATTCCATCGTCCTGAGTAAAGTTGATATAAGTCAGGCCGAAATCAAACGAAGCTCGCTGAACCACCTCAAGATCGCTCAGCGACAAAATTACCAACTCCCGATCAACCGTAGAGAATACGACGGCTGTTGATGAGAAAGATGGGGCAATTCGGATCTTGCCTAACGAGTCTATCTGACGAATGACCTCACCGGAAACACGGTCTAGAACACTGAGATCACCACCGGATCCGAGGGCAAACACTTTATCGTTCCGAACGGCAACCCAGTAATTATCGCTATAAGGAACCTGGGTAGACCAGATCGTGATACCCGATGTTGCACTCAATAAGCGAATCGTCGAATGCCTATCGGTAATAGATCCATTCATTGACGGGTTGGTAACCAAAACAATATTTCCAGAAGAAGCATCAAGCCCCGAAGCAAACTCGCCACCGAGATCCGTTCTCCACAACGTTTCCAATTTCGAGTTCTCGAATGCCGTAAGAACTCCGCCGCGAACCCCGAGGAAAATGTTCTGCTGGTAGACGGCCAATGAATCAGGCAGCCCAGCTCGGATTGGCACACCAGAACACTTTACGATCGCCGGGACCAACTTGCCATTCTGCTGGGCCTGGCTTTCCAATGCGCCCAAAGGGACCAACAGAGCCGCTATATAGATCGCCGCGACAAGCCTGTTTAACATTACTAGGATCATTGGAGAGAATTTTTGCTCAGTTCCAAAAAGCTGTCAGGATCGTAAGGGTGCCCGATGGCGATATTACCATATACGACTTGACCGCTATAGATTGATGAACGTACTATCAGCGATAGTTCGCCACAAAATTCTGGTTGTCAGGAGGACGTGACCTCAATGTCGTTCAATAAGATCATTTTAGTCGGAAATCTGGGGCGTGACCCCGAACTTCGTTACACGCCGCAAGGTACAGCAGTATGCAATATTTCGATAGCCACTAACGAAAAAAAGCGGGACAAGGCGGGGGAGCTGCAGGATGTAACCACTTGGTTCCGAGTCACACTTTGGAGGCAGCAGGCTGAGAATGCGGCGAAGTACCTTACTAAAGGAAGTCCAGTCTACGTTGAGGGCAGGTTAAGAGTGGAAGAATGGACGGATCGCGATGGAAACAATCGTTACACGCTTGAAGTACAAGGAACCGACATGCATTTTATTAGTGGCGGACCTCGCGGGGAAGACCTTCAGCGCGACGAATCAGAGGTGGCGGAGTTTGCGGGCCCGACGAGTTCGAATGCCGCGACCAACTCAGCAGCCGGAGGAAGTGCCGGAGGTTTTTCCCGGCCAGCTTCCAGCGACGATGATATTCCGTTCTGATCCGTTGCTGGTCAGGCAGACGTCCAACTGCCCATTCGGCGAAACTTGTTGAACCTATCCAGGGTTAATTTCGAAGGCTCGACTTTTGCCAATTCATTCAGGCTTCCTATTAGGCTTTGTTTCAGCAAGCCGGCTACCGAGTCAAAATTCGACCTCTTTTCTCCATCGCTTGCTATCGCCCAGACCGCGGCCTCAGGTATTACTTCATCTATTAACTTGAAACCTCTTAGATCAGTCGCGGTCAGTTTTAGCGCTGCAGCCGCAAGATCGGCTTTCGCGGCATCTTTCCAAAGTATGGCTGCGCACCCTTCCGGTGAAATAACGGAATATATAGCGTTTTCGAGCATGATGACCCGGTCGGCAACTCCGATGGCCAATGCACCGCCCGAGCCCCCTTCACCAACAACGACCGCAATGATCGGAACTTTGATCCTTGCCATTTCCCGAAGGTTCAGTGCTATCGCTTCCGCTTGGCCACGCTCTTCGGCGTCAATCCCAGGGTAGGCACCGGGAGTATCGACAAAAGTAATGATCGGGCGGCCGAATTTCTCAGCGATGTTCATTAACCTAAGCGCCTTCCGATACCCCTCCGGCTTAGGCATCGCAAAGTTGCGAAAACGGCGCTGGTTCGTATCCCTGCCTTTCTGCTGGCCGACAACCGCAACCTCAAGATCGTCCAACTTAGCGAAACCGCAAACCACGGCTGGGTCATCCGCGTAGCGCCTATCTCCATGTATCTCGACAAAATCACGGAAGATACTGCTGAAAATATCCAGCGAATACGGCCTCTCCGGATCTCGGGCCATAAGGACACGATCGAAGGCCGTCTTTCCACGCGACAGATCATTTTCCTCTTGCGGCTTCACAAACGCCATGATACTTCGCAGCCCAATCCTTTTAGGGCTCCCTCCATTCTTGCCGACCCCTTGATTCGAAATGCCGGTAGTTCAACTTCAACAAGTGCGAAACCGGCCAGCGGGATCGTCATTTCAACCTGACACTCACCTCGGCTTTCATCGAGTAAAGAAAGTACCCGAAAAAGAGTCTCCTCATTCACGGTGTCGGTCGGAAGGCAGAGGCTTAATACCTTGGCGTTATCCGCCTCTGCATCTGAAAGAGACCTAAGGTCATTGACTATCAACGTTTGTTCGTTTCCCTCGGTGATCTCTAACCTACCCTCTGCGATCAACAAGGCACCTTCATTGATCAGCTTCCCTAATCGTTCAAAAGGCTCTGCCCAAACAAGACACTTGATACCCGCCGAGCGGTCTTCGAGTCGAAAGGTACTGAAGCGATTTCCTTTCTTACTATACCTTACTTGGGGAGACGAAACGATGCCGGCAAGAGTAATCTTAGCGCCGGATGGGATCGATCCATATTCGACCAGCGGCTTTATCTGTAGCAGGTCAAGGATGTGCCTGAATTCGTCCAAAGGATGGGAGGAAAGATAAAAACCAAGGGCCAGTTTTTCATTCTGAGACATCTCGAGTCGGGACCATCCCGGCACGCTCGGAAGGTCGAATTCGGCGATCGTATCTTTAGATCGCAGAGTCCCAAACAGATCATTCTGGCCGCTGACCCGGTCGCTCCAGCTTCGCTGGCCAAAGGCAAGTGCCGCATCGATCGCTGCGAAGTTTTGTGCCCTCCATTCGTTGAGTTCTCTCCCAGCCGGCATAAGTGAGTCAAAAGCGCCGGAATAGATAAGACTTTCAAGACCTCGCTTGTTCACAGCCCCACCCGCCACTCGTGAGACAAGATCGTGAAGGGAAGTAAAGTATCCGTCACGACGCGCCTCAACAATTGCATTTACTGTTGTCGCGCCGATACCTTTGATCGCGCTGAGACCGAACCTGACAGAATCGTGAAGCGGAGTAAAGCCTTCGCCACTTTCATTTATGTCAGGAGGAAGCAGCTTTAATCCCATTGAACGCAGTTCCATTGCGTATTTGTAAATCTTTGCGCTATCGTCGGCCTCGTGAGTGAGTACCGAGGCAAAGAAGTAGGCTGGATAATGAGCCTTTAGGTACGCAGTTTGGAAAGCAAGATATGCGTACGCAATGCTGTGGCTTCTGTTAAACCCGTAATCTGCGAATTGCTCAATTAACTTAAAGATCTCGTTTGCTTTTTCTTTGTCAATACCGTTTCGACACGCGCCTTCTACGAACTTTATCTCCTCCTTCGCCATTGCCTCGCGCTTTTTCTTGCCCATTGCCCGTCTCATTACATCTGCCTCGCCGAGACTGTAGCCGGCAAGCTTTTGAGCGAGCTGCATTATTTGTTCCTGATAGACGGGAACGCCGAACGTGTTTTCAAGTATCTCTTCCATTTCCGGGAGAAGATACTCGACTTCCTTTTCGCCACGGTGACGCTGAATGAAATCTTCTACCAATCCACCATCAAGCGGTCCCGGCCTATACAAAGCATTCAACGCAGAAAGGTCTTCGAACTCCTTCGGCTTTAGGCGGCGGCATATTTCCTGCATCCCCGAAGATTCAAATTGGAACACAGCGTCGGTCCTTCCTTCGGCGAACAGCGCCATAGTTTTCTCTTCGTTAAGCGGAATGCTGTTCCAGTCTATTTCTACACCAGCCCTTTCACGCAGACTTCTAAGGCAGTCATCAATTATCGTAAGGGTCGTAAGAGCCAGAAAGTCCATCTTCAGCATTCCGACCTTTTCCAGATCGTTCATTGAATACTGACTGGTCAATTCTCCCTTCGTCGAGACCGCAACCGGAACTATGTCATGAAGCGGTTTTGGAGCAATGACGACCCCGGCGGCATGCACGGAAGTATGCCGGGAACAACCTTCCAGCTTCATAGCAAGCCCTACTAAGTCCTTTACAGAAGGGTCTTTTTCGACCAACGCCCTGAGCTCGCTGACAGTCTCAAGCGCCCTGGAAATACTAACATTGCGGCCGCGGATCGGCGGAGGGATAAGTTTGGCAATGCGCTCGACCTCACCATATGGCATGTTCAACGCCCGTCCAACGTCCTTAATAGCCGCCTTTGAAGCCATTGTTCCGAAAGTTATGATCTGGCAGACCGATTCACGACCGTATGTTGCGGTCACATGGTCTATTACCTCGGAGCGTCCCCTTATACAGAAATCGATGTCAATATCGGGCATCGAAACACGTTCAGGATTTAGAAAACGCTCGAACAGAAGGTCGTACTGGATCGGGTCTATTCCAGTTATCCCTAGACAATAAGCCACAAGGGAACCTGCCGCGGAGCCGCGTCCCGGACCCACAGGAATGCCGCGTTCAACCGCAAAATTAATGAAGTCCCAAACAATGAGGAAGTAGCCCTCATAACCCATTCCCTCGATAACTTCTATCTCACGATCTAGTCTCTGCTCGTAAACTTCAAACTCATACCTTAGTCTTCCGGCGTCACGCATTGGCTGGAGGATGGTCTGTCTTCTTTGCTCAAAACCTTCAGCCACTTTTGCCTCGAAATATTCCGATAGGCTTTCCATACCGGACTCTTTCGGAATCGGGAAATGGGGAAGGATCAGGTCGTCTCCATTTACCGATAGCTCCACATTGCAACGCTCAGCTATTTCCAGTGTGTTTCGCAAAGCCTCAGGATGATCTCGGCCAAAAAGAGTCCACATTTCCTCGGTCGATCTGACGTACATTTTCGTCGTACCATTCGACGGCTCGCCGCCGTTGCGAACCATTCGCCCCTCACCGATGCAGATCATTACTTCGTGGGCACGGGCATCATCCGGATTGAGATAACTAGCTGAATTGGTTGCGACGACCGGGATGCCTGTCATCTTGGAAAGATCGGTCATCCTGTGGTTCAATTCAGTTTGCTCCGGAAGTCCATGGTCGATGAGCTCTAGGAAGAAGCGTCGCTCGCCCAAGATCTCCTCAAGCTGCTTAGCCGTTTCCAGCGCCCGTTCTTGATTAGCGTTCAACAGGTAATGGGCTACAGAGCCATCCGAACCACCCGAAAGTCCTATAAGGCCCGTACTATGCTGTGCCAAGAGGTCAAGGTCGATCAATGGCTTGTACCTCAAACCCTCAGTGAATGCTTTCGAAGACAATTTCACGAGATTTTGATAACCAGCGGCGTCCTCAGCAAGAAGGACCAGGTTATAGTAAGGGCGCTCGCCTGAGGCGACGGAACCACCGTAATTTGACAGGGATGTTGAAGCCACGAATGCCTCATACCCGATGATCGGCCTAATACCGGCTGCAGTCATCTCGCTGTAAAATGAGACCGCTCCAAACATATTTCCGAGATCCGTTATTGCACATGCCTGCATCTCAAAATCTTTGAGCTTTGCTGTGAGTGGTCGTAGTTGGATTGTGCTTTGCAAAAGGCTATAATCCGTGTGCAGGTGCAAGTGTACGAAGTCGCGCGATTTGAAGTGGAGTATTCCCATTTACAAGGTTCCGTATGAAGAAAGTCTATCTTGAAACGTTTGGCTGTCAAATGAACGTATCAGATTCCGAAAGAGTAGCTTCGAACCTTGCAAGAAGGGGATACGAGATTACTCTACAAGAAGATCTGGCCGACGTGATCTTGATAAACACTTGCTCGGTCCGCGAAAAGGCGGAACAAAAACTTTATACTCGGGTCGGCGAGATCAGGAACTCCCACACAACGAAACCGGTTGTCGGAGTGATGGGTTGCGTGGCTCAACTTGAGGGTGAAACGCTCTTTGAAAAGATATCGGGCATTGATGCGGTAGTGGGCACCAGGGCCATTGGGCGAATCGCTCACATTATCGACCGTGTTCTCGAGGATGAGAAAACAATTGTTGATCTCGGCGAACGAGATGCTGATTACGATTGGAGCGTCTCTGACGGGCAAAGACACTCGCCCTACGTTGCTTTTGTTCCGATAATCGAAGGCTGTAATAAGTTTTGTACCTACTGTATCGTCCCTTTCTCACGTGGCCGAGAGGTCAGCTTGCCTGCGTCGGAAATAATAAGAACGATCCTTTACCTCCGTCGTTCGGGTGTGAGGGAAGTCCACCTTATCGGACAGAACGTTAACAGTTACAAGCCCGCAACTGAAATCGGTCTTGAGGGGTTTAGTGGCTCAACTCCTTTTTCTAGATTGTTGAGGGCAGTCGCGGCGACCGGTATAGAGCGAATAAAGTTCAACACTTCATTCCCGCGTGATTTTAAGCCGGATATTGTGGACGCCATCAATGAGCACGAAAATCTGTGCAACTGGGTCCATTTGCCCGTACAATCAGGAAGCGATCGTGTTCTTCGTTCGATGAAGCGTGGCCATACCATCGATAACTACAAAAAAAAGATCGAATACATCAGACACTCTTCACGGGACATTTCAATCACTACTGATATTATCGTTGGTTTCCCGTCTGAAACACGCAGCGATTTTAAGGATACAATGGAACTCGTCGAATTCGCAGGATTTGATGCGGCCTACATTTTTAAGTACTCTCCTCGTCCAGGTACGCCTGCGTATTATCTGGATGATAATGTCGACCCGACAGAAAAGACTAGGCGTTTTAGAGAACTTGAAGCGTTACAGCGGAGGATTCAAGGTCAACGGTTAACCCGGTATCTAGGCCAATCGGTCGATGTGCTTGTTGAAAAGAAGGCGACGCGTTATCCCGGTCAGGTTTCGGGACATACTTCCTGCCATAAGGTAGTTAATTTTGAAGGACCGGAAGCGTTGATCGGCCGCATTGTTAAGGTGAGGATCAAAGAAGTAAAATCCAACTCATTGCTGGGCGAGCTTTGCCCTAAGGCATGAGAGACAAATTAGAACTATGCTAATCGAGGTCAAGATCGGCGCGCTCATCATGGATCCGAATACAAACTCGCCGATAGTTGTGCTTAAAGGCGTAGAATCTGAGATCGTGCTGCCGATCTGGGTCGGCGCATTCGAGGCAAATGCGATAGCCCTAGAAATAGAGAAGATTGTACCCCAACGCCCAATGACGCATGATCTTTTGAGAAATCTAATCGTTGAGTGTGGTCTTAAGCCGTCCAAAGTAATTGTCACGGACCTTCATGAGAATACTTTCTATGCCTTGATAGAATTGTTAAACAACGACGACGAGTTAGTTTCGATCGATGCTCGGCCATCCGACGCGATTGCGCTCGCACTTCGTCTTGACTGTCCGATATTTGTACAGCAGAAGGTGATCGATCTTTCTGCCGCCTCAAGTAAGGCGGATCCCGATTCGGTAGAAGAAACACTCGGTCAAGCGGAAGAATGGCCGGATCTTATCGGCTAGTTGCTACCGCTCCCGGCTTTATTTTGGGCCTCTTTAGGGTATTGATGATAATTGTTATAGCGAATCAGAAAGGCGGTGTGGGTAAGACGACGACCGCGATAAACCTGGCGGCGGGTATCGCTAGCCAGAAACGCAAGGTACTTTTAATTGACCTCGACCCGCAGAGCAATTCTTCTTTGTCGTTTCTTGAGCCTGAACGAGTCAATGGCGGCTCGTACGAACTCTTCGCTGAGCCGTCTCGGCCTATCGATGAACTTGTCTATCAGACCGGGATCAAGAACCTCTCACTCATTCCTGCTAGAATCAACCTGGCTAAGCTGGAAGCGAAACTCATCGGCGACTTCGATGCAGCCTTCAAACTTAGGGACCGACTCGAAAAGATCAGTGAGAAATTTGATGTGGTTCTCATCGATACACCTCCAACCCTTGGGATTCTTACGGTTAATGGCTTGGTTGCGGCCAACCACATTATTATTCCGATCCAGTCTTCCTACTTCGCTCTCGAAGGAACAGATGACCTTTTGGAGACCATCGAGAAGATTCGCTCACGGCCAAATCCCGATCTTAATTTGCTCGGGGTCGTTGTCACGCTTTTTGATCGTAGGACGACCATATCAAAGGACGTAGAAGCCCATATCCGAAGTGTTTTTGGCAAGAAGACCTTCAAGACCGTTATCTCCAGGAGCGTCAGGCTTGAGGAGTCGCCGGCACATAAGAAGCCGATCTTTGAGTACGCGCCACGGTCTTCAGGCTCAGTTGAATATTTGGATCTGTCTAAGGAGGTTTTGAGACGTGCCTAAATCAGGACTGCCTTTAGGAGTTAAGATGCGTCACGATGCCCACTATGTGGACCAGATCGCCTCGCGCTCGCGCAGCGTCGGCCGGACGATCGCGATCACTTCGATCTTTCCAAATCCCGAACAGCCTCGCAGTGAATTCGGGGATCTCTCAGAGCTAACGGAATCGATAAAGGAAAAAGGTGTACTTGAGCCGCTTCTGGTCAGGCCTACGAGCGAAGGCAGATTTATGATCATCGCGGGAGAACGACGATGGCGAGCGTCAAAACTGGCCGGACTTAGTGAACTGCCTTGCATTGAGTTGGATATCGATGACAACACCGTAGCAGAGATCGCTTTGATCGAGAACCTGCAGCGGAAGGACCTCACAGTTTGGGAAGAGGCGGACGGCCTTAGGGCTCTGGGGGAAAAATTCGGTTATACCCACGATCAAATTGCCCAAAAGATCAGCAAGAGCCGAACAACTGTAACTGAACTTTTGACTATCGCAAATCTGCCCAATGAAATAAGATCCCGCTGCCGTGATCAGAATATTCTGTCCAAGGCGGTCTTGCTTGAGATAGCCCGGCAGTTTGATGAAGAAGCGATGCTTCATCACCTGGATGCTTTGAAAAATGCTGAAGTTGTTAACAGTAGAAAACAAAGGGGCTCCCCAGACAAGTCTCGCCAAATTGCTAAGGAATCTGAAGGAACGTCCGCTCCAGGTGTTTTTAAGTATAGATCTCCTGACAAGGATTTTGCACTATCTATACATTTTCGCTCGGAAGAATTCGACAAAGACCACGTCCTTCGGGCCTTAAAGCGGGCGTTTGACGATACTAAAGCGGAACAACGATAACGAGGCTCGTTCCTAAATACGCGCTACATAATCTATATTATCGGACGCACCTAATCCGCGTCCTCCCCACTATGGAAGACTGTTCGGGATAACATGCCCTTAGAGCCTTCCCCACTCGGTAACCTCTCAACCAGACGCGAACTCCTAACCAAGACCATGCGCCCAATTACTACCCGGGTGAGCAATCGCTAACCCGTTATCGGCGACGGAGATCTTTGACTCGCCCTGATTTTGACAGCACCTTACTGAAAAGTTAAGATAGCAGTTTTGATATGGGCATTGATATGTACCAAACGTAACCTCTGACAGATCTCTATATAGGAGTCAAAAACACTTTTGAGTAACGGAAACTATTTATTTACGTCCGAGTCTGTGACTGAAGGTCATCCGGATAAAATTGCGGACAATATTTCGGATGCGATACTGGATGCTATTCTCACTCAGGACCCCCTAGCCCGTGTCGCCTGCGAGACACTCGTAACTACTGGTCTAGCAGTAATTGCGGGTGAAATAACAACTACAGCGCGGGTCAATTATAAGACCATCATACGTGATACGATCCATGAGATCGGCTATAACGACGCCGAGTTTGGCTACGACTCGAATACGTGCGCGGTCATCGACGCCATCGGCACCCAATCACCCGACATTGCTCAAGGTGTCAATTCCGGCGGAGCGGGTGACCAGGGCTTGATGTTCGGTTTTGCCTGCAATGAGACCCCCGAACTGATGCCGATGCCCATTCAGATGGCGCACAATCTAACCCGAAGGCTGTCGCAGGTACGCCGGGATGGTACGCTCCCTTACCTGCGCCCGGACGGCAAGTCTCAAGTTTCAATAGAGTATCGCGATGGCCGCCCGTTTCGGGTAGAGGCGGTCGTGGTCTCGACCCAAACTGCAGACCTCGATATTGAAGATATAAGAAACGATATTCGCGAGCATGTGATCAATCCTGTGATCCCAACAGAAATGATCGACGACAACACGAAGTTTCACATTAATCCGACGGGAAAGTTTGTGATCGGCGGGCCGATGGGCGATGCGGGTGTAACCGGTCGAAAGATCATCGTGGATACCTACGGCGGGTATGCTCCGCACGGCGGCGGTGCTTTTTCTGGCAAGGATCCAACAAAAGTAGATCGTTCGGCGGCATATATGGCTCGATACATAGCGAAGAACGTCGTTGCTGCGGGACTTGCCGAAAGGTGCCTCGTACAATTGGCGTACGCGATCGGCGTGGCGGAGCCTGTTTCGGTTTTGATCGATACGCAAGGAACCGGAACCATCGATGACGAGCGGATCGCAGACATCATCCGTGAGAATTTCCTGCTTACACCTGAAAAGATAATCGAAACGCTCGATCTTCGCCGGCCCATCTACAAAGCGACAGCTCGCTTTGGACATTTTGGAAGGTCGAACGATGAGTTCACATGGGAACGGACCGACAAGGCTGAAGCCCTTCGCAATGCGGCCGAGGAGCACGCTGCCGCTGCATAGCAATGCCCTGCAGATCCTAAGGGCATCCGGGTAGCTGGTGTGCAGAGAGCAAAACTTACTGCCTTCACCATGCCCAAGATGACAAGTATTCAGAAAGAATAATATGACGACACCAGGCACTTCATCGCAATTTGACATCAAGGACATCAACCTTGCTCCGCAGGGCAAGCAGCGCATCGAATGGGCGGACCGTGAAATGCCCGTGCTTCGCCTTATCCGCGAAAGATTTGAACAGGAAAAGCCGCTAACGGGCGTAAAACTTGTAGCCTGTGCTCATATCACGACAGAAACGGCGAATTTGGCTCGTACGCTTCAGGCTGGAGGGGCAGAAGCCCTTCTAATCGCCTCAAATCCTCTTTCGACACAAGACGACGTAGCCGCATCGCTTGTCGCCGATTGGGGAATTCCCGTGATGGCTATCAAGGGAGAATCGGTCGAGACCTATGTCAGACACGTTCGGGCCGCGCTCGACACAAATCCGAATTTGATAATTGACGATGGTTCGGATGTTGTGGCGACTATGTTGAAGGAAAAAAAGGAGTTAACCGAAAAGCTGATCGGCACTACCGAAGAGACTACTACCGGCATTGTACGCTTAAAGGCAATGCAGAAGGCAGGAGTGCTAAACTTCCCTTCTATTGCAGTCAACGACGCTCAAACCAAGCATTTCTTTGACAACCGCTATGGCACTGGGCAATCCACGCTCGACGGAGTGATCCGTGCGACCAACATCCTGCTCGCCGGAAAAACGCTCGTCGTCGTCGGCTATGGATGGTGCGGCAAGGGTGTGGCGATGCGTGCACGCGGTATGGGTGCGAACGTCGTCGTCACCGAGATCGATCCGATCAAGGCGATCGAGGCGGTAATGGACGGCATGCGTGTTATGCCTATTGCCGAGGCCGCAAAGATCGGCGATTTCTTTATCACGGTCACCGGCAACCGCCATGTCATTGATAAGGAACATTTTGAGGCGATGAAGGACGGCGCGATAGTGTGCAATTCGGGCCACTTCGACCTCGAGCTAAATCTTGACGCGCTCCGCGACATGTCAGATGCTCCGGTCACGCGACGGCCGTTTGTTGAGGAGTATAAGAGGAAAAATGGAGCCGGAAGCATCATCGTTCTTGGCGAGGGCCGCCTGATCAACCTCGCCGCCGCCGAAGGCCACCCGGCATCGGTGATGGATATGTCGTTCGCAAATCAAGCCTTGTCGGCAGAATATTTGGTCAAGAATAAAGGAAAGCTGGCCAACGGCGTCCACGTGCTGCCGGCAGAGGTCGATCAGGAGATCGCAAACCTCAAGCTGCACGCAATGGGTGTAAAAATGGACGTACTTACCCCTGAGATGCTTGAGTATATGTCGAGCTGGGAAACCGGAACTTAATACTTCACAACCCAAACATCTCCAGGGAAAGTTTCAGACACCGCAGCCCCGTCGATTTCGATGGGGCTTTTGTTTTGTCGCGTATTATGTCGAAGTGCCGAATTATCGTGTCGGCAGAAGAAGTACTGCCTTCGGTGACCAGAACTATGCTTCTATATGGCGTGTTCCCGAAGGCATCTCTTGATCGTGCACTGAAGCGAGCACTGAACCCGACTCTGACGCACAGATGGACATCACTTAAAATCGGAGCGACAAACAGCTAAGCCCGCCATCCATTTTCTGGAATTCGGACATCTCTATATCGATAAGTTGATACCCGAGTTCGTCGAGCATTGACTTGGTTCGCGGAAACCCGTTGGCAAACAGGATATGACCGTTCACAAGAACGCAGTTTGCCGCGTATTCTTCCCCGTCGGGAGCACGGACCAGCTCATATTGCTCAATTCCCTTTTCGCCGGCCAGTGCTTCAGTCACCAGGACCCGCCCGTCACCTAGATAGCTGATGCCGCTCTTGAGGTGAAGGAGGCCGTCGAGACCGCGAATATCGACATTTCTCGAAGTGTACCCGGCCGCCGCGAGATGTTCCGCCAACTGCGTCGCCCCGTCTTCATTAGTACGGTCCGAGATCCCGATAAGAAAGTGTTCATCGATCTGGCAAACATCGCCTCCATCGACCGTTCCCGGCGGCTCGATGCGGCAGAGTCTGTCGTAATATGGCGCAAGGGCCGCCGCTATGCTTACGGTCTCGCCGGTGCGGCTTGCGGCACCAGGCCGCGTAACGACCGCACAACGGTGGGTGAGTATCGCGGTGTCCTCGACAAACGTCGAATCCGGAAACTCCGCATCCCGCTCCAGCTCGATGAGCTCGAGCCCGCACCTAACCAACGCCTCGCAATATGCCCGATGTTGCCCCAACGCCCTATCAACATCAGGCACACCAAGATCAACGCTGGTCAAACCATCGGCAAAGTTGCTGCTCGGCTGCCGGACAATGGCTTTTGTAAACATCGAATTTTCTCTGTAAGGTTTGCGTCAGCACCCGATAAAGACTACACGTGCAGGCCTCCGCACTAGTTTTTTGTCACGCATCAATTAGACATGGCGGTATAGTTCGTGAGTAACTTAGAGCTTCTATTGACACGACACTTATAATGCTATTGTTCTACCCACCCTACTTAGGAGTTAAAACGAATGTACGCAAAGATTTTGAAGCTGACTATCTGCCTGTTCGTTCTTTCTGTCTCGACTAGCTCGCAAACACAATGCAATTTGCTCGCTAACATATTGAAAGAGTACAGCATCAATAACTCCTCGTCGGCCTTCCTGAACTCAATATACCAAAAACACTGCAGTGAGTCCGGGTATATCGAATCCAGCTCTGGTGGATTCGGCTTGGATGTAATTCTCGGCGAAATTCCGATTGGCTTGAAGGGCAATAGCAGTAGTTCCAAAACACGAATTGATAACTTCTGTAAGGAATACCGAAGTCAATACCAAGCAACGAGTTCGAGCGCGAGTTACGACGAGAGAATTTCGAGCAGAGCCCTGGAAACGATTGACCGATGCCTCGAAATCGAGCGAAGAGGCGCGACTGTTAAGGGGACGATGGCTAGTTTTAGGTCAGTTTCGTTCTATATGCACTCGGGTCCAGCTACAGAATTGGTCCTTCAAGGCGTTCGTGCTATTCCTGAGAACGGTCTATCGTGTCAGGGAATTGTTGGTGGTAAATTAATTCCCTTCAATCTGGCCACGACCTTAAGAGTGGTTTCTCCGCTTTCGTTCAGCTGCGAAAGGATTCCAACGCTAAAAGGCGGGACATCGCTCCTCTACGACGAGCAAGTTATTGAGGTTCAGACAAACCTTGGGCCTTTCAATATGGTGATGCCCAAGGACGAAAAGCTTTCCCCAGACACCGCGAACCAGATCAATGCGCGACTTGATGCCATGGAGAATCGTCTCAGGAGTGTCGCTTCGTCAGTTGACGGCATTGGCGCTGGTGAATGTAGCTGGAGCAACTGGCAAAACAAGGAACCAATCTTCCCGAACACAACTATGAACGCATGTCCGACTGGTCAGTTTCTATCTGCTATCGATTTTGGCCACGATCACGGTGCGTTCTGGTACCACGAGAAAGTCAGGTACAAGTGCTGTGCCCTTAAGGGTAAGGTGAGATAGCCGTGGTGGTGCGAAGAAGGGCCAAAAATCTACTCGTCTGAATTCCAAATAAGCGAAAATGAGAATACTCAGAAAAATCGGGCAAGGAATGGCAGTATGTCTAGCTTTGCTCTCCTGTAATGCCGATCGTACTTACGCGATCTTCGAGAAGAAATATTATGTAATTTGCGATAGCAGAAGTCACGGGAGCGACCCGCAGGTTTCGGATTGTTTAAGGACTTACGGCGAAGCTTTCCGCTTCGCAAACGATCACAAGCAGAAGAACCGTGGTCATAACGCAACCGTTATGTCAGGCTCATGCAAATCAACCAAGTAGTCGGCGGAGTTTCCATTTTGTTTGCAAGGTTGCTATTGAGGACCTCATTAGCTGCCATTGTACATAATTATCCAACACAACAATTGAAAGTTTGAGGCGTCTGATTCCGTTCAGGCCTCGTCGAATGAGCACGAGGACTCCCTACAAGGCCTCCTTGAACAGCAGTACCTCGCCGACGGTTTCCGCTTTTGCGTTGGGACGGAGGACCTCCCGGGGAGGCTTTTGCCAGTGATTGCGACGACTCTCCGTTGCGACAATATCCCATATATGATACACTTGGTCGCGCCTTAGGAGCGAGCGTATTAGTATGGAAATGGATTGGGAAATATTGCCGAGGGGAGACGTGGCGGCGCATTGGTCGAAGCTGTATGTTTCGATGAACCGGATGGGGGCGATCGCGATGAGCCGCGTAACATGGGAACGGTTGGCGCGGCCAACGGCGGTCGTGATCATGTGGGACCGATTCAACGGGCGGCTCGGGCTTAAGCCGGCCCGGCGAGGGGAGCCGCATGCATATCCGGTAAGAAAATACGGCCGGCGGGGAGGAAAGATCGTGCGTGCATACCGTCTGGTTACCGAGTTTGGGATAGCACCGATGGAGACGATAGAATTCCGGTTTCCGAAGATAGATCTGGACGGAAACCTGATCCTCGATCTGAGGACCGTGAAAACCTCGCCAAAGGCCCATTCACAATGCAGAAAAGCACGGAGAGCCGTCGAAGATCCTGAATGAAAAGAGATCGTGCCCGATCATTCAACCACCAAAGGAGACGGTAAAAAGTTCAACGACCGTTCGAGAGCGGAAAACAAGATAGAGGATCAGCACAAGCAGTGCTGCGTGCACACCCAGAATGGCCATGCCGGCACGATCGAGTCGGCGGGAGGAGTTCCATCCGCCCTGCGCACTCTGAAGGGCCGCTGAAAAAAGCAGGTGGAACCATGGAACAAACCTAAGGAAAACGAACCATTGGCTGACGCCAATGTTCCTGAGCCGCAAAACATCAAGAACAAGGCCCGCGACCGTCGCTGCGAGGGCGATGACGCGGAATTCGGAACTATCTGGGCCAAAATAGTCGATCGCGAATGCGGTCGCCAACAACAACAGCACTCTGGTCAAAAAGTAACCCAGCCTGCCAACTCCCGGAAGATCATTCTTTTCTTTCTTTTCAGCCACGATGGTTTTTTGCATCGTAACACGCCGGGCGTTTTGAACAAAGTTATTTTTTAGCACGATAATATTGCATAGAGCCTGCTCGCACCCGCTGCTGTTTACCAACCATTATTCCGGTTGCAAAATTCACGGATTTGGAAGATAGTTTAGTGCATATGAAATGGATGATCGCCGTGCTGATCGTGGCGACAGCGGTTTCGGCCTCCGCGCAGAAAAGCCGTTCCTCGCAAACGGCCGCCGAGAAACTGGCTGAAGAGAACTGGGCGAAACTTGGCCCGACCGTCGAAGGCGATCGAGGCTTTACGATATTTGGAAAAGGCATAAGGATCAATAAAAACGGGCAGTATGAACTTTGGGTAAGGATCATCCCGGAAAACACGACGGCGTTTGCCCGCCGCTATGGTTTGCCGCGAGAAATGAGGCACGTTGTGCAGTTCGCTACGATCGATTGCGCAAGAAACGTACTCTCGCTTGAAAAAACATCGGTCCTGGGAGCCGACGACAAAGCGATCCCGGCGAAAACGAACCTGCTCACGCCCTCATCAAAGCAGGAAAATGTGAAGCCGGGCTCGATCGGGGAGTCCGTATTCCGCTTTGTGTGTGTCGAGACGACGACGATGCCTCTTACGAACAACTACTGAGAGGTCACATTGATGTTCAAGTCCTTACCCGAGTAAGCAGAAAAGTTCCCAATGCCGCGAATGCCGCGGTCGGAGCCCATACTGCGATCGTCGGCGGGAGCGAACCGATCAGGCCCAACTGATCGAACACACTGATCGTTCCGATATAAACCAGCCATATGCCGATAGCAAAACCTGTGGTCGCCGCCTTCCCTTTCCGGCTGAGGCTCAACGCGAATGGGGCCGTCAAGAGCGCCATCACTAATGGCTGAAACGGCGTCGCGTACTTGCGCTCGAGCGCGACCGCAAAATTCCTTTTCTCAATTTCTGATTCGCTGGCCTCAAGCTGCAGCCGCACCTCTTCCGTGTTCATCTGCGCCGGTTTTCGCGCAAGACCGAGAAACGGATTGGCACCCTCTATGACGGTACCGATGGGGAGCGATGCGCGGGTAACGCTCTCGTCACCTAAATCAAGGCGGTCTCCTTCCTCGCTTACGGTGACGCGGCCGCGTTCCCAAATCGCCGTCGGCGCCCTGTAAACTGACCTAAGCCTTACGCCGTCATCGCCGTAAGAATAAACCGTTAAATCCACAATGTCGCACCGCTCGGTACACCGCTGGCCCGTAAGCCGTGAGGTATTCGATGTCCCGTTGCCGAGCTTGAACGAGATCACCTTTGCATCATCAGCCACCCAGATCTTGTCAGGCAGCACGGGCAGGATGCCGCGGCTGCGGATCTGAAGCCGAAGATCGTCCTGGATACGATTAGATAGGGGGGCGATACGCTCCTGCACCTGCCAATTGATAAATCCAAGCAGAATAGTGAAAAGCAAGCACGGAAGCAAAAGACGATAAACGCTCTGGCCCGCCGATGTCCAGGTGACGATCTCGTTCTGGCGAGATTTGATCACGTACGTCGCGAGGGTTGCGATCATCGCCGCAGAAGCCGATAGCTGGAGATAAATGAACGGCAAGAGAAAGAACAAATACTTGATGAGCAGATAGATGCCATTGTCCATCGTGCCTGCGAACTTCCATAGCTCAAACGCGGTAAAGATCATGAACACCGCCGTAAGGAAAAAAAGCGAAAGAAGATAATATCGAAGGAGATCTATCGCTATGTCGAAGTCGCGCAAACCCGACGTCATATCCAGAAACACGTTGGATAGGCTGGTCTTGCGTTTTCGAGTACGCAGGCGGTTAACCGCGGACGATATCGCATCGCCAACTCGGCCGGCAAATGCGAACCTGCCGGCAGCTGCGAGCCAAACGATCGCAAAAATGCTGAACAGGACCGGAATAAGGCTCCCTGCCGGCACGCTAATGCTTCCGGTACGTGCAAGCTGCTCGCCCAGGAAGGCCAGCAGGTAGTAAGCGATAAGCGCAAGCAGAGCAGACGCGATCGCAAAGCCCCGGCTCTTCCGGTTGTACCGGAGCACGAAGACCGTGGCAAAAATGCAGAATATCAGCGGCGAGGCAGATAGCAGGATCCGGCGGTACCAAAGCAATTCAGCTTCGGTTCGCTGCGGTCCCTCGCGCGTTTTTGCATAATCCGATAATTGATCGAGGCCGAGTTCTTCAGGACTCAGGTCGGTACTGTTGATTCGCTGAACCAGATCGGAGCGGCTGGTCTTTACCGCGTAGCGCACTTCACCAATGTTCTCAGAGAAGTATTTGAAGTTGCCGTCGGATCGGGTAATTGTCGAGCTGACAGCATTCTCGAGGACCAGCTCCGAATCATCTTCGGAGTGATCTATACGACCGCTCCGTGAGGTGATCAGCCTTACAGTGCCGCTGGCCGGATCCTCATTGTGGACGAATATATTCTTCCATTTGCCGGTTTCAATGTCGCCGCCCTTTACATATATCGTAAAGCCGGCGATCTCTGTATTGAAAACGCCGGGCTCGATAGGTGATTCCAGTTTGTGAAGAGCACTTCGAAGAGCGACCTGGCGGACGATACCTGCTGCCGCTGGAACGCCCCTTAGATTAACAAAAACGGCAAACAGCGAAAGAACCACGCCCAGCATTAGGAATGGGATGGCTATCGCAAAGTTACCCACCCCAGCGGCCTTGATCGCCACGATCTCGCTGTCGTTCTGCATTTTGGTCAGGCCGATTATTACCCCGACGAGAGCTGCCATCGGACAGGTAAACGAGACCACGTTAGGGATAAGCGCAATGCTTAGCTGCCATATAAGGCTGGATGGGACATTTGCACTGAAAAAGATATCTGAAAAACGTCCGGCCTGCTGGACGAACAAAATGACACTCAGCAGCACCCACGAAAAAACAAAATACGGAAATACCGAACGTATAAGATAGATAGATATCTTCCAACTGAGACGCATTGTCAGAGGTTATACGGCTGTGCCTGCGAGACGTTCTCGCGCAAGGTCGCGGCCAATGATCCCGCTCAGGAACGGCCGCAAATAAGCTGAAAGCTCACCGATCGCTCGCGAATGGAGGCTTGTATTTTCGACAAACCGCACGGGAGCAAGATTATCAACACTGTTCAACACCAAGACGTGGCTCACGCCCAGCCGGTAGTGCCGTTTTTCGTTTCGGCACCTTCCGCAAAACATGTGAAGATCCGCGGAAAGCCACTGTTCGTCACCATTCGACCATTGACGCGAACATGACGCACAGCAAGATCGAGAGGGCAGAAAGCCGGCGAGCCTCAATAGCCAGAACTCGAAATACAAGATGACGGCATCAAGGCCAATCCGATCGCTAACGCCGGAATCAAGACAGCTTTTCAGCATTCGATATGTCGTCAGCTGCGGGTCATGCGGAGGGACCAATGCGGTCAGCAGTTCGACAAGATATGAAAAGCTTCGGAGAAAATCGGGGTCGCTGGCCGCAAAGAATCTGGATGTTTGCAGCTCGACATTCTCTATAATGACCAACTCACGGTCTTCCTTTTCAAAATATGTAAGATTGACGGTCGAAAAGGCCTCAAGAGTGCTGCCGAATCGGCTCTTGAGCCGCTTTGCTCCCTTTGCGACGCCCCGAACAATGCCGTGGTCGCGGGTAAAAAAGACGACGATACGGTCAGCCTCGGCCAGGTTATAGCTCCTTAGAACGATGCTTTCCGTTTCAACTATCGGCATACCCTGCCTCTATCTCGCAAACCCTTCAAACACGAAGACAAATAAAAACAGACGGACACTAGAAAGGAATGAAGTACAGCACCCAAGCGATAAGGAGGCTTATCCCGACGAATTGGAGAAAAGTCTTCAGGCCATAAAGCACACGCTCGCGAGGAGTTCCGGAAGAGAAGACCCCGAAACAGATGGCGACGAAGAATGCAAAACTGATGAGGTACAAAAAATGGATCATTGCTTTCTACCCAGGTTGATATCAACTGCGTCGATGACTGCAAGATAATTAAGGAGCCCTGCAACCTCAAGAAAACGGCCGCCGTATTCAAATGTCGCTCGAGCTGCTACATCGCGCGCGGGTTCTACAGAAAGGAGGAAGCTGAGCAGGTCTCCGAGACCGTTCCCAAAAGTGGCAAAGACATTGAGTAAATAAAGCAAGGCACCATCCTTGAATTCAAAACCGGGATAATAGGCACCACCGCTCAATATCGCTATGACGAACATTGACCAGATCGAAACCGAAATCATCAAGCCCCTCACGTATCGCTTCTGCATCAGATGGCCGCCGCCAGGAAACAGCCAAGCCAAAAAACCAACAAATACTGTATTTCCGTCCATCAATTTACTTGATCAAGGGGCCCATTGAAGGCCGCATGATATTAAACCAAATTAGCAAGTGTCGGGGTCTCGACAGCTAAAGAATCTGTCAAGAGACACTTCGCACGACATTGAAAACAGGCCACTTATTGAACAGCCGATCGTCGCGACGCTGCCTTACAAGCGGCGACAAATTCCGAGAAGAGCCGAAGCGAAAGCGGATCAGACCGCCAGTTCAATTCAGGATGCCACTGCACTCCAAATACCCAGCGGTCATCACGCACATCTTCGATGCATTCGACCATGCCGTCGTTCGCCACCGCAGTGACAGCTAAATTCTCACCCAGCCTACGAATAGCCTGATGATGGTGAGAATTCACTTTAACTTCTGAGAGGCCCGTTTCACGAACCGCCGAGGCCAAACGGCCATTCTGCTGTACCTTGATAACATGGGAAGCCCTATCAAGAGGTATCCCCTGCTCATGTTTTATCGGGCGTTCGACCATTGAGTCGATGTCCTGTATAAGATCGCCGCCCCTGTAAACATTAAGCGCCTGCATACCGTAGCAAATCGCAAAAACCGGGATAGGCTGTTTTTCAGCTGCCGACAATACCATGAAATCGGTCATATCTTTCTCAGGAACGACCTTTTTCAACCTTGGGTGCGGGTCTTCTCCAAAAAGAGATGGGTCAACATCAGTATCGCTGCCCGGAAGCAGGATACCATCGAGATCCGCAACGGCTTCAGCAACAAACTCCTCGTCCGGGATCAGCGGCAGGTGTACCGGAACGCCGCCCGCTCCTTCGACGGCCTCGCTATAATCGCGGCCGAGGTAGAATCGGCGGGTCTCTATCTCGATCCTCATTGTGATACCGATCCGAGGTCTTGACGCCATATCTTACACAATGTTCAATCAAACTCGATAGCAATGTCAATTTGGGGATTTAGCGCCCAACCCTTATCATTTAGGTTTTATGGAACTCGGCAGGCAAGAAGATCGGATACGTTCAACCACCGTGCTTTTGGTTAGAAGGAACGGGGCCGCAGCGATCGCAGGAGACGGCCAGGTAACACTTGGCGACACGGTGATAAAGAGCACGGCGAAGAAGATCAGGCGGCTTGCGAACGGCGAGATCTTGGTCGGATTTGCCGGGGCCACAGCGGATGCATTCTCGCTTTTGGCCAGATTCGAATCGAAACTTGCGGAATTTCAGGGGCAGCTTGAAAGAGCAGCGATCGAATTGAGCAAGGACTGGCGTACGGATAAATATCTGAGAAATCTTGAGGCCCTGCTGATCGTCGCAGACAAAAACGATGCGTTCCTGATCTCGGGAAAGGGTGATGTGATCTCTTCAGATGACGGCATTCTTTCGGTGGGCTCCGGGAGCATGTACGCAACAGCAGCAGCCAGGGCACTGCTTCGCCACACCGATCTTTCGGCTCGAGAGATCGCAGAAGAATCTTTGCGCATAGCCGGCGAGATCTGCATCTATACGAACAGCGAGCTCATTGTAGAAGAGCTTTAGAAATTATCCAGGCATGGCCGGGCTGCATTTGAAAGCAGCGCACAGAATGGCCTGATGCGATCGACCGAAATATGACGATCTATCTTGGCGGCGAGACCGCCGCAGCACAAATCGCTCTTGATTCGCTGACGCCGCGACAGATCGTGGAGGAGCTTGATCGGTACGTTGTCGGCCAGTCGGCCGCAAAACGGGCCGTGGCTATCGCACTTCGGAACCGTATCCGCCGCCAAAAGCTGCCGGATGAGATAGCCCGTGACGTGCTTCCAAAGAACATCCTAATGATCGGATCGACTGGTATCGGAAAGACGGAGATCGCACGAAGGCTAGCGCGGGCCGCTGATTCGCCCTTTATAAAGATAGAGGCTTCAAAGTTCACCGAGGTAGGCTATGTTGGCCGCGATGTCGAAAGCATGATCCGTGAACTGACGGAGATAAGCGTCGAAATGTCTCGCCAAACTGCATACGAAGAGGTAAAGGCGATGGCTGAAGCCAATACGGAAGAGAAGCTTCTGGACATTTTACTGCCTCCGGTAGCGATCGATAACTGGGCGACGGCCTCGGACGGTGAAAAGCAGGGTTCCGCCGGGTCGTCATATGAGAGAACCCGTGAGAAGCTGCGCGAACAACTCCGTCGGGGTGACCTGAATGAAAGGATCGTTGAGATCGAGACGCAGGACCGTGGAAATGCGACCATAGATTTTGTCGGCGGCCAAGGAATGGAAGAAATGGGTGTCAATCTTAAAGATATGTTCGGAAACCTCTTCCCCGCCCGTACGGTTCGCCGAAAAATGAAACTCGCAGACGCGCGCTCGGCCATGCTGCGTGATGAGCAGGAAAGCCTTATAGACATGGAAAGCGTGATAAGGTCGGCGATAAAGAGAGCGGAAAATTCAGGTATCGTGTTTCTTGACGAGATCGATAAGGTGGCAGGCCGTGAAGGCGGCGCCGGCCCCGATGTTTCCCGCGAAGGGGTGCAGCGCGATCTGCTGCCTATCGTAGAAGGAACGAACGTGAACACCAAGTATGGAATGGTGAATACAGAACACATCCTGTTCATTGCGGCAGGGGCGTTTCACGTTTCAAAGCCTTCAGATCTTATCCCAGAGCTTCAGGGCCGCTTCCCTATTCGCGTGGAGCTGGAGGCGCTGACGGTAGATGACCTTAAGCGCATACTTACACAACCGAAGAATTCGCTGATAAAGCAATACCAGGCGCTGCTTGCGACCGAAGGCATCGAGCTGGAATTTACACCCGACGCCGTTTCTCGGATCGCAGAAATGACGGCCGAAATGAACCGTTCGACCGAGAATATCGGTGCCCGCCGGCTCCATACACTATTAGAAAAGCTGCTCGAAGAAGTCAGTTTCCTGGGCGGAGAACTTCAAGAGAAGAAACAGGTCATCGACGTGGATTATGTCGAGGAGCGGCTTGGCGGCCTGATCCAGGACCAGGATCTCCGTCAATACGTTCTCTAAGAATTGATGCCTGCCCAAGCACGCCCGCTATGCGATCATTCCAAAGCACAAAGTTCCGCGGCCGGATGAGTTCTGTGCTGCTGGTCCTTCTGCTAACGGCAGGCGGCTTGTTCCTTGCCGGCTGTGGAAAACGCAAGCCGCCGCTTCCGCCCCTTCCGAAGGTAGCGCAGCGGGTGGAAATATCTGGTTTCCAGCGAGGCAACAATGTGATCCTTTCCTGGCAAATGCCGGAAAAGAATGCCCCGCAGAGCGACGTCCGCCACATCGCTCGAGTGGAAGTTTACAGGCTTGCCGAACCGTTGACCGCACCTTTGACGATGACAGAGGCCGAATTCGCATCACGCAGTCTTCTCATCGCTTCGGTGAAGGTTACCGACAGCGATTTTGGGAGCAAAAGATACACATTCACGGATCCACTTCAGCTTGGAGGCCAGTCGGTAAGGCTTCGCTACGCCGTCCGGCTGGTTAATTCGGCCGGCCAACGGGCAGCATTTTCAAATTTTCTGCTGATCGAGCCCGAGGCAAAGGTTGCGGACGTCCCGGCAGCACTTACCGCCGAGGTCACTCAGGACGCGATCAGGCTTAAGTGGACGGCCCCCGCTCGGAATGCCGATGGCACTGTTCCTGTAAATCTGATCGGATATAACATCTATCGTTCGGGAAGCGCGGAGACCGCCGGAACGATCATAAATCGTGAGATCGTCGCGGAAGCTGAATTTGCGGACCAGAATTTCGAATTTGGGAAACAGTATTTTTATTTTGTCCGTGCCGTGTCAGCCGGGGCCGGAGCGACGCGAACCGAAAGCGGCGAATCAAACATCGTAGAGGTTAAACCAGTTGATACCTTTCCACCCTCTGCACCCGATTCGATAACGATCGCCGCCTCACCGGCATCGATCTCAATATTCTTCCCGCCAAATCCGGAAACAGACATCGCAGGGTACCAGATCTACCGCACAACCGATGCATCGCAGCCAAAGCCTGAATGGAAGCTTCTGACGCCCGATCTCCTTGATACTACGACATTTATTGACTCAGATGTCGTAAAGAACGTCGAGTATTGGTACTACATAGTGGCCGTGGACAAATTTGGAAATCGTTCAGAGCCAAGCAGCGTCGTATCTGACCGGATACCGGGCGGTTCTGCTTCACCTGATGACACTACGCCGGGTTCCGAAGAAACAAAACCAGAAAACTATGCATTTGAGCGTGCTAATGTAATAGATGACAGATGGGTGCCTAACTAATTGTATTTGAGACGTTTACGTGATCACACTTTGAGAATAGGCAAAAAAGACGGGGATCAGCGTCTCCAATAAAGAAAAGGCTTGCTGCATGCCGGCAACAAGCCTTCTATCTTTTACTAACTGCCCTCTGTCGAGTCAAGAGCATCGCGCCGACAAGACTCTCAAGAGCGTTCCCTTTGGCGGAACTCCCGCTCCTACTTTCCAAACGTTGGATTTCAAAAACCGGGCGACCATTGGGCCGGAAGTTTGTCAATCAACTTCCTCGTACCGTAACGCGTTCAGTAAGAAAACTATAACTATTTCTGGCGTGTTTGTCAATGTTTTTTGCAAGATTTCGACATTATCTCAAGATTTTTTTAGCTCGAGAGGTATAGGTCACAGGCCAATCGGCTCTGCTCGCGGAAATCTCCTCTTATCAACATTTACGAGAACCTATCTTTTCGGCACTAAGTGATTTCAGCAAACTCCGATATTATTATCAGCTATGAAAACAGAGTTTCGAGCGGATTTTCGGCCGTCAAAGATCGTCTGTGTAGGAAGGAATTATCGTGATCACGCGGCGGAACTTGGCAATCAGGTTCCGCGAGCGCCAATGCTGTTCTTGAAGGCACCATCAGCCGTCATTTTCGATGGAGATGCGATAGTTTTGCCCGAGTTCTCAGATCAGGTTGAACACGAAGCAGAACTTGCCGTGATCATCGGGCACCAATGCAAGAACCTTGCCGAAAATGACGACCCATTCTCATTTGTTCAGGGATTCACCTGTTTGAATGATGTGACCGCCCGGGACCTACAGCGGACAGACGGCCAATTTGCGAGAGCCAAGTCGTTTGACACTTTTTGCCCAATTGGCCCGATGATAGAAACCGAGCTGGAAGTTTCGGATCTGAAGATCGAGTGCAGGGTAAACGGCGTGATAAAACAGGCAGGCCGAACATCCGAAATGGTCTTTCCGATAGATCATTTGATACGATACATCTCAAAGATGATGACGCTTCTCCCGGGCGACCTTATCGCAACGGGCACGCCAGCCGGCGTCTCCAAACTGAATTCGGGAGATATTTGCGAGATCGAGATCGAAGGGATCGGGATCCTGAAGAACCCGGTCATGTGAACAAAGGGGGCTGAAAGGTAATAATTTCCCTTTTGCATGATAAGACACCAGAGTCTCGAGCGAAACTCCGAGCGGGATGGTGCGGTTAAAAATACGGCCTGTTCGAAGCAAGATCACTTAACACATACCTCAAAACCATATGAAGTTCTTTATTGATACAGCCAATCTCGATGAGATCCGAGAGGCAAACGAGATGGGCGTGATCGACGGCGTCACGACCAATCCGTCACTCGTAGCGAAGGAAGGGGATGTCGATTTCAAGGATCATATCGAAAAGATATGCTCAATCGTTAAAGGCGACGTTTCCGCCGAAGTGACCGCTCTTGATGCTGTTGGAATGATCGGTCAGGGCCGAGAGTTGGCACGGATCGCGCCGAACGTAGTGGTCAAGTGCCCGCTAACCGTCGAAGGACTGAAAGCGACTCGCACACTAACGGATGAAGGGACCGGCGTGAACGTCACGCTTTGCTTCTCTGCAGCCCAGGCCATACTGGCGGCAAAGGCCGGTGCAAAGTATATATCGCCATTCATCGGCCGGCTTGACGATATAAGTACGAACGGGCTGCAGCTGATCCAAGACATCGTCCAGATCTACCAAAACTACGATTTCAAGACTGAGGTGCTGGCGGCCTCTATACGTCATCCGATGCACATTGTGGACTGTGCTCTTGTAGGGGCCGATGTTGCGACGATTCCATTTAAGGTGATCGCCCAATTGACGAAACATCCGCTAACCGATAAAGGACTGGATGCTTTCCTGGCCGATTGGAAAAAAAGCGGTCGAAGTTGAATCAGTGCAAAAGTCGTCGCAGTTCGGCGTGTATGGCCGCGGCTTCGCTGTTTTGCTGGAGTCCTCCGCGGTACCGGGAAGCAAATTCCTCATCAGAACCCTCGAGCAGGACGATCTCCCTAAGTTTCCCAATATGCAGGCTTACTGCTCCCTCCGTAAACCCATCGCGTTGGGATAAGAGTTCATCGATATCAACTATCAGTCCCGAAAACCTTCTGAGCCACGCGAATTCCGGATCTTCAAGCAGTACGTTAAGGAACGCCCCGGCAGAGAGCTTACCGTTGATACCCTCATAAATGCCTCGTTCAAAATCAATCAGCGATTTATGCAGCGAAAGAAGAAGATTGCGGCCATTCTTAAGCATTTCTAGTTCGGTCATACACCAACATTATAACGCCTAACCAAAATTTATTAGACGCCTGAAGATTGTTAATTAGACGTCTAATTGATTTTGCTTCGACGGCTAAGTAAAGTATAGTAGCCCTCTAATAATAGATACTTTGCCCGCTCACAAGCAGGCAACAAGAACGCTTAAAAGCGATCATCGACTTGAGCAAATGAGAATTGAAGACACGGTGAGCTATATTCTTGCCAATGCAGGAACCGCACACCGAAACCTTATCGAGGAGCAGATCAGCCCGCTTGGCCTGCATTCGCGCCAGCTTTTTGTGCTTATCGAACTTTGGAAGGAGGACGGCCTGAGGCAGATCGACCTGGCATCCAGGCTGGGTATCACTGCAGCAACCGTGAACAAGGCTCTCGGCGGCCTCCTCGAGAATGATTTCGTAACACGCGTTAAGTATGAGAACGATGCCCGGTCCACTCGAATATGTCTTACGAGAAAGGGCCGGGAAATACGTCCCAGGGTCGAGGCGGTATGGTATCAGATCGATCGGCAGACAACCGGCGGCCTGACCGAAGTGGAGGAGACGATGCTCCGCCAGCTCTTGCCGAAGCTGGTAGTCGAGATCATTTGATCAGCTAAATAGGAGAAGGAGGTGTGAAATGAAGATCTTGTTCGCGACTGACGGCGGCAAACAAAGCGAGGCCGCGATAGGGCTCATTAAACGTTTGAGTATCGGAGAAGGTGATGAGATCAAGGTAATAAGCGTTGTTGACATGGCCTTGCCGATGGCTATCGATATATACGGCGGTTATATTCCGGATACGGGAGACATCGAAAAAGCTGCCCGTGAAAACGCTGGCAAGATCGTTGCGGATGCGGCGGCAAAACTACAGGCTGAAAGAGAAACTGCGGCGGTTTCGCTGATGACCGAGGTGCTTTTCGGCTCTCCGGACAGCCGGATCGTCGAAACTGCAGAAGAGTGGAAAGCCGACCTGATCGTAGTCGGATCACACGGGTACAGCAGGTGGGAACGCCTGCTGCTCGGATCCGTGTCGTCGTCGGTGGTCCATCACGCCCCATGCTCGGTGCTTGTTGTCAGGGTTCCATCCGGTGATTAAATGGACCGCTGGCTGACAGTCAATTCGCTTTGTTTCGATCTGGCCGTTCGGCGAAGCTGGAACTGCAGGCTTATAGAACATCGGGACGGCAACATCGTCTTGAAAGGTGTTTTTGACGTTGATGTGGAGCACCCGCATCTGGGAAAAATTTCGGCCGGTACCGTATCGCACGAGTATTTCTGGTCCGATCGATGGTACAACGTATTCAGATTTCATCGCCCTGACGGAAGTTTCTTAATGTACTACTGCAACGTTGGAATGCCGCCGGTTCTTACGGATAATGTGCTCTATTATATCGATCTTGACATTGACGTAATGATCCGAAACGACGGCGAAGCGATCGTGCTCGACCGGGATGAATTTGAACTTAACTCGACACGGTATGGCTACCCGACTGACGTCAGGAAACGGGCACTAAAGGCGGTCGATGAGCTGCTGCTATTGGCGCGCCGCGGCGAATTTCCTTTTGATGCTGGATATCTTACGCAACCAATCGGCTATTGAACCGTGAATCCATTGTCCGAATAATTCTCTTTGAGGAAGTACTATCATGATGAGCTTTAGAATCGCGCTCCTGGCTTCTATTTTCGCAGGGTTGACAGTGACCGCATTTGGCCAGCAGAACACGACCACCTCCCCGCCGGACCGTTACAGTGAACCGACCGTCGGAATGTCGCAAGACATTGCCCGGATAGCCGCATCCGTCCAATCGATGACGCAGACTTTGAGAGACTTCGTGGACAAGTTCGCAAAGGCGGAAGGCATATCGCTAAGCGAGAAGCAGGCACGGCTAGTAATGGGAATGCAGTTATTGGTGCAATCCGAACAGCGGCTGGCTACATTGCAGAAGTATCAGATCGAGCTTGTCGAAAAGGAAGCACAGCTGCGGACCCGGTTGAATCAGATCGAGAACGACCTAACCGAACAGGCACTCGAAAGGAGCCTTGCATTCGAGGGAGGCACGCGAACGCCTGAGATCAAGGAGAACAGGCGCAGAACGCTTCAAGCTGAGAGGGCTAGCCTAATGAGTGTTATGCAGCAGGTCCAATCAAGCCTTATGGAAGCGGGACGCGATGTTAGAGAAGCCCAGAGCTTTGTGATCAGGCTGCGGCGGACCTATTTGCCGCAGGTTGAACGCGAGCTTGCAGAGCAGTAATTTCCATCCGAACTAGATCAGAATGAAAAGGCCGGCCCTTTCTATCTTGATTGAATTCGAAGAATATAACTGCAAACTGCCAGGCTGACTCCCGGAGCGAGGTTCACCTTTTCGCCGATCGGCAACTCGAAGCTGTTTATTGCCGCCGCATTCCTGCCTTCGTTCACGACCCAAAACTTCCCGGTCCCGTCGGTATGTATCGTCAGGTGACGGCGGCTTATTTCAGGATCACCCGCGAGCGTGATGTCAACCGGCCTCGACTTAGATCCCCGGCCGACCACGACCACGTTCTGAAAAATAGGCACTACGTTTTGCCTGACACCGTTCAGCCAGATCTCGAGCTTGTAAAGCTCTGTGACCCGGCGACGAACGTTGGTCATTTCCTCACCGTCCTCGATGGTCGGATCGGTCGGCGGCACCTGCTCGCTGAGTTTGGTATTCGGGATCGTCTCGGGAAGAGATGCTCCGAAAGGCGGGGTATAGTCCAGCGGCCGCGAAACGGGGGGCGTCAGGTTCGGGCTTGTCGGTATTGCGGTCGAGGTCTTTTCGCGGGCTGGCGGGGCCGCAGGCATCTTAGTTCTGGGCAGCACACCCGTCTTTCCTGCAGACGGATCTTCCCAGCTATGCTGCACCCTTACGTCGCCTTTCTCTAACGTGCCATCCACCCGAAGTTCGATAACAAAGGACTTTGTCTCAAGCTTCTTCCGGCCGGCGATCTCCTTTGCCCGCTCCGCAAGGATGTGGTAAAGGCCCTGCTCGAGTCCCTTTCGCTTTACGCCTTTCCATTCTTTATCGTCCTCGCTGCTAAGAAAGATGGCATACTCGCTTGGAATTATTGTCGTTCCCTGCGGCAGGGGGACCATTTCGGCCTGCATCACGGCCTCGACGGCTCTCGCGATCTTTACAATAAACTCTTCGGCCTTGCTGCGGGGCTTTACCTGCGCATCGCGAGCCGCCTCTTCCAGGACAGCCTCGGCCGATTCGCCGTCGATCCATCTTCTGACTTTTTCAAGTATGCTCAGAGCTTTATCTCACCTCCGTCACAAGGATCAGTTCTCATCCAGATCCACATACTTTCCGTTGAGCCAGCCCCGAGTGGCTGACGGGGCATCGGCCCTCACTCTTCCCTGCTCGAGGACATCAACCTGATGCCAGTTATTCTCGGTACGGACTATTCTAACGCGGGAGTTTCGTGTTACCAGCCCGATCGGCTCATTATTAATATTGGGCGCGGGACGCAAATTGATATCCGTGTTCGCACGGCCCGTGCGTGTGCGGAACAGGCCGCCTAGCTCAGGCAGGTATCCTGAACCCTGAAGCGTCGAATGGGTGAGAAACAGCCCGCCCGCAAAAAGGCCAAGCAGCAAGGTGATGAGTGCGAAACGACGAAGCATCGCGATGCTTCTACCGGATCTCGGTGAAACTTCCCTCCCCACAGCATTCGGGATCTCGATCTGTAGCTTAGAGATATCCTGAAGCGGCCTCAACTGATCGACCAAAGGCGGCTGCGGCTTGATCGCGGGCAATTCCTCATGTCCATTGCCCGCGACGCGAGACCCTTCCGAGAGCGGCGTCGTTACAGCAAGACTCCGCGAGTTCAGATCCCTTGATGTGTTGAAGCGTGCTCGCTGCGGGGCGATCGGCGTAAAACCGCTGCCATAATGAGTTTGAGGAACCGCTGCAGGCCGCGCGCGTACCCGGGTCGATATCTCGCCTTCGTCACCGAAACGCCTGACCTTTTCCAGATCCTGCCAAAATTCGTCTATCGAACCGTGCCTGTTTTCTGGCGCCCGGCTGGTCGCCTTTGCCAGGACCTGCCGCAACTCGTCGGCCCAGGGTTTTTGACGAACTGCGATCGGCAGGTCCGTTATCTGTCGATTGGCGTAAAAACGCGGAGACTCACGTGTCAGCAGCGTATAAACGCACTTCGCAAGAGAGTAGATATCGGCGGCCGGAGTAAGGACCCCGACAAATAAACCGTCGCTTCCATCCGCCAATGGACTGTGTTCCGGTGCAGCGTAGATATTCGTCCCGACACGGGTTATCGGTGCGTCCGAATTCCCAAGCCTGGCGACCCCGAAATCGGCGATCTTCACAATAGCGCGGTCCCGCGTCAGAAGCAGATTTTGCGGTTTGATATCGCGATGTATGACGCCCTGAAGGTGGGCATGCCGCAGCCCGGCGCAAACCTGTTCCACGTAGTTGAATGCCTCATCGAAGCTGAGGCCCCTGTCGCGAACAAGTTTCTGAAGGTCACCACCCTCAAGATATTCGAGGACCAAATAATGGAAAAGCGTTCCGTTTACGTCTCGTGCAGTGCCGTGGCCAAGCCGGTTTATTATGTTCGGATGCCTGACGCGATCGAGAGCGATAGCCTCGTTCTGAAAATTCTCGACCAAAGTTCGCTCAAGATCGGTATCGAGGTCGTCTTGAAGAAATACGTTGAGGGCCTTGATAACGACCAATCGATGAGGAGACTGTTCCGATGCTAAGGCGTCACGGGCTGCAAAGATCTCCGCATAACTTCCGCGCCCCAAACGTTCGAAAACGTCGTATCTTTTGTCAAGCCTGCAATTATTGAGCGATAGTTCCTTCATCAGATCTATCCGGCACGAACGGCCTCCGCGCCGGAAACGCCGCATTTATGTACGCTATTATAATTGCAAAGTTCGAAAAAGACACTATAAGAAAAATGCCCGCCGGCAATGACAGGCATTGGCCGGCAGGCAAGTCTCGTTCGCGGAGAAGATGACGAACGATGTGGCAGATAGATCGGTCTGTGTCCGCAATGCGGCCGCCGGAGCGGACCGCACCGAATTAGCTAAGTTCAATCTGTCGAACGCTCAAATCCGGTCGTCTGCACGTATTGGAAGAACGGCGTACCCGGAGGTATTCGGGTCGGATCAAGGAACGTGCTGTCGAACACCCAGTTACGTATCGGCGGATTGTACACCGTGTTGCAGCATTTGAATGACCCGTTGTTGTTCCTGGAATTGAACAAGTTGATGAGCGAACCTGCATAGTCCAGCCGGACGTTTGATGCGCCGCTGCCCGACCACCTTTCCAGGAAACGCTTGAAATTGTGGACACCGCCATTAAGCCGCGGCGAAATGCCGCCCTGGTGGGGCGTCGCCTCGCGGCTGGCTATCGTGTCGCCTGAGATCATCGCAAACCGCATAGTGGTCGTCGTCGCAAGGCGGTTGCTTTGGTTATACGGGCTCGTCACCGGGCTCGAAAAGCTCTTTCCATCGTTCCAGTTATTGGACAGGATCGTGACCGAATCAGCCACGATCGAGGCAGGGATATGGACAGGCGTATCGAAAGGCCGGAATTCGTTATATGGCGTGTTACCCGTTGCCGGGACAGTATTGACGTGCGTTGCGTTGTAGTTACCCATTACGTAAACCCCGTTCTCTGACGCCACAGTAAAACCGCGCGTATTGGCAGGGGTGACGGCGTCGTAGATACCGGGCAAAACGGTTCCGTTAATCAGCCGGACGCCGCGGCGATAATACCTATGGTCGACGGACGCAGCAACATCAGGCATCACGAGCTGGTCACGATACCGTTCTGCCTCGGTTCCGTATGCCGTGTTCAAAACACCATTTCGGTTGGCGTCTTCGCCCGCTTGCAGCACACCATCGTTGCCCAGGCCGGAACCGTAAACGTCTTCCATGTCGAACTCGCCATCAAAATCTGCGTCGCCTCGGCGGTCTGAAACATAGAGTACCCACCCACCCTGCTGCGGTATATCAGCGCTTGTCAGCCCGACACCGCCATTAGATATCGCAAACTGAGTGTTAACCGGAAACAGGCCGTTAAAGTCACCGCGGAGAAAACGCCGAAGATTAGCGATGTCGATGTCGACCATGCTCATCACGCCGTTTCGCGTCAGTGTGGTGAGGTTCGGATAATAGGTCGTCGAACGCTCGTCATAATGAAAGCCCTCGCGCATATCGAACATCTTAATCGGGAAAGGAACGACCGCCTTGTCAAACAAGAGGGCTGCGTTGTCAACGCTTGCCAGCTTCATGGCAAAGCGCTCGAGCCCGCCCGTAGGATCGCCATTCTGACCTGTGCAGCCGCTGCTGCAGCCGTTCGCCAATTTTGTCGCATCGACGGAGCTGAAACGCACGACGGCATTATAGTAGTCGGTCGAAATGAATGACGTCATGAAGGAGGTCGGGCTGCTGACCGGCACCGCGGGCCCGTTCAGCAAGAACCGCTGCAGCTTTATCACGGACCGGCTGTCCGTTCCCGTAGAAGGAGCCTGCGGGGTCGTCGCGGTCAGGGATGAGGTTGCCGGCGTATGCTCATATCCAAAGATCTGGAACCGACTGCCTAGATTCAAGGCCTGCTCGGTGACCCCGAGGCTGAGAATATCTTCGGTAATGTCTTTCGTAATGATCGCGTTCGTTACCTCATCGGTGGCAACAGTCTCAACCTTGATCCAAACTTCGCGAGGCGAACCTGTGTGCAGCCTCTCGCCGTTGACACGCGTCGGAGTATAACCCCACGCTAGATCGCCCAAAGTACGCCTCATCGGCTTTGGTTCATAGCCGCGCGCGCGAAGCGGAAGAACGACATTTGAAGTGTTCGGGTTTGCCCCCTGACCGATATTGTCGCCGTCGAGCCTGATGCCGCAGGGACCAGCGACGGGAGACGTGCCGACACCGGATGCACAGCCCGGAAGCTTGGCCTTGCTGTCGGCAAGGCTGATGCGAATGCCGGTTTTGTTCGCAAATCGTTCGCTTCTCTGGATATCGTTGTCGGCTAGTGCCGCTGTTACAGGCACAGCCGTCGTACCGTTTGAAGTAAGATCGCCGCCGTTTGGCCCAGGAATCTCTTTCCCGCGCTTGACCATCTCTATCAGGTCGGCATTCGCATCGCCCACCTTGAGAGGCAGCTTGAGCGGTTTCGTCAAATTCTGAAGATTCCCGTCAAAGATAGCAGCCTGCGATGCAAAGTTCGTGTTTAGACGACTCGGCGGAAGATCGGGGTCGGCCCACTGGCCTGATCCGAAAACGTTGGGTGTTCCGTTAAGCACACTACCCCTATCGGGCAATAGCTGGCGGAAAGTCCCGGATGCGTTCTTGATCCAGGTTTGGTTATTCGCGCTGTCGCCAGTAAACCAGTTTCTCCAGCTTTGTGTAATGATATGCCCAGCAGCCGTAACTCGAGAGTCAAAATAGACACCTTCCGTACCAGGCGAAACAAAGAAATGGCGATTCGAGTGGACGCGTCCTCCGAAACTGAAACGCGGCGGACGATACAGTTCCAGGTCATCTTCATAAAAGATACCGAACTGGAATATAGGGATACGGTTGTTCAGAACGTTGCGTGTCAAGCGGACCTGCGTGCCGGTATTGTCGGTCGCGGTCGTGCGCAGCCGCCAGGTGTCCCGGATAGCATAAAGGCCCGCATATGGACCGCCTGAAAGTAAGGCGGCCGTACTGTTGGAAGATTGATCGAGTTCGGGCACGAGGTCGAATTCTCCACCAAGCGATCTGGATATACCGGGCACGGTGTTGGGGTTGACGACGCGAGCCAGGTCGGTGGCAGATGGATTGAGCTTTCGCTCGAAGACCTTGTTGAAATTCCGGGTCATCACCTCCAGGCTGGCTTGCGCAGCGTAGAGCGTGCGGGCCTCAGCGGTCTCATTGCCGACCGCGGCCGCCTCCGCGGCAGTACGCGAAAGCGAGAACGCCACAAAAACGCTGATCAGAGCCAATACGAACAGTGCTATCACAATGGCCGAACCACGTTCACCTGACTTGGGATCCCTAATTTTCGAAGTTTCCTGGCTGATAATTGTTTCTTTCATATCCATCCGCCTCGTAGTCTCGCTAATTTGCGTCATAACCAAGATTTCTAGTACTGAAGGTTGCCGTTTCATTTATTCGAACCGGCTGTCCTCGAGCGTCGAGCTCTGTTGTCCGCGCTGAAATGGTGACCCGCACCTGCCGGACTGCGGCAAGAGCTGCCAGGTCATCGTCAGCCGTTCCCGGAATTCCGTCAGGCCCCGCGCTCGGATTATCGACTTCCGAGCCGTCATCCAGAACGTATCTGATCTGAAAGTTCTCGACTCCATAGACCAGAGGTTCATCGACGAAGGCAGCGACAGATGGCGGCGGCTGGTTTACATACTCGCGTCGCATCAAGGTCCCATCGGCCGTAACGTAATAAGTGATCATCCTCACACGAACGATGCTTGCAGGAGTTGTGATGTTCCTGAGTATGCCGGTAGCACCGGTCTGATTGAAGCCAAGCGGGTCGCCGTTCGCGAACTGGATCTTGTTCGTTCCGCTGAGCCCGGTGGCGACGGCAAGCGTCGAGCCATTGTTGCCTGTGATCAAGTAAAGGTCGTTGATACGGCAGCTCGCATTGCTCCCGCTGATCGGAACTATCTCATCGATCCCGGTACCGGTCGTCGTTGCCGCGTTAATGTTGAGAGGCTGAGAGACAGCTCTGTCCCCGACACCGACAAGATTGAAAGTCGAGTCTTTGAAGAGAAACGTGACCTGGTCTGTATGGACGTTCGGCGCCTGGTTGAACGTATTAAGCGTGATATTGTTGCCGGCGATGATCGGCGGAACAAGGTCACGTGTATTGTCGGTATCGGGCGGCGTACCCAAAAGCGGCGCGATGCGGGCATTGCGGATAACTACCGAATGCAGCAGCGGATAACCAAAGCCGGCGTTATAGGTGTCCCTGCCTACTAAATTCAGTCCCAGCCGTGCGTTCTTTGTCAGCTGCACATTGTTGCTTACGGCCCCGCGGCTTTGTCTGGCCACCTGCAACACACCGTAAATGGAACCGCTGACCACCATAAATATGACCATGGCAGCCAGCAATTCCATGAGCGAGAAACCAGCCTCGTAACGCCGATCCCCGTCCATTCCAACTTTGGCTTTTTCGTTGTCTTTCATATTCGCTCCGCTAGTCACCGACCACATAGTCGGTAAGCACTGTCCGCAAAACCTCTTGCCTTCGAATAGCCCCGATCAAGTAGGTAACACGCACCTCGACCGAACGGATCTTTACCTCGTTGGGCCCTGGTGTCGGGCAATTATATGAGGGCCGGTCCGGATCACATTCGTCTGTGATAATGATCTGGCGTGTGACATTGGGAATGAGAGGTCCGGTATCGTCAGCCGTTCCTATCACCTCGTCAGGGCCGGGATCTTCCCTGACAACACGTTCACCGTTTAGAAAGATGCCTCGCGGATTGCCTTGACTGTCGATGTTTGCGCCGATGTTTCCGATCGTGATCCAGCCGAGGCGGTTCGGGTCGGTCTCCTTTAATGACATTATCGACTCCATTGTCGAAGCCGCGATCTGTTTTGCCTGAAGCTGCGCCTCCTGCGACCGCGACTGGACGATCGCACCAGTAACGCCAGAGAGCAGAGCGAGTATCCCGACCATCAGGATCACGACCGCTATCATTACGTCGATGTATGTAAAACCGGCTGATGATGAAGATCTCATTTCAATTTCCTCGGTCATTGATAAGGCACGAACGCCGCGCCGTTGTACTTCCAATAGCGAACTGCCCCGCTTCCCCCAAAGAGCGTGATGGCGCGAACTTCCTGCATTCGGCGAGGTGTCGAGCCCCCGCTCGCAGGCGGCCAGGAATAGATCGTCGTGCTGATAGGAATATTTGCCGCATTGACTACCGATCCGTCGCTTCTAAAACGCGCCGACCAAAGATTGCTGACGTATGCAATGTTTGGATAGTTGGGCGGATTGGGCGGAGTGATGCCGGACGGAACGTCCATCCTTATCTCGTTAAGCGGTTCCAGCGGGATAGATTTGACCACAATCGGCTGGCCTCCATTGTTTTCGTCAATGATGCGGGCCTGAGGACGCACGGGGTTGCTCCTATCCAGCTCGAACCGAACCGTGCGCCTGCGATTGAGGGCGAGTTGACCAGTCTCTCGCATCAGATCCATTATCTTGATCGCCTGGTCCTCGGATTTATACATCTTCGAGTAGTTGACCAAATACGGCAGTGAGATCACGGTCAACAGTGCGATGATCCCCAGAACCACGAGGAGTTCAACCACTGAATACCCATTGCGCTTTGGTCCCGCGTCGCCGGGAAAAGGGGTGGATCCACCGCGTTTGCTTTCTCTCATTTTTCTTCCTGATTTTTTGCGGCTTGAACGGGTTAAGCCACGCCATGCCGGCCGATTGATGGGTTCCACGCTAAACTTGGAACTTATAGGGTAGAAACGGTGAACGGAAAACTAGTTCCAAAACAATTTTACATTGTTGTACATTACTTGACAAGCCTATTGTTTGCTTCTCAAGCCGGTAGGATTCGGTTAAAATGGCAACAAATTCTGCTTTTTGGGCGTAAATCGCCTTTTGAATGACCCAGTCGAGCAAGAATCAAGAAAAGAAGACCACAGCCGATTGGCTGGTGCACGGCATTCTCACAAAGCTCGGCGATTCGTTTGATAAGCTCACCGGACGCCGATGGAAGCCATCGAGCAGTTTGGCCACAAGCGAGCTCATCGAACGAATGAAGGCGCTTGTAGATTCGGAGATCAGGGAAAGTCCGGAAGGACGCCGCTACGTCCCACACAACATAAAGCTGAAGATGCAGTGGGACAAATTTGCCACTGATTCTGACGAGGGGCTTAAAAAGCTTGAGTATGAATTGATGGCTTCGCTGATCGATCATATCAACGACCGCCGTTATCTAACCTATTCCCCTATTTCCCTTATAGTTAAACCCGATTACTTCACAAGCGGTGTGAAGCTTTTTGCCAGCTTTGACAACGTTGAAGAAGAGCGGGAGGTTTCGATGAATGTGACGGTCCCGAGCTTCTCCGTCGAGGTACCGTCCGATGTCCCTAAGACAACCGAACCGGCTGACGAGTTTTCCCTCTCGATCACTTATTCGGCTGGAGGTAAAGATGTCCAGCGGATCGTGGACCTTACTACGGGAGATCGGCTATCGGTAGGCCGGACCGGCGACAATGATGTTCCTATCGACGATATCAGCGTCTCAAAAATGCACGCGTCGCTTCTTGTCAGTCAGGATGGGCAACTTGTTGTGGCAGATACCGGTTCAACTAACGGGACTTTTGTGGGCGGACAGCGAATCTCATATGGAAAAGCGATTCCGGTCGTGGACGGACAAGATCTAAGGTTTGGCACTATCGACGTGAAATTTGTTTTCACGCGCAATCAAGCTCCAAAAGCAAAACCTGAACCTGAGATAGCCGATGAGAATGGAAGCGAGGAAGTAATTGTCGTGGGTGATATGCAGTTCAAAGCAAAGCAGCGATCGGCAGAAGACGAAGAGATTTCTTCATTGCCCACAGAGCCCGCGATCGGCCATTCAGTTATCTTGCAGCCGCTCACTGCGGAGACAACCGAGTTCGGCCCGAGGCCAGAAGAGGAAAAATAAAGCTGACGATCATGCTTCTGCTCTTCCTACAAATAGATTGGGAACGCTTCAGACCAGAGAATATATTTGGCGGACAGGTGCTCGAACGGACTCCTGCGGGGCTGACGATCTTTTTTCTTATAGGAGTGGGCATTCTGGTCGGATTTTTGGTCATCTCTTTCTTTGAGAATTTCCGCCGTCCCAAATTTCCTTTTGAACGCGATCTCCCGCGCGAGGTTTCGCGAAAGCTGACGCAGACCATCACCAACCGCAGCTTGCGTGTTTGGCAGGTCATATTCATCCTGCTTGCGTTTACGGTTTACGGTTTTCAGGTTTATTGGACCTACTATGCCGATCAATCGAACGAACAGTTTCAGGCATTGGCGTACAAAGATCTGCGAAACCGAAGGACATCTGCCGCAAATCTACGGGGATGGATGCTCGACCGTACGGGCCGTCTGGATGCGGCCCTCGCATATTACAAGGTGAATCAGAACGGAGATATCGTCAGGACGTTTTCACTGGAAAATGAGATGGCGCATCTGCTCGGGACCGAGCGCGGCACGCCGGGACTGGAACGTACCCTTTATTCGATGAACACAGATCCCATGCCCGAGGCGTGGGATATTCTGACCAAATACAAGAAGCCGGAACCCGAACAAAAGGACGTTCGGATCACTATAGACCGCGATCTTCAGGCGTTTGTTGCGGAGCAGTTGAAAGGCAAGAAGGGAGGCATCGTCGTCATAGACCCGCAAACAGGCGATGTCCTGGCAATGTATTCTAACCCGTCATACAGCCTCAACGAGGCAGGCACGCTTGACGGCTATTTGAGGCTCGAGGCCGACCGAGAGAGCAAGCCGCTGCTGAACCGTGCCCACCGGGAATTCTATATTCCCGGGTCAACATTCAAGACGTTCACGATGATCTCGGCGCTTCGAGCCGGGCGCCCTGATCTCACCTTTCCCGGAAGGCCATCTTCCGCCTCTCCGCCGTGCTATACGCCGTTTCGCGGTTCAAAGGCGATATGCGATTCAGGGGGAAGCTGCAATCTTTGCTCTGAGAGTATTCCGCTGCGCGAGGCATATAAGGTGTCAAGCAATCAATATTTTGCCCAGTTGGCCGTCGCTCTCGGGCGAGAACGACTTGCTGAAACTGCTCGAGTCCTGGGGATCGCTCCGACGGAAACGCCCGGCGAAGCACTCACTCAGGGATTTTTCTCCGATATTTGGAACACATCGAATCGACGCATCGCGAACTCCATTGCCCCGGCCCGATCAACGATAGTGACCGGTAAAGAGCTGACGGCCTTTGATATCGGCCAGGAAGGAATGGGCCAGGGAATGTCCGGACAGATGACCCCGTTTCAAATGGCGCTCATTGCTGCTGCACCGGGAAACCTTCAGGGCCGACTGATGAAACCTAAGATCGAGGCCGACCTGGCCTCACAGGCTTTCTCCCAAGTCCTGACCCCTCAGCAGGCTGCCTATGCACGAGAGATAATGTCCACAGTCACGGAAGAAAGCGGCGGAACCGGAGCGCGGGTAAAGGCAAAGCTCGCTGGGACCGGTATCGGAACCGGCGGCAAGACCGGTACGGCAGAAAAGGACGGGGTGCCGGCATATGACCGAAACGGGAAACGATTGACTGTAACCAAGCGAAAACGGGATGAGAACGGTGAATGGGTGAGCTACGAAGAACCAGTCTTCAGACGAAGGACCGACGGTTGGTTCATTTCCATAGCCCCGCTGGATAATCCCAAACTCGCGATCGCTGTCGTGATCGAAGACATTGGAAAAGCTTACGGGGGCACAACCGCCGCGCCGATCGCCGCGGACGTAATATTAAAGGCCCGAGATCTTGGGCTGCTCGGGGAAAAGTATCGTCCCAGGCCGGCTCCGCCTGCCCCGCAGCGCCAAAGACGTTAGGATCGATAGTTTGACCAAGGATCTGTAAAACGCTGAAGAATCGAACATCGTCACACTTTATCATTCTCGTATTGATCGTCGTGCTGGCGGCGGCCGCACATTATGCCATTTATTATGGCGGCCTGATCCGCGGATACGAGACCTCGTGGTATGCAGCGATGCGCAATTTGGGACTGCTGTCATTTCTTGCAGTCCTACCGATATTTTTGAAACGAGTCCTTAAGTACCAAGGCAGCTGGACCGTTTACACCACGGCAGTACTGCTTTTTTCGATCGGCCTTACAGTTCAATACCGCCTCTTCAGTGATCCTGAGTACACTTCGCGGCGCGACAAGGCAGAGGCAAGGCAACTAAAGATAAAGACGCTTCAGCTTCACTATATCCAAGAAAATTACTCGCCGGAGAAGAAGCAAATGATGGGCTTGCCGGCAACGCCTCCATCGCCGGTCGATCTTTCAAAGCTGACACCAAAGCCCGCTGCCGACACTTTGACCGGAGTTTTGACCTCGGGCCGCACGGTCAACCCGCTGCTCGGAATTGCCGGACTTATATTTGTCCTGATTTTGATGAGAAGCGAAAGGTTCATTTCGTTTCTTGAAAACAACGGCTTTTTGTTGGTGCTGTTGACCTTAATACCATTAATTTTTGCCGCCTTCACGTCTCGGGCTGGAAAGTTCATTGGTAATATGACCCCTTGGGAACCGGCAAAGATACCATTCCTCATCGGCTTCGCTGCAATTTTGGCCGTTCTGTACCGAAACCTTGCAAGGACTTACTGGGGCCTTCCGCGAGCTAAGGATGTTTTGCCCCTGGTGGTAATGGCGGTACTTCCCTTTTTTCCGTTCTTCGTACTAAAGGATTTTGGACAGATGATGGTTTTCAGCGGTGTTTATGCGACGCTGTACTTGATCGCTGTCCGCCGCTTCTCGCAGCGATTCGTGCTGGTCGGAAGCGTTCTGCTTGCGATCGGGATACTCGTCGTAGGTGCTTTGCCGCCATCCTCACAGGAACGAATACCGCTGCTGCCAACAGTTGCGAGCCCGGTCAAGACCATTTTGCCTGATCGTATCCAACAGAGATTTCATCTGTGGCTCGACGGGTTCAATCCACCGACGCCTGAAACGTCCTGGTGGAAGTCTGACTACGAAGACTATTACAAAAAACTGGTTGAGAAAGATCCAAACCTTCCGCTGCTGCTGGAAAACGATCCGAACCTTCAGCAAACAATAAATGTTGACGCTTGGTTTGACATTCTCGCTTTTCAGCCGGCTCAGGCAACATTTGGACTTGCATCAGGCGGAACCACTGGACGTGGACTCGGGCTTGGTTATCCTGAGTTGATACCCGTAGCAGACTCCGATTATATCTTTGCGGCTCTGGCAGAAGAACTTGGACTTTTAGGTGGATTGTTGTTAACCTTTGCCCTGATCGTGTTCGTAAGCGCCGGCGTGCGCACCGCGTTGGATTCGCGGGATATGTTCAGCAAACTCTGCTGTATCGGCCTTGCAGCATTTATTGGATTTCAGGCATTGGTAAACATCGGCGGTATCACCAGGGCTTTGCCGATGACCGGCATCACGCTTCCATTTGTCAGCCACGGCGGGTTTTCGCTGATCACGAGCTTTGTGATGCTCGGGATGCTGATGGCCTTCTCTCATAGAAACGCACTCGACCGAAGCGTAAACGAAATTAAAGCTTTACCTTAGTTTGGCACGCCCAATGCGTTTGAAATAGATAATTTGGGTAGGCAGCGGATTTTAAATTTGCAGCATCAGGAGATTGGAAAATGACGACCATGGTAAACCAGTTCACTTCAGCCGCGATCAGTGATCGTGGGTTGAACGAAGGCCGGCCCCACAACGAGGATTCGTTCATTGAACTAGCTGAGCACGGCTTTTTTGCTGTCGCGGACGGTGTTGGCGGAGCTCAGGCCGGCGAGGTCGCCTCACAAATGGCAGTTGAGATCTTGGCCGAGGCCTTTGCAAATATGTCGGAGTTTGCCGATCCAGAAGAAACGATGCGGCTCGCACTGGAGCGGGCGAACGAAGCGATCTTTCAGATGTCGCGTGATCTTCCGCAGCTTTCTTCGATGGCGACCACGGTTGCCGCAGTTCACGTGGCCGGAGATATTGCAACGATAGCGCATGTCGGCGATTCGCGCGTTTACCGAAGTGATCCGACCGGGCGTTTGTTTCGGGAAACAGACGATCATTCGGTGGTCGAGGAAGAGGTGCGCGCCGGCCGAATGACCGCGGAGCAGGCCCGAAACCATCCGAGCAGAAACGTGATAAGCCGTGCCCTCGGCGCTGAGGATTCGGTCGAGCCCGACGTGAAAATGGTGCTGGTCCATCCGGCAACGAGTTTTCTGATCTGTTCTGATGGCATCACGAGACACGTTGAGGACGAAGAGATCGAGCAGCTTTTGGGTACGATGGATGATCCGGCAGAGATATGTGCGACCTTAAAACAAATGTGCTTTGAGCGGGGCGCAGAAGATAACTTGACGGCCGTTGTTGTCCGATTCCCGGGTGAGAGGAGAGCCCCCGCGGCGCTCATGGACGCTCATGACGAAACCGAAGAGGTTACCCTGGCGGGCGTTCGAGCATCGACCGATGCAGCTTCTGCCGACGGTATCCTTCTCGATGTACCTGAACAGCAGGGATTTTCGACCGAGCCGCAAATACTTGAGCTAAACGAAACTGAGGCCTTCGCAGCGGTTCCGCAGCTGCCTGATGAGCAAGGCTCTCCTGAAGGAGTTAATGCGTCGATTGACGACGAGGCTTATCTTTTTGTTGATGAAAGCCCGGCAATAAAGAGCGAACAGACAAACGACGAACTGTCTGAGGCCAGCCCACGGGACCCATTCGTTGAAACTCAAGAGGAGCGCCCAGCCCTGACCTATCAGGCTGAACAGGTCTCCGGCTCAGGCAGCTTTGCCGGATCTCTTTTTGCTGCTCTAGGCTTTCTCGTCGGCGGGCTGTTGCTTGGCTTAATTGGAGGTTTTTACCTAAACCAATACCTTAACCCGCCAGTTCAGGCCCCGGCAATTGTCGAACAAAAGAGCAGTAATGTGCCTTTGACCTCGTTTGAAGAAACGAGACGATTGGTCGATTCCGACCCTACCGCATATCTGAATGCGAATGCGGCGACCCCGCAGGAGGCTGCTGACTTTATGTGGCTGGGCCGGGCCCTATTGCTAACCGGAAAGCCGGTTGAGGCAAAGCGTGCACTAGAAGAAGCCAAACGTCGGATGGCTGCTGCAGATGATCCTTCGAATTTGAAAACGATGGAACATGAGATCGCGATGTACCTTTCAATTGTCGATAACGAAAAAGCGTTGGATGACCTCGGGCGGCAATTGAAAGGAGAGGCAGTGGAACCAGGTCGCAGCGTTGCTCCCGCATCCGGCTCCAGGCCGGTAAACCGTTGATCTGAATTAATTTTTTCTTTGGCGCAGGCCTTCGAACATTACGATCCCGACGGCTACCGCCAGATTGAGGCTTTCAACGCCGTTCTCCATTGGAATGGCTACGATCTCATCCGCCTCCGCAAGCACGGAAGTCTCAAGGCCATGTCCCTCGCTTCCGAAAACAGCCAGCACCGGCAGCCCCCAATCGATATCGGTATAGCTCTTTTTCGCAGACGGATCTGCCGCTACGATGCTTAGGCCAAAGTTTCTTGCCCACGCGAAGCATTCGGAAGGGGCGCATCTCTCCCAGATCGGGAGACGAAGACTCGACCCCATCGAGGCCCGCAGTGCACGAGGAGAAAAAACGTCCGCTGAACCCGGCGAGATAATAACTCCGCCTAGTCCGGCCGCTTCGGCCGTCCTCATTACTGCGCCCAGATTCGATGGATCGCTGACCTTATCGAGATAGAGAAATCGTTTTGAATCCGCCTCATTATCTGACAAACGAAATAGCTGGGGGCCGGTCTGCGGCCGTTCTGCAAGAATGGCTATTCCCTGAGAATTCGCGGTGTCGGCCAGAGAATGAAATAGGGCTTTCGGGATCTCAATGACGTCAACGCCCCTCTCCAGAATGGTATTCAGCAATCGCTCTTGCCTCTCGCCCGCGGTGAAATCATCGGCCGCCACCGCAAATATGATCCGCGAACCTGACAGCAGTGACTCCTCGACAAGCCGGACTCCTTCGACGAATATTTCGCCGGGCTCTTTCCGATCACGGGCCCTGCGCACACGGACGACGTGCTGGTTGGCCCTGCTTTGGATACGGATTGTTTCGGCCATGCGGAAAAGATTCTACTCGATTCAGCGGCTGCGGGCTAACGCGGCGTTAATCGGCCAAAGCTTGCAGAAAGGGTCGATTTAGCTAAAATTACGTTAACTTTTATGAAACCCGAAACACGCCCGCAGAATAAGCTCGATCGTCTTAGGGAAAGATCTTTGCTGGCCGAGGCCGGGGGCGGCAAGGCCCGTATCGAGAAGCAAAAGGCAGCCGGAAAAATGACGGCCCGGGAAAGGATCGACTTTTTTCTGGATGAAGGCACTTTTCAGGAATTCGATAAGTTCGTGGTTCACCGTTCGGCCGATTTCGGCCTTGAGAATCAGAAGTTTGCCGGAGACGGCGTTGTGACGGGCCACGGGCTTGTCAACGGCCGCGAGGTTTTCGTCTTTGCCCAGGATTTCACGGTATTCGGCGGTTCATTATCTGAAACGCATGCGGCAAAGATCTGTAAGGTAATGGATCTGGCGATGAAGGTAGGTGCCCCCGTGGTCGGGCTGAACGATTCCGGCGGCGCCCGAATCCAGGAAGGCGTGGTATCGCTTGGCGGATATGCCGATATCTTCCTCAGAAATACCCTGGCCAGCGGTGTTGTCCCGCAGATCAGCTGCATACTTGGCCCTTGCGCCGGCGGCGCGGTCTATAGCCCAGCGATCACTGATTTCAACGTGATGGTCAAGGATACGTCGTATATGTTCATTACGGGGCCGGACGTGATCAGAACCGTTACCCACGAAGAGGTGACCAAAGATGAGCTTGGCGGGGCAATGACCCACAATGCCAGGTCCGGAGTGGCACATTTTGCTGCGGATTCAGACGAACACGCCCTCAGGCTGACCCGAGAATTGCTATCGTTCATTCCATCAAACAATGCGGATGACCCGCCTTTCTCAGCAACTAACGACCCGATCGACAGGACCGACGGGGCTCTGAACACGATAGTGCCGGAATCGGCAAGCACTCCCTACGATATGAGGGATTTGATCCGAACGGTTGTGGACGACGGGTATTTCTTTGAGGTTCAAGAACACTTTGCTCAGAACATAGTCATAGGCTTTGCCCGCCTTGCAGGTAATTCCGTTGGGATCGTCGCAAACCAGCCGGCATTTCTCGCCGGGGTTCTCGACATTGATGCTTCGGTAAAAGCGGCGCGTTTTGTCAGGTTCTGCGATTGTTTCAACATTCCGCTGATCACCTTTGAGGACGTCCCCGGATTCCTCCCGGGTATTAACCAGGAGCATCAGGGGATAATACGCCATGGTGCAAAACTTTTGTATGCTTTTGCTGAAGCGACCGTACCAAAGATCACTGTTATCACACGCAAAGCTTACGGCGGGGCCTATTGCGTGATGGCCTCAAAGCACATCCGAACGGACGTTAATTTCGCCTATCCGACCGCCGAGATCGCGGTGATGGGAGCCGAAGGGGCGGTGGGCGTACTTTACAAAAAGGAGTTGCTGGACACGACAAACCCCGAGGAAACACGGCGACAGATCATTGAGGAGTTCAATGAAAAGTTTGCTAACCCTTACATTGCGGCTGAGCGCGGGTTCATTGATGAGGTGATCGAGCCTTCGATGACCCGGCCAAAGCTTATAAGGGCACTTTCGCTTTTGAGGAACAAGGTAGATACTAATCCTAAGAGAAAGCATGGCAATATCCCTCTTTAAGTGTCACATTAAGTGTCGAGATACCGACACTTGAGACGTAGCTTTAACCTTGACTCAAGCCCGACCGCGTATTAGATGGCCTCTATCGATCCTTTCCAGTCAAGCATCGAGATGCTTAATCGTCCCACCGTCGCGGAGATCGATCTCGACGCCTTAGCCTTTAACTTTCGCTCATGCCGGAACTTCATAGGCCGTGAGACCAAATACATGGCAGTGGTCAAAGCAAATGCTTATGGGCACGGAGCTCCAGAATGTGCTCGTCGGCTCGAAATGGAAGGTGTGGACTGGTTTGCCACCGCACTCGCCGAAGAAGCCTTGGAGCTCCGCGAATCGGGCATTAAACGTCCGATCTTGTGCCTGGGGGGCGTATGGCCGGGTCAGGCGCCACTATTTCTAACGCATGACCTTAGGCCCGCAGTTTTCACAAAAGACGCTGCGGAGTACTTGGCCCGTGCCGCTGCGGAAGCCGGGGTTACCGCACGCATACATATTAAGATCGACACCGGAATGGGCCGGATGGGCATTGCCCATGGGGACGCACCTGCCTTCGCCGATCTGATAACAAGGCTGCCGGGACTATATGTCGAGGGGTTGATGACCCATTTTGCTTCAGCCGATGACCTGAACGAAACAGAGTTTACCCGGCTTCAGACAGAACGATTCTACGATGCGGCAGATGCCTTTAGGGAACGAGGTATGAACCCGGAAGTAATCGACCTCGCCAATTCACCGGCAGCTGTTGCTTACCCGACTTCTCGCGGCTCAATGGTGCGGCTCGGAGGGCTGCTTTACGGACTTGGCGACGACATACTGCCAAAGGGCATAGACCGGCCTAAGCTCTGCCCCGTAATGTCTGTCAGAACAAAGATCGCACAGTTACGTCGAATTCCGGCAGACGAGACCATCGGATACGGCAGAACATACAAGCTTGAACGAGATTCGTCGATAGGTGCCATTCCGATAGGCTATCACGATGGTTATCGGCGGGTACTTTCAAACAGGGCGCGGGTGATCGTAAATGGCCGATATGCGCCCGTTGTGGGACGTATCTCGATGGATTGGACAACTATCGACCTAACCGACGTTCCAAACGTAAGGCTACTGGACGAGGTGGTATTGCTTGGACAGAATGGCGATCTTGCGGTCACGGCGAGGGACCTTGCTGAGATCGCCGGGACTATATCTTACGAGATAACATGCGGCATCTCGCATAGAGTTCCGAGAATGATGCGGTTTCAGGCCCAGGGCGATGCGATAGAATAGAGGATCATTGTGAAGCAGCCAAAGACCCACACTCCGGAGGACACTCATTGAACTACCCGATCGAGCTTTCCTTTAAGATCCTGGCGATCGCCAGCCAGATCTACATCCGCGACGGATCGGGTTCCCTGATCGGCTATGTCAAACAAAAGCTTTTCAAGTTAAAGGAAAACATCAGCATTTTTGCGGATGAGGGTCAGCGGGACCTCATGTACAACATCAAGGCTGACCGCATCATCGACTTCTCTGCCCGATATACGTTTTTTGACAGCATGGGAAAAACCTTGGGATCGATCAGAAGAAAAGGAATGAGGTCGCTATGGAGAGCTAATTACGAACTTCATGACGCGAATTCTGCTTTGGTGATGAAGATCAATGAAGAAAACGGCTGGGTCAAGGTGATCGACTCGCTTGTCGGAGAACTCCCCATCGTAGGAATGTTCACCGGCTATTTTCTACATCCTTCATACATAGTCACTCGGTTCGATGGGACCCCGGTCGCCAGGCTGCAAAAGCAGCCCGCATTTTTCGAAGGCAGGTTTCAGATCGATAGCCTGGCTTCGATGGAAGCGGAAGAAGAGGTGCTGGCCCTTCTCGGGCTCTTGACCATGACGCTGCTTGAGCGTTCACGGGGGTAAATGAAGATCTTCGGAAGAAAGGAATGGAAGGAATTCTTTGGTCGGCTTTACGAAAAGGTGAACGCGACCGATATCTTCAACCGCGCCGCCGAAGTAGCATTTTTCTTCTCGTTCGCTTTCTTTCCGCTGCTTCTTTTCCTAATTACGCTTGCCGGCATCGTTCTGGGCAGCACCGAAAGCCTGAAGCGCGACCTTTACACCTATTTGTACCAGATGATGCCGGTAACGGCGTTTGACCTGGTCCGTCGCACGCTCGATGAGGTGATCGAGAGCAGCTCCGGAGGAAAGCTTACCATCGGCATCTTCATAACATTGTGGTCAGCGTCCGCCGGGGTGGACACGCTCAGAAATTCCTTGAACTCGGTCTATCAGCTTAGAGAGACTCGCCCGTGGTGGAAGACTAAGCTCCAGTCTCTGGCGCTTACATTTGTCTTCATTCTTCTGCTTGTGATCGCTTTGGTCACCGTATCAAGCGGGTGGGCGTTTTTTGAGCAGCTTCTTGTAATGGTCGGCGTTGAGATCAGGTCGCCCCTTGTGCTTATCGGAGTCCAATGGATCGCCCTGCTGCTAGTTCTGCTGCTTTCCAGCGAGGTGATCTATAATTGGCTTCCCTGCCATCGTAAGTTTCATTGGTATTGGGTTACCGCCGGTTCTTTGGTGGCAATTGTGCTATGGATAATCTTTTCGGCAGGATTTCGAACATACCTCCAGTATTTCAATACGTATAACCGGGCTTACGGCTCGCTCGGGGCCGTGATAATACTTATGTTGTGGATGTATCTGGCGGGCCTATCGATAATGATAGGAGGTGCGATAAACTCGGTTCTGAAAGATATGAGGACTGACCGGCAACTGATCGGCGAAGACCAGGACCCGGTCCGCGATGATACAAATTGTACGACATAACGACAGTGTGTTCAATTACTTACGGGATATATCCTCAACTATGGTGTTAACTATATGTCTTTGATGCTCGATGAGATCAACGAACAACCGCTGGTTCTTGAGCGGACGATCGCGGCAGAGAAAGGTAAATCTGCGCGCCTTGGCGACGCCCTTCGTAGAAAGGACATTGATCTGATCGTGTTGGTCGCACGCGGCAGTTCTGACAACGCCGCACTTTTCGGCCGCTATCTGCTTGAAGTTACTACCGGAATCCCGGTTTCGCTGTCGGCGCCATCGGTCTTTACGCTCTATGATGCAAAGTTGAAACTTGACCGGGCTCTCGTGATCGGCGTATCCCAATCCGGAGAGGGGTCGGACATCAATCTAGTTCTTGAGCGTGCCAGATCTGCCGGAGCCATTACTGTAGCCATAACGAATGAAGCCGGCTCAACAATGGCCCAACACGCTGACGAGACCTTACTGATCCACGCAGGCCGGGAACAGTCTGTCGCCGCAACCAAGACCTATACGGGACAGATGCTCCATTTCTATCTTCTCGCGAATTCGATCGGTGCAAGGCAGTTGGAGATAGACCGCATTCCAGAGCTTGCTCAAAGGGCACTTGATCTCGGCTCTGAGGTCGAGGAGGTCGTTCAGAGGTACCTATTTATGGAGAATTGCGTCGTGGTCGGACGCGGGCTGAATTACGGGAATGCGTACGAATTGGCGCTGAAGCTGATGGAAACCTGTTATGTAGTAGCGGAGCGATTCTCATCTGCTGATTTCTTCCATGGCCCTCTTGCCATCGTCGAACGCCGATTTCCGGCGATCATGTTTGCCCCGGCCGGCGTTACAAGCGACAGCAATAAGGCATTACTGAAGAGATTGAATGACCTTCACGCCGATTCGCTCAGCATAACGAACGATCCGATCGTCGCAGAAATGTCGTCGCGTTCGATATTGATCGCGGACGGGGTTGATGAGTTTTTGACACCAATTCCGTTCATTATTCCAGCTCAGATATTTGCCGCCCGTTTGGCGGAGGCGAAAGGGCTCGATCCCGATGCACCACGTTCTCTGGCGAAGGTAACTAAGACGCTATAAGACCTCGGCGTCGATATGAAGAGGATCATCGGCGGAAATAACCAATCTATCGGGCCGAATATCCCGCTTCGTGCATCCGAGGTGCTGCTTTTGGCAGCGGTCTTCTCCCTCGGGTTCATGCAGCCTCACCTCATCGTATACGGCTTTGCCATGCAAGCGACAGAACCTGTGTTTCTGGCGCTAACTGCAGCAATGGCCGCTGCCGTTCTGCTGGGATCGCTGCGATCGAGGTTCGATCGCTATTACCTGGTCCTCGGGTTATACTTTGCGGCACTATTGCTTTCCGCCTTTTTCTCTCAAGCTGCAGAAAGAAGTTTTCCGAAACTGATCGGCGAGGCCTATTTGATCGGCCTAGCCGTAGCGGCCGGCCTGCTTGTGCGAGGCCCGGAAATGTTCCGCCGGATCTTTCTTGTTTGGATCGCGGCGAGTTCCGTCGTAGCGATCATCGGCCTGATCACGGTCGTGATCTTTTATGTTGACCGGTCCAGCCTTTGGCTCGACTGGTTCCTGCATCATTACGGGTCGCTCCCGCCGGGGAACTATCCTCGGATCCAGAGTACATTCATGTACCCGGCGATGCTGTGCAACTATCTTACGGTCAGCCTGGCAATGCTTTTTGCGGCCCTGCGATCAGAATGGATGCGGGGGTGGCTGGCCTATCTGCTGATGGGTATTCATATTATTGCGGCAGTATTTACGGTTACACCAGGGCTTGGCGGGCTGGTCTTTGCCGCTGCAGTTTGGATGGCAATTTTGGCACAAGCATATGAAAAGCCTTTGGCTTCTCAAACCTGCCTCGTAGTCGGCGTACTCGCCGTTATCGGATTCTTGGCAGTATCGCTGTTCACGCTTCGTCCGATCGAAACCGCCCCTTATAGCTTCGACATTCTCGGAACCCGCGTTTTTCCTACACAGCGATTGCTGGCGTGGCAGGATGCAGCCACAACGGCGCTGGAACACCCAGTGTTTGGCAAAGGTCTTGGCCTTGGAGTTGCCGGTGTTGATTTTCTGCCGCCTTCAGGCGAAAGGCAGTTTTTGACCGATGCTCACAACACGTGGCTTAACGTGGCGGGTCAAGCAGGCGTGATCGGCCTCCTGGCGATAATTCTTTTATCCGTGATGCCTATTCGCCTCGTTTGGCCGTTGCAGATAGGCAGCGATGCGATGTCAGTGATATGTGCTGCGCTGGGCCTTGCCTTTATCTCATCGTTCATTGTCCAAGGAATGGTCGGATCGTTTGAAAATGCAAGGCATTTATGGGTACTGATAGGCCTGATATTGGCTGCCGCAAATCGAACGGAATGAACTAGAGATAAAAGATCGACGCCAAGCCCTCAATAGATGATCAGAAAAATAGGTCAGGTCAGCTGGGAAACAGCCCGCAGCAAAGCCTCACGCATTTCTCCGGCGGTCCGCCATCGAAGGTCGATCTGTTTCGCCAAAGCTGTTTCGAAAACCGCAGCCACACGAAGCGGCACATCCGGCACACGGGTTGTGATCGGAATTATCGGCTTCTCGAAGATCGCTTTGACCGTCTCGGAGATACCAGCATTCGGAGCAATGTCGAGAGCGTGGGCGCCGGTCAGGAGGCTGTAAGCCGTCATCCCGACAGCATAAATGTCCGATGGCGGCCGGACCTCTTTAAAGTCACGAACCTGTTCGGGCGGCATATAAGCGATCGTGCCGGCAACGTCACCTACCATTGTAACGCCGCTCATACCGGTCTGCTTGTAGCTCTTTGATAGGCCGAAATCCGTCAATTTCGAGACATAATTCGGATAGCTCCCTTCAACAAGGATGTTCTGTTCCTTAATGTCGCGGTGAACAAAACCTTTGGCGTGCGCAAAATCAAGTGCCGAAAGCGTCTGTTCTAGGATCTTTGCGACCTCTTTATAGTTCAACCGGCCGCCCCTGTGTTTTGCAAGTTTAGCCGCATCCATACCGCTGACAAATTCGGTCACCAGATATACGATGCCGTTATGGGTGCCGTGTTCGATATAGCTGACTATGTGCTGATGCTGGAGAGATGCCGCCACCTCGATCTCGCGCATAAATCGCTTTAAGGATTGTTCGCTTACCGCGACCTCAGGCAGGAGGGTCTTGATCGCGACCGGGCGCCCGTCGCGAGCCGAACGCGCAAGCATAACGCTCCCCATTCCGCCCTGGCCCAGAATACGCATCATCTGGTAGCCGGGGATCGGCTGCGGATTCTGCCGCAACTTTTCCCGACAGTCGTCGCAGACAAAGGAAAGCTTTGCGTCAGGCCGCGAGGCTTCGGCATTTGAAGGCATCCCGCAGTTAAGACAAGCTACGGTTATCAGCGAAGGTTCGGTCTTTTCGGTTTTTCCGAACGGATCGGCCGCCGCATCACCCATATCGGCAGCCACTTCGACCTCTAACACCGTTTCACCGCCTTGGATACGGTCGCCGTGTTTCAGGTGGGCCGTTTCTACCCTGATCCCGTTTACGAAGGTACCGTTAGTCGAGCTTAGATCGCGAAGAAAACACTGTGGCGGAGCGATCTCGAGAATACAATGGTGGCGCGAAAAGAACCGGTCATGAGGCAGGCAGAATTGAGCGTCTTCACTTCGCCCGATCATGAACGTGTCGTGTTGATCAAATGTGAACTCGCGGCCAGTTTGCGGTCCGGCCACGACATGAAGGGTTACGCGCATCAGCTCAAGCTAAAAATCTTGATCGTCTCAATACATTCATCCGGCGTCATCCGACCATCATACTGGCCAGTAACGCGAGAAGATAGATTATTATAAACACCAAATAGATGGCTAGGAAAATCAGGCCGGCGACAATGCCGCCGATCGCCATTCCGCGGCCGCCGTAGCGTTGCGGATCCTTTTTGATCTGACTTAGTGCGATAAAACCGACGACGATGGCGGCAGGAGACAAAGCAAACCCAGATGAACAGCACCAACCGACCGTGACCGAACCCACTCCGAGACATAACGAGATGATGGCGAGGTTTTGGTTCGCGACAATTTGCGTCGGGATTGTTGCGAGGGCAGGAGGGTTAGGCCCGGTTTGACCTCCCTGCCATAGCACCGGTGGTGATTGGGGCCATTTCGTTTCTTGCGTTATGCGGCCCTTGCCCAGGAATTCGGTCGGCGGCGGATCATCTGCATACGATAGCCGATCAGAGTATATGGTTCGATCGGTGTCAGATTCGAGATTGCTCAGCAGCTCGCCGTCTTCCAAACAAAAGTTCAGATCTTTGTCTGAATAACTCCGCCCGCATTTTGGACATTTTTTCATTCGCTGCGACGACGGTGCCGGCTATTTGGCGATCTCCAGTCCCTTAAAGGCTATGTTTACCGCATCCCCGGAATAGAGCCCTACGACACCTCCCGAATAACCATGAGTATTCTTGATCGTAGTCACCATTTCACCATTAATGTAGAGCTCAATGCGTTCCGGGGTATCTCTAACCTCCAGCACGTTCTCCGCGCTTCCCGTCTTGATGGCGTTTGAGGTGGTCCAGTTTATAATGTTGATCTCCTTTTGGGGTTCATGCCTGACTATCCGGTATCTGCGGCCCTTGGTGTCTAACAGAAAAGCATAGCCCTTCTGGAGCGGCTTGGGATCGCTGTGAAAGACCAGCCCGTAACCGAGCGTGGAATTCGAATCGTTAACATTGCGAAGCGTAACCGTGGTGCTTGCCCGCTCGGTCTTGAATTCAGGTGGGGCAGCAACCACATAATAGTATCCCTTTCGCTTCGAACTCATGTAGAACTCTCCGTCACTGAAATCAGTGTTGCCAAAGTTCGAGCTTTCCTGCACCCAATTGGAAAGATCTATCTTCTTCACATCACTCGGCGCAGGACGGGTCGGTGTCGGTGTTCCTCGGTCTGGTGCAGGGGTAGGGGCTGAGGAATTATTCCCGCCTGGGTCTAAAGAGGCGAGATAGATGACAAGGCCGACAAAGCCGCCGCCGCAAGCCAGCATCAGAAACCCGACTATCAAAAGCACCCATATCCACGCTTTTGAACCAGACTTCTTGGGCTGCATTGTATAGCCCGATTGGTCGCCAAACGTCGATTGGGGCGGCGTTACACCCCTCATGGCCGTGTTCGGCTCGGTGAACCTGGGCTGGTTCATCATCACCGTGTCGGGCGCATCGTTACCTACAAGCGTCAGGACGGAACCGTCTTCAAGGCAAAAATTCAGTCCGTCGTCCGTGTAGGTTTTGCGGCAGGTAGGACAACTCTTCATCAGCTTGGTCCTCAGGATATTCGTCTGCGAGCAACTGCGGACTTCGCCATTATACGCATTTAACCCAAGAAACGCGACTAGACGAGGCTGTAGCCGCAGCGGCCGCAGAATTTGATGTGGGGCGGGAACGAAGTGCTGCATCGAGTACAGAAGCGCTCTGCCGGCTGCTGCGGGAATTGTGTCGGACTTGTGCGAAAGCCTACGGGCATGCTCGTAAGCGGTGTGGTGGGGCCGATACTGAGTCCGCAGCGGCCACAGAATCGAGAGTGTCCAGGCAAGAGATTCGAACATCGCGGGCATGGAAACGCGTCCGGCGAGCCGCCGGGACTAAGCGGAACAAAGGTTCGATTTCCGCACCGCCCGCAAAATTTGACCCCCTCGGCGAATCGCGAGTTGCAATTTGAGCACGCGACAATACCCGGCATCACGCTCGAATGGATGCCGCCGCTGCTGCTTCCCTGCGAGGGTGACGGATTTGACCCCGCTCCGGACATGGAACGCAACTGGGCCTGGATGACCTGTTCGCTCGCGCCTTCGCGGATCTCGATCACCCTTTCATCATCGCGTTCACCTGCATGGGCTACCCGCAGAACGTGCTGGCCGGGGGGGATATTGCTCAACACGACGCGGCCCGAACTGCCGACACTTCCCTTTCTTTCGTCGTCAACATAGACCTCGGCGCCTACGGGTGCAAGGATGATCAGCCTCGTGCCGCCGGACCGCTTTGCCTCGTCAACGTCCTCAGCCGCTTGTTCGAGGTCTGCGATCCATTCAGCGACCGAGGCATGGCGCAAAGAGGGATCGATCTCAAGCGACCGCATTATCACGTGCTCAACATCAAGGGGTATGTCCGACCGGATCGAAGAAAGCGGCGGCGCCTTGTGCATTATCTTCTGCATCACAAGCTGCATCATGTCACCAGTGAACGGCGTTTTTCCGCCAAGCATGAGGTAGGCGATGGTGCCAAGAGCATAGACATCGGCACGAACGTCCACGCCCATCTCGGGCTGCATCTGTTCGGGTGCCATGAACTCGGGCGTGCCGATGATACCCCTTGATGAGGGCGTCGCGTTCGAACTGAAGTCGGTCACCGTTTGGTTTATGATCTTTGCGAGCCCAAAATCCCCGACCTTGATAAAGCCGTCACCTTTCCCTTTTTGAAGAAGGAAGATATTTGCCGGCTTGAGGTCTCGGTGAAGGATATTTATCTCATGAGCTGCCTCGACACCATCGGCGATCTGGCGTAACAGTGATACCGCGCGTTTTACCGGAAGGGTTCCCTCTCGTCGAAGAAGGCGATGAAGCGTTTCGCCCTCGACGTATTCCATTACAAGATAAAAGATCCCGTCGTCGGTCTCGCCAAAATCGGTAACGCTGACCGTGTTCGGATGCTGGATAGACGCGGCTGCCTGCGCCTCGCGTTCAAAACGTGCTATGGCCTCGCCTTCCTGAAGGTCATCGCTGCTCAGGATATCTTGACGAACGGTCTTGACAGCAACATTGCGCGAGGCGAACTTTGAATCCCTGGCAAGATAGACCTGACCCATCGCACCCCTTCCAAGCCGTCGCGACAGCAAGTAGCGGTCGGCCAGCAGCTGTCCTCCGGGCAGCGAGAGTCGCGTCGCCGTTTGGTCGTTCGGACACTCGGCAACTTCGTCCGGAAAGCAGGTTTCGCATTTGGGACACTCTCGCATTTTCGGTCTATTCTGAATGATTCGATAAAAAGAACCAAATCGGGAACGTTGAGCGGGCAAGTTTTTGCAGCCCGTGAATTTCTTGTTATACTTTCACTGCTTTTGGGTCGTTAGCTCAGTTGGTAGAGCAGCGGACTCTTAATCCGCGGGTCGCAGGTTCGATCCCTGCACGGCCTACCATTTAAAACGAAAAAGGCTGCCTTCGCGGGGCAGCCTTACTTTATTTTTGCCATGATCTGGCGAAAAAAAGGTTTAAACCTTATCGCGCCACCGCAGGACCTCGTCTCGAAGCAGCGGATTCTGCTGGAAGCTTGCCGTGTGTCCCTGGGCCTTTGTAGCCCGATGTATATGCCAGTAACTCAGGCCGAGCTTCGATATGGCCCGCGTAAAACGGTAGCGTGCCATAGCTTTTCCTTTTCCTAGCCCGCCAAAGATCCAGAAACCGCTCTTGAAGAATTTACAGGTTCGGTCAAGGTCCTCCTTCGTAATCAGCCCCCGAGCAATGTCAAGGGCGAGCATTTCGTCAAGGATACGCCGCTGTCTGCGGGTAAGCCAAAAGGCGAAAACCAGGAATGCCAGGAAGATGGGGATCTCGAAAATAATGTACAAAGCGAAAAAGCCGCAAAGCGAGATAAGCTGGCCGCCAACTCCTATGGCTTCGCAAACTGAATCGAGCCCGGTCCCGATTAGTGCAAGCGTGAATACGATGCCCATTCCGTTCCAGATCGCGTGAAGTATAACAGCAAGTATATATCCCGCGATCGGTGCGGCGATACGAACGAACATATTGTGCGATTCTCGCGAAATGCCGCAGCCGATGCCTATCATCGCAGTGAACGTTACGTGGGCCCAAGGTGATAGGATACCCCGCAGCGAAAAAAGGAGGAAAAAGTCCTTAAGGGCATCAAAAGTGAACCCAAATTGGTAAACAGCGCCGCCCAATCCTCGTCCGTAATAAAGCACGTTCTCAACCGTGGCAAATCCGAGGGCAACGACGCCCGCAAACACGATCCCATCCAGAACATCATCAAAATGCCTTCGAAATAGTGTCAACAGAACCAATAACCAGATGCCTTTTGATGCCTCTTCCACGATCGGTGCGGAGATCACAGCACCAGCGAGGTCGGCCAATTGAGGGATACCGGTCTGAACCAATACGCCTATGCTCACGGCCGTGTTGAGTATGAAGGAAACAAGAACCGCAACGATACCACCCCACAAAAATGTCAGGAAGAGGAGCCACGGCGGTTCTGGGTCGAACCGATCAAGCCAGATCAAGGGAGTAAGATAGATCACTACCGGCAAAAAAGCGATCACCGATGCGAGAATTGCGAACACCGGGCCGACCGTTCCGAACATAATGAAAACGACGAACGGAATGAGGATTATCAGGATCAGATATGCGGCGATCACGAAGACCAAGCGGGCTATCTGTATCCCCGACATCGGAGGAGGCGGCGGCGGCGGGGCCATCTCTACCGGGCCAAGCCCAAGGTTTGAAACTGACTGAAAAACGCTGACCGGAGCGACCTCGGCAGCCTGCTGAAAATTGTGGAGCTGTTCCTCGCGAAATTCATTTGGGGCCGGGATCTGTGCGTCAGCAGGCATTTGGATAGATACGCTGGCCGTGATGCCGTTTCGCCCGAACTGGATCGTATCTCCCGAGTTAAGTTTCGCCACTTGAATGCGCCCGCCATTGACAAGCGTCCCGTTCGTACTCTGGTTATCGGTTATGTAATAGCCATCCGGCCGAGCCTCGATAAAAGCGTGCTGTTTAGAGGCGATGCGTTCGGCCGCGGGATCGAAACGCACGCTGCAGTTGTCGCCCCGCCCGATCGTAATAAATCCAGTTTCCAGATCGAATACTTGACCCGCAAGCGTGCCGCTGTTTATCGTAAGCTGCAGTTTCATACAGCAATCATAAAAACAAAGCCCGTAAAGTCAAGCGAACGCCTGACTTTACGAGCTAATCGTTCCCGATCAAAGGAACTCTATTGCGGATTGACTGAGCCGGGAACGACAATGGTCGGGCCAGTGCCGCTTTCTGAGATGACTCGGGTGATAAACCCACCGTTCGAGCTGTTCAGTCGATACCAAACGCGATTTGAAGGCCGGAAAACTGAGATATCTGTTATGCCGTCGCCGTCGTAATCTGCCGGTACAGGTATATCTCCGGCTTCACCAAAAACCTGCGTCCGAAAGTAGGATGCGACCGGATCGAAGATAAACCAGGTGCTGTTCGATGGCCGAAATACCGTCAGATCGGCCCGGCCATTGCCGTTGAAATCACCCACAAGCGGACGGTCTCCATTTTGTCCCCAGCCGATCTGGAATGGAATGCTTGACGAGCTGCGGATCACATACCAGTTTCCATTCGTCGGACGCCAGATCGCCACATCAGCTTTGCCATCGCCATCATAATCAGCAGCCAACGGCTTGTCGCCGGGCTCGCCCCACTGGTATGTGACAATGCCAAGTGTACTTTGGACAATGTACCAAACCCCGGTTGACGGCCTCCAAACTGCTATGTCGGTCCTGCCGTCTGCATCGAAATCGGCCGGTACCGGAACATCGCCTGCAACTCCCCATTGAACATAACTCAAGCCGCCGGAGCTGAGGATGATGTACCAGACCCCATTTGAGGGCCGCCATACAGCGACGTCAGCCCTGCCGTCCGAATCGTAGTCACCGTTAACTACGATGTCGTCGGCCTGGCCCCAACTATAAAACGTATTAGACAAATCAGAACTTCTCTCGATCGCCCAGCTATAGCCGTTACTGAGAGAAAGATCAGTCTTGCCATCGCCGTCATAGTCGGCTACTCGATTGTTATCGACGCCAGACAGCCGGGTTGCATCCAGCACCCAGAGGCCCGTTCCCAGATCTCCGGCTAACACCCGGTGCGTCCCGACAAAGGGGAAAACGGCCCATGTCCCCTCGTAGGTCGTCGGCAGCATGTTCTGCCGATATGCACTTGAACACAACATGTCCCACGGCTCAGCGTTCTCGAGTGCTCGCAGCTCCTCATCGCTTGGAGCAAATGCAGGCTGGTACATGTCGTATTGAGCAACGCGTTTTGGCACGGCAGGGTCGGATATGTCAAATACCTGAACCCCGGCCTGGTACCACGAAACATACAGGTAGTCGCCAAGAACGACAGGGTTATGAGGCGTAACTGCATTGAGGCCCAGTTCCGCCATACCTATCGAGCGAATAAGCAAAGGAACGGCGGGATTTGAAACGTTGTAAACCCTTAGGTCACCGGTGCCGTTGTTGGTTTCGCGGGCACTGTATAGATAATTGCCGTCCTCGCTGGTCCAACTGCTGTGCATGTTGTTTCCGGCGGTAATGCTGGGGCTTGGATCTTCTATAAAGCCTAGCAATGTCGGCTGCTGAGTTCCAATATTGGTAATGTCGTAGATCTCTGTTCGGCCCCGCTGAGAAGATGTTCCCCACCCGGACGTGTACATACGATTTCCTCGAATGTGCATCGCATGTACCCAAAGCGGCTCTGTCGGGATAATGTCACGAACAAACGAGGGAGAGGCCGGGTTGCTTATGTCCACAACGCGGATCCGCTTATCGGTCAGAGTATTCGAGTTTGTGATCAGGTAATTCCCCCATACAACCATCTCGTGAATGCTGCTTAGGCCGCTGCCGTTCGAAGGGCTGACTATTCCAAGGAGTTGGGGAGTTGACGGATCGGTAAGATCGACGATATGCACCCCCCCGCCATTTCCGCTGCCAAAATAGCCGCGGTTCCCTACGATGATCGCCTCAAGGAATTGCTGATTGTTCCCGGGATTATACCAACTCAGCAGTGTCGGGGCATCGGGGTTCGAAATGTCGTAGATAAATGCGCCGCGGCAGAGGTAGCTGCCCTGAACCGCAATGTTCCCTTCTGCATAGATATCGGCAAACCGAAGCGAGGGATTTGGGTTTTCGCATACAGGTGTGATCTTTGAACGAAGCCGCAGCCGCTGAGCATCGGCCGAAGCGAATGAGGACAGCACTATCACCAAAGAAACACCAACTGCAAATAAACGTTCCATCGCTGACTTAAAACTGCTAACGTCGTGACCGCGGCATGAAAATGTTAGCCGAGTCACGACGTTCGTTCAACTAAATTTGATATTCATTACCGGTCAGGCCCGCTGAGAACACAGCGACGCCGACCTTAAAAAACCACCCGATCCCTGGGCGAACCGCCAGAGGCCGATCTTTGAAGATCCTGCGAACCTTCTCTTGCGATGAGATCGAAAGTTCCGGGGCCGACCTTCCTAAATCGACGGTTTCGGTTAAGCGATACGGCTATAGAAATTGTCGGATTATTTCCTTTGAACTCCATCCCGCCGGCGACCAAAAGTTTGTACAGATCGTTCACGTGCAGCGGGAAACCGGCTTCACGCAGCAAAAGCGTACACGCCTGCGTGATGGTTCGATCTGCAAATCGATTAGAGACGGGTTCGATCCGGCTATTCTTCAAAAGCACAGGCCGTCCGTTGCCGATATAGGCAACATTTGCCGCTGGGATTGCCGGTGCGGAGTTGTCCGCGATCGAATCGGTCAAAGACGCTTTCCTCACCCCTTCGGAAGTTTTTATACCATCATCAAGTTGGAACTTCGGCATCTTTTTCGCGGTTGTCCCACGTATCCCGTCACGCATGAGCACAAGGGCATTGTCGATCATTGACTCGGCTTGCTGTGCGATCTCATCAAGAGCAGTGATCTGGGCCCTAAGAGTTTCAACCTCTTCTTCAGCTTCCTTAAGGCGCATCATCAATTCATTCTGCTCGTCGCGTGTCTTGTTAAGCCAAGCCTCAAGTGCAGCTATATGTTTTGCATCTATCATGTTGATGGAAAAGGAATTACGGCTGAAGCGATCCGAAATGGCCGAAATAAATTTGTTTAGGTGGATTAGCTTTTGCGTTCGATCACAAAGTTTGGGATCTCTTCCAAGGCAAGAGAATACTTGGTTTTTGGCAAAACTTCAAGGTTTTTTCTCGCAGCCTCTGCAAACCCGAGCGCGACGTTCCTGATGCTGTCAATGGTCCTGGTTGCCTCAAGCTTTTCGAGAACTTTTAAGCGCGCTCCGTTTTGGTAACTGCGATCTTTGATTATTTCTATAAGGTCTTTCTTGAATTCGGGAAACTGGCGGCAAAGATGGATCAGCGGTAGAGTTAGTTTACCCTCAAGAAGATCCGCGCCTGAGGCCTTTCCCAGGGAATCTTCATCAGACGTAAAATCGAGGAGATCATCGGCGAGTTGGAAGGCTATGCCGAGATTCATTCCGTAGTCTCGCAGTGCATATCTGGTTTTCCGGTCGGCTCCGGCGAGAATTGCACCGATCTCACAGCACCCAGAAAAAAGAAAAGCCGTTTTTCTCCGCAGGATATCAAAATATGCCTCTTCGGTGATCTCGGTGTCGCCAATAACGGCCAACTGAATGAGCTCGCCCTCGGTCATTTTACGGGTCAACCGCGTCAGTATCTCAAGGATCTCAAGCGAACGCTGTTCAAGCGAGGTCTCGAAGGCCGACATATAGAGCCAATCGCCCATAAGAACTGCCAAATGGTTGCCATATCTCTTGTTTACTGAGTCACGCCCTCGCCGCGTAGATGCGTTGTCGATGATGTCATCATGAACAAGTGTTGCCGTGTGGAGCATCTCCATCACGGTAGCAAGCCTAATTACTCCCCTCTCTGAGGCATTGCCCCCGCATGCATAGTTCGCAAGTATCAACAGCGCGGGACGGACCCGCTTTCCACCTGAGGAGCGAACATACCTGCCGAGTTGGTCAACGATCTGCAGATTGGAACTTGCCTGCCGCTCAAACTCTTTTTCGACCAGCGCCATCTCAGACTCGATCAATGTAAATGTCTCTCGAGCTTTCCGTTCGGGTAGTACCCCATTTCCTGATACGGCCATTCCACTCATCTTTGGTCAGTTGGTGCGATAATTGTCGAACGTCATGTCGATGCCGAAATCTTTAGCTTTGAGAGCACCTATCACTTCCTGCAGCGTGTCACGATCCTTGCCAGAAACTCGAACGGTCTCGCCCTGTATCGAGGCCTGAACCTTGTACTTTCCGTCCTTGATGAATTTGACAACCTCTTTCGCTTTGTCAGTCGGAATTCCCTGCTGGATCTTCACAGTCTGTCTGACGGTTCCACCCGCCGCCGGTTCGATCTTTTGATAATCCAGCGCTTTAAGCGACACGCCGCGTTTTACGAGCTTGCTCTGCAGGATGTCGTTCATATTTCGCAGTTTAGTTTCATCTTCCGCTGAAAGCACAAGGTCCTTTCCCTGCAGTTCTGCGGTCGCCTTGCTGCCCTTAAAATCAAACCGCTGCGAAACCTCTTTGGTGGTTTGATTTATAGCGTTCGTGACCTCGGCGTAGTCTGTCTTTGAAACAATATCGAATGAATTCTCCTTCGCCATAGAAAAGATTTTGCCACGAAAGACACAAAATCCACGAATGCTGCTCTAATTATTGCCAAACGCGGTGATGGGAAAAGTCTCGACTGTGAAGAGATCGAGAAAGTTAGCGGTCGTCTGTCTCGCAAAATCATCGAATGAAATGCCGTAAAGTTCCGCTAGAAACCTTGCCGTGTGAACCACCATCGCAGGCTCGTTTCTCTTTCCCCGGTGCGGCACCGGCGTCATGAAAGGACAGTCGGTCTCGACCAGCACCCGATCCAAGGGAACAACCCGGGCGGCCTCACGTAAATTCTCAGCTTTCTTGAACGTAACATTGCCGGCAAAGGAGATATAAAAACCGGCCTCCATCAGTTTCTCGGCCATCTCAGGCGTTCCGCCAAAGCAATGCATGATCCCCGGAGCGCGGACACTCTTGTCCGCATCTCCGCATGCCGCAAGAGAAACCGTATCAGTCAACGATTCTGCGTTAACTGGTCTTGCTGTTTGATACGGTTTATCTTCGTTCTTCGCATCCAAGCGGCGTGGAGCGTCCGATCTCCGCCCGAATTCTTCAGTCAGTATTTCAACCGTATCTTGGTTCGCATCTCGGCTGTGAATTATCACTGGAAGGCTCAGTGTTTTCGCGACACTGATCTGCCGCCGAAAGATCTCACGCTGCACATCGCGAGGGCTATGGTCGTAGTAATAATCAAGTCCGATCTCGCCCCAAGCTATGACTTTTTCTGAATTCTTTGCAAGTTCTATCAGTTTCTCTTCGGCACGGTCATCGTAAAGCTTTGCGTCATGCGGATGAACGCCGACGCTGGCAAAAACATTCTCATATTTTTCAGCAACAGCTACTGCCCGTCGAAAGTCGTCCGAATGCGGATCTCCCGTCCCGACATTCAACATCGCCGCCACGCCCCCATCACGGGCACGCTGAACAACGTCGTCTCGATCGTCGTCGAACACTTCTCCATCAATATGACAGTGGGAATCGATGAGCATCACTTTGTCAGAAGCTTCATGCCCGAAAGCATTTCGTCGAAGGCCTTCCGGTCGGCCCCTGGGGCAAACGTAAGGCCGATCAGGAAGGCATATCCCCGCTGCATCGTAATAAAAAACTGTTGGGTAAGTTTTTGGCCCGACATCTCGACCTCGAATTCTGCACCCACAAATGACCGCCCCCCGAACTTTGTGCCGGCAAGGTTCTTGGTGAGGACGGCTTTATTCGAACCAGTCATCATTTTCACGCTCTCGGCCAACACCGTGTTTGCCGTCACGCCGGAGGCTTGTTTGCGGACCTGTAGTTCAACGATCGCATTGGCTTCGCTTCCGGGCGGTTTTTGGGCCACCATAAGCAAGGCGGCCTGGTTTCGGATCGCATCATCGAAAACCCGATTGTTCCGCGCACTGTCGCTCTTCATCAGATCCACCGTCGCCTGGGCATAAACGCCGATCTCGGCGCTGTTCAGGATCGTGTAGTTTTCCGGCACCGTCACCGTGAAGCTGAAGAAGGTGTTCTTATAGACGTTGCCGGCCAGCTCGCCGAAGAAATCCTTCGGAGTTGTATTTTCGGCCGTAACGGAGGGTTGTCTTGCAGGCGGAGGCGGTGGTCCCTGCGCAAGCAGTAATTCGGCGGAGCCGGCTATGACGAGCACTATTAAAAAAGTTCTATACATTTCTTCAAGAATCCTTCCCGTAAATCCGCGGTTGTTCCCATGGCTGACGGATCGGCCATCCGTGCCTACTTCAATCTCGCACCGACGGCGACGTCCTCCAAAAACGCCGCAAGTGCAGGCTTTGGGCCGGAATTGTCTTCCAGCGACGCCGCGCAGATCATGCCTTGTGATTCAAGGCCGCGCATCTTGCGGGGTTTCAGATTGGCAACGACAACCACCTTGCGGCCGATCAATTTCTCGGGCTCGTAGTATTCCGCCAGCCCGGCCAAAAGCTGCCGCGGCCTCTCTTCGCCGAGATCGACCTCCAGACGGAGCAGCTTGTCGGCGTTCGGCACACGCTCGGCGACCTTAACCTCGCCGACCCGCAGATCGACCTTCAAAAAGTCGTCAATGGAAATATAATTTTCCTCGGCCGTCGGCTCCTGCTTTGCTTCAACGGCGGCCGACGATTGTTCAGCAACCCCCTGTTGCTGATCGATTGCCGCTGACTCCCGGCTGCTATCTTTTATCTCATTCATAACTTTATTTCTATCTATCCTCGGAAAGATGCCTTCAGCCGCCCCTACGATCGTGCCCGCTTCCAATTCGCCCCATTTCAAAGTGGCGGGATCTATCGCAGAGACATCAACGCCTTGCCCCAACTGACCGAATATCTTCCGAGCCGAATCGGGCATCACCGGATAAACCATCACGGCCAGCCAACGCAACGTTTCTGACGAGCGATACAGGACGGCATTGAGCGTCTCGGCCTGTTTCTCATCCTTTACCAACTCCCATGGCTTCGCGTCCGATATCATTTTGTCGATGCGTGCGATAACTGCCCAGAGATCTTCAAGCGCCTCGCTGAACTCGAAATTATCGAACCGCCGGATGAATTCGTCACGCGCGCGTTCAAGCACTGACACAACTTCACCGCCGTCCGGATCCAGCCCGGCGCGTCGAGCCTGAATGTAATTTTCCTCACTGATCTTTCCCGCGGGCACCTTGCCCTCACGGTATTTGTGGATCATCGAGACGGTCCTGCTAAGCAAATTGCCGAGGCCGCTCGCAAGATCAGCGTTCGCCCGTTCGATCAAAGCTTCATAGCTGAATTTGCCGTCTTGCCCGAAAACCATTTCGCGTAAACAGAAATAACGAACGGCATCAGTCTGAAAATGCTTATGTAAAACATCAACTTTGATGACATTCCCCAGTGTTTTCCCCATTTTACGGCCATCAGCGTCGAGCCACATACCGTGCGCAAAGACGGTCTTTGGCAAAGGCAAACCGGCGGCGTTGAGAAATGAGAACCAGTAAACTGTGTGAAATCTAAGGATATCTTTGCCGACCAAATGCGTTGTGTTTGGCCAATATTTTCCGAATCCTGGCGCCCCATCGCGTTCGTTTCCGTATCCGAGTGCCGTAATATAGTTCGATAGAGCATCCAACCACACGTACATCACATGACGATCGTCGCCCGGAACCGGAACCCCCCACGACACCGAGGTCTTTTCTCGACTTATCGAAAGATCCTGTAAACCACCTTTAATGAATGCGATAACCTCATTGCGGCGAGATTCTGGTTGAAGTATATTTGAATCACCTTCTATTGTCTCAAGCAAAAACTCTTCGTAGTCCGACAATCGAAAAAAGTAGCTTTCCTCTGAAACCCGGTCCAAGTCACGTTCATGAATAAGGCACCGAGGAATTGCAGAACCTTCAGGCAGGAAATACTCATCGTCCAGTTTGAAGGCAGCACAAGGTGCGCAGAACCATCCTTCATAAAAGCCCTTATATATCGTGTCGTTACCTTTTGGGGTCTTATTCTTCGCGATCTCGCGCCAGAAATGCTGCACACCATCGTAGTGAAAAGACTCTGACGTGCGCATAAAGATGTCGTACCCGCCGTGTGCATTGTCCAAGCCGAAATCGGCAAACATTCGCTTCAGCTCACTGGATATGTGGTCAACCTGTTCCCTCGGTGAACGGCCAGCTTTTTCTGCTGCTCGCTGAATATTTATTCCGTGTTCGTCAGTCCCCGTTAGAAAAAAAGCGTCGTACCCGCGCTGTTCTTTGTAACGCTGGATCACGTCCGCCACGATGGTAGTGTAAAGATGCCCCAGATGAGGGAGACTATTAGCGTAATATATGGGCGTTGTGATGTAGAAGGGCTTCATTCGGCAAATAGTGCAATGCGCAGAGGCGACCAAATCTACACGCTACACCGAAGGGGAACTAAATTCAAAACTATCTGCCCATCCGCTTTCTATCTGCGTCGAAGAATTCGTCGGTCGGCTTATATCTGGGCATAGTGGATGAATTTGCTATTTTTAGGCCTATCGCAAAACCGAGTTCGGCATTCTGAAGCATGGCGGCACTGTCCCACCAGTCGTGAAACTGGTCTGACGGCTGATGATAGTGCTTGGCGGTATAAGTCGTAAAAAAGCTCAAGGCCTCACCCCGCAGCGGAGGGTCGAAGTCGTCGCCATGACGAAGCGAGACTGCGGGCACTCCGGCCTTGGCAAAAGGAAAATGATCTGAGCGAAAGAAAAAGCCCTGTTCAGGCCGGGCATCCCCTTCGAGGACCATGTTTCGTTCGCGAGCGACCTCCTCGACCATCGGGCCGATCGTTGAACGCTCCGAGCCAAGTGCGGAAAAATCCCTGGTACGGCCAAAAAAGTTGACCCCGTCGATGTTCACATTGCCTGCGATCTTATTTAGCGGAATCAGCGGATTCTGAGTAAAATATTCGGCCCCGAGCAAACCTTGTTCTTCAGCGGTGGGAAAGAGTATGTAGGTGGTCCGCTTTGGCCGTTGGGCTTTGGGCAGCGCCGCGATTGCCTCGCCTATGCCAAGCACCGCGGCAACTCCTGATGCGTTGTCATAGGCCCCATTGTAAATGCGGTCGCCGGTCGCATCCGGCTCTCCGATACCAAGATGGTCCCAATGAGCTGTGTAAATAACGTATTCCTGCGAAAGACGCCGATCGCTACCCTCCACGCGGCCAACAATGTTCGGGGATTCGAAATTCTTGATCTCCGCTTTCAGCTCGATCTGCATACGCAGACCCGTCTTTACAGGTTTGAACCCGCGCTTTGCTGCGCTGGCGCGAAGCTGATCGAGGTCGAGGCCCGCCCCTGCGACGACGGCTTTCGCCGCATCGTCCGTTATCCAGGACATAAGATCAAGGAACGGCCGTGAGTCGCCAGCGGCCCGGGCAAGCTCTGAACGTGCACCGCCAAACGATGTGCGGACCACATTCCAGCCATACCCGGCAGACTCGTTAGTGTGTATCAATATAACGCCGGCGGCTCCGCGCCTTGCGGCTTCTTCATACTTGTAGGTCCAGCGGCCATAATAGGTCAACGCCTTCCCGCCAAACAGGTCTGGCTCATCGGCTGTCGCGGGCGGATCATTGACCATAATCAGGAGGATCTTTCCGCGATAATCTTCAGCGGGGCCGCTGAAATCATTCCACCTATACAAGGGAGCATCGATCCCGTAACCAGCGAAGACGACCTCTGCATCGACCTTGACACCGGACTTCTGGGCTCCGGTCGTCGCCACAAAATCGTCACCGAATCGCAGAGAACGCTGTGTGTCGTTCCCCCTTGTAAATTGCATCTGCGTTGCAGGATCAACCTTGATCCCCACCATTTTCACGTTTTGGAAATAACTTCGGCCATTGCCCGGCGCGATCTTGGCTGCCCGCATTTGTGCCGCTATGTATTCCGCCGCGCGCACGCTTCCCGGCGTGCCGGGGCCGCGCCCCTCAAAGTCATCGGCCGAGAGTCTTATAACTCTTTCGCGGATCTTATTCGCGTCGATGCGGGCCGATCCACCCTGCGCCAACAGCGGGTTAACGGACAAGAACGTTACAACGAATAGCAACAAAAGCTTTTTCATAAGTTCACGTGGTTTCTCAATTGTCGGCACTCCGACCTCTAAAGTAGTTGTTTAAGTATCCCGACGACCCTTCATCAGCAGAAGATCCGTTTCACTCTCATTCGGCATCATGCAAGAACTCCCCTAACCCTTTATCAGCGACATTGCTTCGGCGCGTGTTCGAGGATCGCGTCTAAACCCTCCCAACACCGCTGAAGTAACCGTCACTGCACCGGGTTTCTTAACGCCGCGGAGGGTCATACATGTGTGCTCGGCCTCGATCACGACCATCACGCCTAGGGGTTTGATCTGCTTGAAAAGCGTGGTTGCGATCTCCTGCGTGAGGCGTTCCTGCACCTGTAGCCTTCGAGAAAAGATCTCGGCGATCCGCGCAAGCTTTGAAAGACCAACTATGCGGCCGCCGCTTGGTATATAGGCGATATGGCATTTCCCGACAAATGGAGCAAGATGGTGCTCGCACACTGACGCGATCGAAATATCTTTTACCAACACCATCTCGTCATGGCTGTCGCCCGGCAGCGGCACCGTATGCTCTTTCGGGTCCTGCCACATACCTTCGGTCAGCTCCAAGTAAAAATCGGCAACGCGGTCAGGGGTCTTTTTGAGGCCCTCACGATCCGGGTCTTCACCGATACCCTCGAGGATCATCCTCACGCCATCCGCGATCATCCTTTTGTCGATATTCTTCTTTCCAGTTTTCGGCATATTGAAAGCCCTGTTCCCCGCCCAAGATCTATCTGAAGCCTGTTCCGTAAAGGAGTTTATTATTTTTTCGATCGAAAGGAAAAAGAGCCGCGTTTGGCGCAGGTTTTGATTACCATCGTTGTGTACGCATATAATCTCAGTTTTCGCATTTGGTTGGAAAATTGTCAGATGACGATCATTGAGATCCAAAACTTATTGAAGCAAACGGTTCGGGATGCCGCGCTCGCCAAATTCGGCGTTGACCTCGGCAGCCCGGTTCTAGAGGTCCCGCCAAAAACCGAACTCGGCGATGCGGCCTTCCCTGTCGGTTTCGAACTTGCCAAACTCATTAAACAGAAAACCGGCGAAAAGCAAAATCCGCGAGCGATCGCTGAGACTCTGAAGGCGGAGATCGAGAAACTCGACCCTGTTTCGAGGGTGGAAGTCGCCGGGCCGGGATATCTGAACGTTTTTTACGACCGGGCCCGTTTTCTGGTGGAAAACGCCGCCGCCGAACCGCTTCCATCGGCCGAGAAAAGCGTCGGAGGGAAAACGTGCGTCGAGCATACTTCGGTCAATCCGAACAAGGCGGCGCATATCGGCCACGTTCGAAACTCGGTACTTGGCGACACGTTTCAAAGGATCTTGAAGGCCACGGGAAGAACCGTCGAGGTACAGAACTATATCGACAATACCGGAGTACAGGTGGCTGACGTGGTAGTCGGCTTTGTTTATCTGGAGAAACGAGATCTCGCCCAGATCAAAGAACTTGAGAAAGAACTTGAAGTACAGGGCACTTCCTTCGACTATTATTGTTGGGACCTCTATGCTCGCGTTGGCCAACAGTATCAAGTCAACGAGGACTTGAAGGCGAAACGCGCCGAGGTGCTTCATTCGATAGAAGAAAGGGCCGAGCCGATCGCTTCAATAGCTGACCACATTGCCACGCGAAATGTGGAGTGCATCTTGAAGACGATGGAGCGGCTGTCGATCCGCTATGACTTGCTGCCGCGGGAATCTGAAATCCTACACCTGCATTTTTGGGATAAGGCGTTCGAACAGATGAAAGAACGCGGCGTTATCCGGTTTGAGACAGACGGGAAAAATGCCGGTTGCTGGGTGATGCCTTTCGAATCGCATGAGGGAACGGATGAACATGACGCGGATAAGATCCTTGTCAGATCAAACGGTACGGTAACCTACACCGGCAAAGATATTGCTTACCAGATGTGGAAGCTCGGGCTTCTTGGTCTGGATTTTAACTACCGTCCCTTCTGGAAATATGCTGACGGCAAAGAGGTTTGGATAACCACGCCCGTCGCGTTTTCAGTTAATGCTGAGACGGAAGGAGACCATGATCTACATCCGATCGTCCCTATATTCGGCCACGGCGACGTTGTCTATAATGTGATCGATTCCCGGCAATCGTACCCGCAAGAGGTTGTTCGCAAAGGGGTTGCGGCTATCTTTCCCGAAAAGGGCGAGACGTCCAGCATTCATCTCTCGTATGAGATGGTCGCTCTGTCACCGGCGGCGGCCGAGGAACTTGGCTTTGAAGTCAATGAAGAAGACCGCGGACGACCATTTATTGAAATGAGCGGCCGAAAGGGACTCGGCGTTAAGGCAGACGACCTTATCGATCGGCTTGAGGCGAATGCAATGGCTGAAGTCGAATCGCGCCATCCGGATCTCGATGAAATATCTAAACCCATAGTCGCCCGCCAGCTTGCCGTGGCAGCACTGCGGTTCTTTCTTCTGAAGTTCACGCGAAATACTATCATCGTTTTCGATTTCAAAGAGGCTCTTGCTACCGATGGCGAAACGGGGACTTTTTGTCAGTATTCGGTCGTGCGGGCAAACTCGATCTTTCGACGAGCAGCTACCCAAGGACTCTCTTTTCAGCATTTTAGAGCGATCATCGAGAATTCAGATGAGGTTAAACTAATACTTGAAGGCGAGGCTGGGAATGAGATCTGGTCCATCGTGATGCTGGCTGGCAGGCTGGAAGAGACCATCAGACAGGCGGCAAACCAAACCGAACCAGCCATTTTGGCGAAGTATGCCTTTTCTCTGGCAAAGGCCTTTAATCTTTTTTATCACCGGTTTAGGATCATTGGGGAACAGGACCCGGTAAAGCAGGCAGTGCTGGCCGTCGTGGCAAATATGGCCCGTCGTTCCCTTACCGCTGCCCTTAACACGATGGGAATTGAAGTACCTGAGCGAATGTGATTGACATCCGCTTTGTATATTTGCTACAAGAGTGTGTTATGCGGGGCTTTTCGCGAGATCTCGAGTTTGGCTGGGCGTGGCGTAGTTGGCATCATCGACGCGTCGCGGCCCCATTTGCGAACTTGAAGACCTAGCGACCCTGCTCTTGACCGTCAACGTCTTCTGAACCTTATTGGCGCCGCCTTCAAAGCGAATGGCGGCTTTTTTAATTTATAGTTTGGGATGGACTTTGATCAACACATAAAAGGATCATCCGGGGGAAATGTTGTCGCCGTTATTGCGACACTGCCCGCCGACCTCCTGACGCCTTTGTCGGTGTACCTAAAACTCGGTGCCGATGGTACAGACTCATTCTTTCTTGAATCAGTCGAGGGCGGTGAGGCACTGGCGCGCTACTCCTTCATCGGCTTCGATCCTTACTTGAGAGTGACCGGAAATTCACATCGGGTGGTTGTTGCCGATTCAAAGGGTCAAGAGAATGTACTTAATACCCCGTTGATTGAGTTCCTAAGGGAACATTTCGCTCAGAATAGGCTTGTTGAGAAAGACGAGCTTCCAAGTTTTGTCGGGGGTGCGATAGGCGTAATGGGCTTTTCGTGCGCCGCATGGTTTGAGCCGGTCCTAAAACACTCATTAAGGAGTACAGGCAACGATGCCGTGTTTATGTTTTGCCGGACCGTAGTCGCATTTGACCATGCCAGGCAGGTGATAAAGATCATCACTCTGGTATTCGCCGACGAAGCGGCTGGGAACAAAAGAAAACTGGAGGCCCTGATCCAGACGGCCAGGGAGAAGAACGAAGAAACAGTAAGAAGGCTTGAGAGTACATACATCGGCTTGCCAACAGAAATTCCGACCGACGCTGCAAACGGTTTAGTTTCAAATTTCGAACGCGAAGATTTCGAGGCCGCAGTGCGACGAGTCAAAGAGTACATAGCCGCCGGCGATGCTTATCAAGTTGTTTTGTCTCAGCGCTTTGAACGAAGGACCACGGCATCGCCGGTCGCGATCTATCGAGCGATGCGTTCGCTGAATCCTTCGCCGTATATGTTTCTCATCAATTTGGGAGGGCGATCGCTTATCGGAGCGTCACCGGAAATGCTTGTCCGCTGTCGTGGAGGCGAACTTGAATACCGCCCGATCGCCGGAACACGCCCACGTGGAACAACGGCTGAGGACGACGTTAGGCTCGCGGCGGAAATGGCCGCTGATCAAAAGGAGGTCGCCGAGCACCTGATGTTGGTTGACCTGGGCCGTAACGACCTTGGGAGGGTTGCGGAATATGGCACTGTCGAGGTCTCGGGGCTGATGAGCGTCGAGAAATACTCGCATGTACAGCATCTTGTCACTTATCTTTCAGCGAGACTCAGAAGCGGGCTTGACTGTTTCGATGCACTTGCCGCGTGCTTCCCTGCCGGAACAGTGTCTGGTGCTCCGAAGGTACGCGCGATCGAGATCATAAGTGACCTCGAACCCACGCCTAGGGGCATTTATTCAGGAGCTGTTGGTTACTTTGATTACTCAGGAAATATGGATACATGTATCGCGATCCGCACCATAGAACTAAGTGATGGGATCGCAAAAATACAGGCAGGCGCCGGTATAGTCGCCGATTCTGATCCGGCCGCGGAATACCAGGAGACGATAAACAAGGCATCAGCGCTTATTCGTGCGATCGAGATAGCTGAAGGTCGAAATGACCGACAATAGCAGTTCTTTTCAATACTTTATGGGCTCGGGAATACTACGCAGAATCATTGACATCTTTCGCGAAGGCCGTGATCTTGAAGAAAGCGATGCAGAGGCAGTGCTGGATGCCCTGATCGGCGAAACGGACGAGGCGTTGATGGCCGATGTGTTCCGTAAATGGGATGCTAAGGGCATTGCGGAAGACGAGATCTATTCGTTTGCAAAGGTCTTGCGATCACGAATGATCAGGGTCGATTCACGTTACGAAACCTGTGTCGATATTGTCGGGACAGGAGGAAGCCGCATGAAGACGTTCAACGTCTCGACCGCCGCCGCATTCGTGGTCGCTGGTGCCGGAGTACCGGTCGCAAAACATGGTAACAAAGCAGCAACGAGCAGCTCAGGCAGCGCCGACGTTCTTTCCGAACTTGGCATCGATGCGGCCGCTGCACCTGACATTTCGGAGAGAAATCTTAATCAGATCGGGATGTGCTTTCTGTTCGCACCAAATCACCACCGCTTGTCACCGACGCTGGCAAAGGTCCGCCGAGGGCTTGGTTTTCCGACAATATTCAACTGTGTCGGGCCACTCTGCAATCCGGCATCGGCACCGCACCAGCTAATCGGCGTTTGGAACTTGGAACTTTTGCCGAAAATGGCGAATGCACTCGCGCGGCTTGGCACAAACCGCTCATGGATCGTCCACGGCGAGGACGGCCTTGACGAGATCACGATATCTGGGAAGACCTTTGTTGCCGAGGTCGATGGCAGAGGAGTCAGGAGAATCGAGATCGAACCAGACGACCTCGGTATCTCTTCGGGAAAGACGGAAATTTTGAGAACTCGAACCGCGGCCGAGAGTGCGGCGGTTATACGTGAGGTGCTAAGCGGCAAAAATGCCAACACTGCGGCGGAGCGGGTCGTGGTGGCAAACGCAGCTACCGCATTGTATCTATCAGGACAGGCCGAAACGCTTGGCGATGGATCAGCCCTCGCCGCAGACAGCATCGAAAGCGGAGAAGCATTAAAGAAGATGCAGCAGCTTTCCGAGATGACACGAAAATGACGACGACCATATTGGACAGGATCTTAGAAGCTAAACGGGCACGGATAGCCGAGGCAAAACGGAGTGTCAGCCCCGAGCTTTTACTTGATATGGTCAAGTCATTATCTCCACATAATGGCCATCGTTTTCGAAATGCCTTAGCGAGAGAAGACAGACTAAATGTCATCGCCGAATTCAAGAGAGCATCGCCTTCCAAGGGCAAGATAAATAATAGTCTTGATCCCGCGAAAACCGCTGTGGCATACGAGGCCGGCGGCGCATCTGCGATCTCGGTGCTCACTGAGGAAGACTTCTTCGATGGATCGATCGATGATCTGAAGGCGGTCAGGAGATCGGTAGATCTGCCCATACTTAGAAAGGATTTTATCGTCGATGAATACCAGATCTATGAATCCGCTCTTGCAGGTGCGGATGCCGTGCTGCTCATCGCCTTCGCGCTAACCTCTGAAAGTTTGGAAAACTTTCAGAGGTTAGCTGCATCGTTGGGCCTGGACGCGATAGTCGAGGTCCATGACCTTGATGAAATAGAAAAAGCGGCTGGAATCGGGGCCAAGATCATCGGTGTGAACAATCGTAACCTTAAGACCTTTGAGGTCTCACTGGATGTTTCACGCGAACTGATCCGATATCGGCCGAAAGGTGCATTGATGATCGCAGAGAGCGGCCTTTCGTGCCACGAAGACCTTAGTGAATTGCATAAATTAGGGTTCAATGGATTTTTGGTCGGCGAAACACTAATGAAAGCATCAGATCAAGCCGAGGCGCTGAGAGCATTGTTATGACGGAGAATGCGTTCCCAAAAACAAGCTATGAGAGCCCGCTGGTAAAGATATGCGGTATAACCAATGCGGATGATGCTCTTCACGCTGCCGATTGCGGGGCTGAATTTCTCGGATTCAACTTCTTTAATGAGAGCCCGCGTTACATTGAACCAACCGACGCCAGGAAAATGATCAAGATGCTTCCCGCATCGACGGCTGCGGTCGGTATATTCGTTAATGAACGAGAGGAACACATCTTAGATATCTGCGATCTAACAGGGATCACAGTAGTTCAGCTTCACGGTGACGAGACTCCGCAATTTATTGGGAGGCTGCGCGAGGCACGTGACATCGAAGTGATAAAAGCAGTTCGAGTCAGGCCCGGCGACCGGGCTGAGGATCTAGCCCAAACAGGGGCTAATGCCATATTGCTTGATGGTTACTCCGAACGCGGTTGGGGTGGGCTGGGCGAGCGGATCGACTGGCAGCTAGCCTATGAGATAGGACAACTTCACGGACCAATTTTTCTCGCAGGAGGACTGGATCCCGATAACGTCAAGGATGCGATACGGATGGTTCGCCCACATGGAGTTGATGTTGCCAGCGGCGTTGAGTCGTCGCCAGGTAAAAAGGACCCTTTTAAGGTCAAGGATTTTATTAGGAACGCGAAAGGCCTATGACAATATACGAGCCAAATGAACGTGGTTATTGGGGCGAATATGGAGGCCGCTATGTGCCGGAGACGCTGGTCGCGCCTTTGGACGAATTGACCGAAGCATTCTTCAATTATCGAGACGACCCTGCATTTCGATCGGAGCTTGATGGCATGCTCAATGATTTCGCAGGCCGACCGACACCGCTTTATTTTGCCGAACGGTTTACGGAAAGACTTGGCGGCGCACGAATTTACCTGAAACGCGAGGACCTGAACCACACCGGTGCGCACAAGATAAACAACTGTATCGGCCAGATCCTGCTAGCACGCCGGATGGGCAAGACCCGCATCATCGCAGAGACCGGTGCCGGCCAGCACGGAGTCGCAACAGCAACGGTCTGCGCCCGATTTGGGCTGGAATGTGTCATCTATATGGGCACCGAGGATATGCGGCGGCAGGAGCTGAACGTGTTTCGAATGCGGCTGCTTGGTGCAGAAGTGCGTGGCGTGGATTCCGGATCAAACACGCTGAAAGACGCGATAAATGAAGCATTGCGAGATTGGGTAACAAATGTAGAAACAACTTACTATCTCCTTGGTTCGGCTCTGGGGCCGCATCCCTATCCGCTGATGGTGCGCGAGTTTCAGAGCGTTATCGGCCGCGAGACGCGCGAACAGATCATTAAAAAAGAAGGCCGGCTGCCCGACATATTGGTTGCATGTGTCGGAGGCGGCTCAAATGCGATCGGTATCTTTCACGAATTTCTTCAAGATGAAACCGTGAGGATGATCGGGGTCGAAGCCGGGGGAACCGGAACATCTCTTGGGGAACACGCCGCTCGTTTTCTCGATGGTGCATCGGTCGGTGTTCTCCAGGGAACGAAGAGCTATCTTCTGCAGGACGCGAATGGCCAGATCGCCCCGACACATTCCGTGTCAGCCGGGCTGGACTATGCCTCGGTCGGCCCGGAACATGCATTTCTCCGTGACCGGGGCCGCATCGAATATGTCGTGGCCTCTGACGACGAAGCGCTTGCTGCTTTTCGGACGCTTTCTGAGACCGAAGGCATAATTCCCGCTCTGGAGTCTGCCCATGCCGTCGCCCACGTTCTAAAAATAGCAAGCGATATGCCGCGTGAATCGATCATCTTGGTCAATCTTTCCGGGCGTGGAGACAAGGATGTTGCCTCGGTAGCGCATCTGATCAAGTAGATGTGACGGATCCAATTGATGGTATGCAAAGAATATCAGCTAGATTTGAAACAGTAAGACGCACCAACCGAAAGGGCTTTATTCCTTTTGTAACGGCTGGCGATCCGGACATCGAGACATCCTTGCAGATAGTACTCACGCTGGTAGAGTGCGGCGCGGACGTCATTGAGTTAGGCGTTCCTTTCTCCGACCCGATGGCTGACGGCCCGACCATACAGGCATCTTCGATGCGGGCTCTTGAAAATGGTGTATCGGTGAGCGGTGTCCTGGAGATGGTGCGACAAATTCGCAAGGAGACCGACGTGCCGATCGTGCTATTCAGCTACCTGAATCCACTCTATTGCTATGGCATCGAACGCCTTGGGGCCGATGCGGCTGCGGCAGGTGTTGACGGGGTGCTCATAACCGATGCTGTAGATCAAGAAGCAGCAGATATCGGCAAACTGCTTAAAAGCAAAGGCCTTGACCTGATCTCACTTGTCGCACCTACCACGACTGATCGACGTCTGGCGGAGATATGTATCCGAGCGAGTGGATTTATCTACGCAGTCTCGCGTGCCGGAGTGACAGGAGCACAAACTGAACCGAGTATTTCCGCGGAGAGGCTTGTTTCCAGGGTCCGTAAATTTACCGATCTCCCGGTCGCAGTCGGGTTCGGAATTTCGACGCGCGAACAGATCGAGGATGTTTGGCGATACGCTGACGCTGCCGTGGTTGGGTCGGCCATAGTTGCAGAGATCGGACAAATCAGCAATGGAGATGAATCAGCAGCCCATGTAAGGGACTTCGTCGCCGGCCTGCTTCCTGCGGTTGCAAATACCGCGGCGGAATCCTAAAGTTTTAAGTTTATGCACGGACGCCAGATCAGACTGTCTCAACTGCTGTCCTGATATCGAGATTATGCTTATTGTAATGAAACCGGATGCGACACCTGCCGATATCGAGCGGGTCGTTGAGGTGATCGAAAGCCTTGGCTACAAAGGCCACCCGATGCCGGGCGAGAACCGCACAGCTATAGGGATAACCGGAAACCGGGGAGCCGTCGATCCGACGCATTTTGAGAATCTTCCGGGCGTTGCAGATGCGATCCGCGTCACTAAGCCATACAAGCTGATCTCAAAGGACCTTAGGCCGGAAAAGTCTGTGGTAAGGGTCGGCAATGCCGCGATCGGCGGCCCCGAGCTTGCGATAATTGCGGGGCCCTGTGCGGTGGAAACGGTCGAGCAGGTGTTCGCCGCAGCCGAAGCGGTTGCTGGGAGCGGGGCCAAATTTTTTCGTGGCGGCGCCTTCAAGCCGCGGACCTCGCCATATGCATTTCAGGGGAAAGGCGAAGAAGGGCTAAAGATCCTCTCCGAGGTAAGGGAGCGTTTCGGTTTGAACATTGTTACCGAAGCAATGGACGAACGCGGGGTCGATCTCGTGGAAAAATACGGAGACTGCATTCAGATCGGCGCCCGCAATATGCAGAATTTCTCGCTTCTCAAGTACGTCGGGAAGACTCGCAAACCCGTTCTATTGAAACGCGGCCTGTCCGCAACCCTGGATGAGTTCATGCTGGCCGCCGAATACGTAATGGCCGAGGGCAATTATGATGTGATCCTTTGCGAGCGTGGAATTCGCACGTTTGCGGACCACGCGCGCAATACGATGGACCTCTCCGTTGTGCCGGCCCTGCATCGATATACGCACCTTCCCGTTATCGTCGATCCGTCACACGGAACGGGCCACAACTACATGGTAACGCCGCTGGCACGTGCTGGTGTCGCCGTTGGGGCCGATGGACTAATAATTGAGGTGCATCCTTGCCCGGAAGAAGCGCTCTGCGATGGTGCTCAAGCCCTTACCCCCGTTCAATATTTGTCTCTTGTTCAACAGATAAACAATATCCGCGCAGCCATAGACGTACCACAGAATATCGCTGCGGAGATCTAGGCCGATCATTTCGACAATTGACGCTCAGCCTTCAACAACAAAGATCCGTGCAGCTTCCAGAAAACTGCACGGATCTCGATTTTCGCTCGGCGCCTTTTGCCTATTCTGCCAAACGAACCCTGAATAGAAGACTAAACTGCACCGCCCCGCTATAAACACCCGCAACGATCAACAATGTCAGCGGCAGGAACCCGAACACTTCCGGAATAAAAACACCCAATGTCTGCTTGAACAGCACGCCAAGGATGATCCCAAAAGATGCGATCGCCGCACGTCCCAACACCCACCGTTCGAAAAGCGGTTTCTCACCATTATATGGCAAAAAATACGGGAACACGAGAAAAAACATCAGCGTGACGCCAGACAAGGCCCCTTCAATACCAAAGGAGAATCTCTGGCCCGCGTCGAGTGCCAGAAAGAACAAAACTAGCGTGGTATCGAATGCAAAGCCACGCCGATCGGCAGTTTCGGTGCAGAGTGGATGCGCTTGTGTTATCGCTCTCATAATGAAACGTTCTTTTCTTGTGTATATTTCTCGATGAAACTATTTTCCGGGCTTGCTGAACTGCTTGTAGGCTACTCGAAAGAGCTCGGAAAGAGCCTTGGCAGTTTCTGGCGTCAACTTTTTGTCCGCACGTAAATGGGCCTCGACTATCTCGGGGGTTGCCTCGTGCGGATAATAGACCACTGGTTCAACATCAGCCGGTGACTTCCGGTTCATTACCCTATCTATCGGCATATCAAGCCATTGGGTAAGCCTTGCAATGTTGTCCGCGTCCGGCTTGCCGGTACCGTTCTCGATCCGCGAAAGCGTCGAGGCCGAGACATTGGTAACGTCGGCAACGTCACGCAAGCTCAGGCCCACCTCTTCCCGACGCCTCTTTATAGCCCTACCGAGTTCGATAGTGTTCACCAGATTGTCGTTCCTAAATGCCATCTTTGTCCTCCTGAGTGGAATTTTTCCGCAGTCTCATAGCTGCGGTTATCATTTCACAGATAAAACATAACACAGAAAATTTTTAATTGCAATACCTCGTTTCATACTTGCAACTTACGGATTTATATAGTACAGTGTTTCATCGATGGCACACCTGCCGTCTTTGACAACGCAAAAAACTGAGCGGTTACTGTCTGGACAACCGCGAACAGGTGCCGATGAAGGTGATTAAGAGATCGGAGCGGATCTCAGACAACGCTCAACATTCTCGCACCGCATCGGCAGGTTTACACGAAAAGGAGAAACTCAGATGACCAAGAATATTTTCAGCAAGCCGGTAGCAGAAGAAGCGGTGAAGGCGGACAACGTATTGGATTTTGGCAAAACGCTGCAGGAACTCAGAAAGAATGTAGATCCCGATTTGGTACGCAAACGCGAGGCCGGCCGCAAACGGGATGGGAAAGTCCGCACCGTGGAATATGTTGAATGGCACACGGTGGCTGACATCCTCGACCGCACGGCCCCGAATTGGGAACATGCCATTAAGGACATTAGAAAGATCGGCGATATCGTTGCGATAACTGTATCTCTAACCATCGACGGGGTGACTCGCGAAGGTATCGGCACCGGTACAACTCGGACCGAGACCGGGATCAAAAAGGCCGAGCATGATGCTCTGAAACGTGCTGCGGTCAAATTTGGGATCGCTCGCGATCTATATAAACGAGAGTTTGAAGAGATCGAACATGGTTTAGGCGAAGACAGAGCAGGTGAAGGCCCCGAACCGAATAGCGGCTTCCCTGCCGACCCTGTCGCTGCAAGCCTATCTGAGTTGGTGACCGCGAAACAACTCGGAATGATCCGCGCCATTGGACGCGAATCAGGTATCGATACGGCAGCAGAATGCCGGCTGATACTAAGGTGCGAGGTGAACGAGTTGTCTAAACGTGCCGCCTCTGCCTTTATCGATCATTTGAAGGCGGCAAGCCAGCAGATGGCCGCGATCTCTCAGCCGGCCCGCCGGGCAAGCTGACCGAAAAAAGTTTCCATCCCAATGTTTTGAGTTGTGATCTCCCGCCGCTCTGGCACCCGTTATCGGCCGTGCGGATATGCTCGCAACTCAAAACTCCCTCCGCTTTTTCAAGTAGGTAGAATTTCTTTCGTTTTACCACGCCTAAATTGATGATATGCTTTCGACCATTCGGTCGAAAGCATATTAGTTATGGGTGTCACAACGCAGATGGCCGAGTGTGTCGGCAAATGGAAAGGGACCAAACGGCTTTATTTGTCTTGGGAAACGGACCCGATTAGGCAATCTGAGTCTGAACTGACCGTCTCTTTAAAAGGAAGGGGACAATTTGTCTCGTTTGAATATACCTGGTCCTACGAAGGCGAGCCACAGGAAGGGATGATCCTCTTCGGATCCGATCCGAAAAGTACCGCAGCTCAATCAGTATGGACCGATTCATGGCACAGTCGGGACACGCTTATGGTGTCCAACGGGAACATGAATGACGACGGCTCGGCTGAAGTGAAGGGATACTACAAGGTTGAAGGCTATCCGGAGTGGGGCTGGAGAACGTTGATCGTACCGGAGAATGAGACGCTCAAGGTCATTATGTACAACGTTTCGCCCGAAGGCGATGAAGAACTAGCGGTCGAAGCGGAATATCAGAGGGTATGACCTTGCGTTTCTGCCTTCAGTACGAAGGTGGGAATTATGAGACTGGCGGGCCTGACATTTATCTTTATCATCTTCATCAGCCGGTCTGTGTACGCTTTTCAGTCGATAACTTCCAATGAAAGCGAAGAAACCCTCAAACTACGCAGCGCTGTCGAATCGATCTCAAAAGCCTATGTCAGCCGCGACCCCGTACCGTTTGAACAGCTTTTCCTTGCGAACCATGCCGGCATAAGAGAACGCCCGGTCTTCAATCTCCGTGAACAGCTGATCGCGATGATGCGCGCCGATTCAGTGATCCTGCGGGCCGGACGTAAGCTCGATTTCGAAACGATCTCCTACGAGAATGATGAGCCTCATATCGTATTTTATGGTGCAGCAGCGATAGTTTCCGTTTCAAAGAAAAATCACTGGCGATATCGGGGACAGAACTGTATCACGCGGGCACGCTCGACCGAGCTTTGGGTTAAAAAAGCTGACAGGTGGAAAATAGCAGCAGGGCATAGCACGGTTTTCCCATGCGATCCATTGCCGTATCATCCGATACACCCGGCTGTCGCCGATATACCCCCCAGTTCCCGTGCCCCGCAGAACGCCGACATCGAAGCAGAACGTCAAATTAAGGAACTGATAGACGCCTTCACGCGGGCCCGTCTTGCAGGCGATAATTCGCTTGCGGATCTTATGAATGACTGCGTCGCTCCGGACTTCATATTCACAAGTGTCAATGGCCAAACCTCCCGTGATCGCAGTTCATTGCGTGAGCTAGAGGGTCCTGCACCGTCACGGCCCCTCGGTTTGCGGAACCAGGACGATGCGATCGTTATTTATGACAATGCGGCGATCTACACCTACCGAAGGCGACCTTCATCAATGATTGACGGGCCCCAGCAGGTGACGATAATGTTTGCCAGGATGGAGGGCAAGTGGATGATGGTCGCGGGCCATGCGACCAAATATTAAAGGCCGTTAGAAAGACAGTTGCGAATGGAGAAAGGTAAGCGTTCCACCCTTCGGTGCGCCCGGCATTCGAAAATAGCGATGATCGGCTATCCATCCGGAGCCGAGTTTTCGATCATCCAGTTCATCAAGCAGGAGGCGCGCTAGAGCGGCTCTGAAGAAAGATGGAACGTCACTGTCAGGGATCCGGGAACTTCATCGAAGCCATTCAAAAAGGGCCCCGCGGCCGGACTATATCTGGATCGGCCTGATCTCAGCCTTTACCGTTGGGTTCACCCAACAGTCTTTCCACGGCCGTCGGCGTCGAATACTGCTATCTCATCGGCACGGTCACGAGCCTGCGGCAAGATCTCGTTAGCATCGCCGACAATCACTATAGACATTCGCTCGGGATGAATGAATCGGTTCGCAACCCGTTTCACATCTTCGACCGAGACCGCAGAAACATGTTCGCGGTAGGTCTGAAGATAATCTTCCGGGAGGTCATACAGCTCCTGAGTAACTATCAGGTTCGTCATGCCCTCCTGAGTCTCAGCACGTATCGGAAAAACGCCCGTGAGAAAATTCTTTGCGTCGTCCAATTCTTCTTCCGAGACATCTTCATCACGTATCCTATTCAGTTCATAGAAGAATTCCTTCAAAGACTCGCCGGTAACAGAGGTCCTGACCTCTGCGGTCGCCTCAAAGCTCCCGCTGAGTTTCTTCATGTCGAAACGGGAGTATGCCCCGTAGGTATAGCCCTTCTCTTCCCTCAAATTCATAAATATCCGCGATGATGCCCCGGCCCCGAGCACCTGGTTCATTACAACGACGGGAAAATATTCGGGGTCATTCCGCGCGACACCGAGATTTGAAAGCACGATGTTTGCCTGAGCTGAGCCCGGCCTGTCCACTACCGTTAGTCGAGACCGTTCAAGCTCCGCCGGCTGCGGGGGCCGATCAACGGCAACCGCACCTTTCGGCCAATCGCCAAAACGAGTATTTACTTCCTCAAGTATCGAGTCTATCTCCACATCACCGACAACCATCAGGACCGCATTATTCGGAATGAACGCTTTCCGATGAAGATCGAACAGGAGTTCAGGCCGAAGCTTTTCGATATCCGCGGCCGCCGGCGAGATACGCGAGTAAGGATGACCTCCAAAGATAACTCTTGCAGTTTGCTCGCTGGCAAGAAAATTGGGCTGCGACCTTTGGAACTTTAGGTTCTCTATCGTGTTGCGGCGGTACAGGTCCAACTCATTTTCAGGGAAGGTCGGAGAAAAGACTATTTCCGCGATCAGGCTGAGAATCTCTGAATTGTAAAGCGATAGCGAGGAGCCGGAAACAATGGTGAAATCATCAGAAGAACTTGCCGAAACGCTGGCCCCCAGCCGCTCGACCTTTTCCGCCAGCTGTAGGCTTGAGTAGTTTTCAGTTCCCTCCGTCAGCATCGTCGATAGAGCTGAAGTAAGACCGATCGAATCTGGCGGATCGTTTATATCGCCGCTCAGAAAAGCAAGTCGAAAGCTGGTCAATGGAAGGCGGTTGTTCTTGAAGATGATCACCCGAAGACCATTTTCAAGCGTGGTCTTACTGGCACTGGGAACATTGAATGGAACCGGTGCCAACGGGCTCGGGACCGCTTTTAATGAGGTTTGGGACATAAACGAAGAATAGACGTTCTTTCAATACACAACTTGTCGATCTTTCCCTGACGGAGACCGAACTTTCTCGTCGATCAGCCAATCCCTGCAGGTACAACATCAAGGAGCGATCGGTTTTCCGAATTCAGGTATTTGTCCACGGCCGAGCGGATCTGTTCCGGCGTGATCGCCAGAAAAATTTCGAGTTCAGAATTTATAAGCAAGGGATCGCCGTCGTAGAGCGCGAACTCTGCGATAGCCTGTGCCCTGCTTTGCGAGGACTGCCGCTGCCTGACTGTATCATTGATCAACTGGTTGTGGAGCTTCTGCATTTCATCTGCCGTAGGCCCATGGGCCGCGATGTGGGCGATCTCCGTCATGATTACATCTCGAATCTTGCTTAAGTCCTTATCCGGTTTCGGTATGGCCCCGACGTAGATGCTTGACGGGCCCCGGCGTTCATCGGTGAACCCGAACAATTGGATCACGCTCTCGTCACCTTTCACAAGTTTTTGGTAAAGCCTCGAACTCTCTCCGTCGTAAAGCACCTTGCCCGCAAGATATAACGCGTTAAACTCCGGCGAGCGGCGCGGCGGGATCTTCCAGCCGACCAGAAAAGCCGGGAACGGCGCGAGCTTATCCTCCCACTCCCGGTACCTAAGGGCGACAGTGCCGGGTTCGTCCACATTGACCGGCTGAGGAAGCGGTTGGGATGGGATATCCGCAAAAAAGGTCTCGATCAGGTGTTTGGCCGTATCCGGGTCGAATGATCCGGAAATAGTAAGGACGGCATTGTTCGGTGCGTAGTAGATCCTAAAAAACTCACGAACGTCCTCAACCGTAGCCTCGTCAAGATCTTCCATCGAACCGATGGTCGAATGGGCGTTCGCAAAATTCGTATAGATCATTTCCGAGATCAGGTCGAATATCTGACCATACGGCTGATTGTCATAGCGAAGCCTCTTCTCTTCTTTGACCGCCTCTCTCTGATTGTCGAGATTTTCCTGAGTGACGGCGAGCGATCGCATTCTGTCCGATTCAAGCCAAAGTCCAAGCGGAAGCTGATTTGCCGGCAGCGTTTCATAATAATTTGTTCGTTCGGACGAGGTCGTGCCGTTCATCGTACCGCCGGCCTTCATTATGTACTGAAAATGCTCAGCCTTTTTTACATTCTCAGAACCCTGAAACATCATATGCTCGAAAAGATGGGCAAAGCCCGTTCGCCCGGGTCTTTCGTTTCGCGAACCGACATCGTAATAAACGGCGATCGCCACGACCGGAACAGAATCATCGCGGTTGAACACCACGCGGAGTCCGTTATCAAGTGTGTAGGATTCGATCTCGAGGGGCGGCAGGTTGAATTGTGCTGACATATTTATGACCCTTTGCTAGATAAAGAACCCAACCGGGTCCCGCTGAATAAATCAAAGCATTTTGAATTCGAAAATGCAAAAATGCGGTTCGAAAGCAGATTTCCAAGGCCTATACGGCGGCTTGGGGCTCAGTGCGTTCGCTGTTTTCCCGGGCAATCGCGTAGAGAGCAGATTTTACCTGAAAAGGGGTCAGATCGGGATGCTTCTCGAGCAGGAGTGCTATTACCCCGACTATGTGTGGACATGCAAAACTATTGCCGGTAAGAGTTCGGTGCCCCCCGTTGAGCCATGTAGTGCGGACATTCACTCCCGGCGCGGTGAGCTCGATCACTTCTCCGAAGTTAAATGAAAACCGAAAAGGGTCGGTCTCAGAGTTCTTTACGACCGAGATCAGAGATGAAGAAAAGACGGATGGGAAACTAGGGTGCGGAAGATTATTCGCCGCCGCGACCACTACGCATCCTGCCTGATAGGCCCTGTCGAGAAGATCGTGAAGCGGGGAAAAGAACTGAGGCTTCGTGGTACCAAGGCTGAGGTTGATCACTTGAAACCGGTGTTTTATCGCGTATTCAAGGCCCGCCAAAAATGCTTGGCCGTCACCTAACCCGGCCGAGCCCAACACCTTGATGCTGTAAAGCTGAGCGTCCGGGGCAATTCGAGCGATGATGCCGGCACATGCCGTGCCGTGACCCGCCGAATCGCCCGAACCCGCTTTATCGAAAACGATCCGTTTGTTGTTATCTACCCGTGCTTCGACCAACTCCGCAACCTTGCCTTTCAGCATCGGGTGGTCAGCCTCGATCCCGCTGTCAACAATTGCGACCCTAACGCCTTTTCCGGTTGCGACGCGCCAGTCATCTGCCAGGGCAAGGTATCTTTCCCCACCTGATAGTGATTCGCTTCCGATCCCGTTGAAGACTGCCATAGATCAGAATCAAAGTGTCAGATAACTGGTCTCGGTCTTAGAATCCGAGAACCTCAGGATCGAGTCCATAAGCTCTCTGCAGATCGTTTGTTCCGCTTCCCCACGCGAGGCGATCTCGCGAACCATAACGGCAAGCTCCATCATTGCGCGATGCGCTTGCGAATCGCGGATCTCCCGCAGCCACTCCCTTACCGAAGACAGATCCCCCTGCGTTGGGTCCATCAGCATTTTTTCGCCCATGTCACGAAGAAGCTTGGCCGATTCGTAAGCATTTACCAGTGATGCGATCGCCTCGGCAAACAATGCCGCCCGGTCCATTTCGGCGGGGGTAAAAGGCTGATAAGGAGGTTCGCCGCGGCGATTGATGTATTCGAGAACTCCGATCACTTCACCTTCATGGCTCAGGGGGGTAGCGAGGATCATTTGTGTGGAATAGCCGGTGGCCTTGTCCACCTCAGAGTAGAAAGATGATTCTTCTTCGACATCCGAAACAACCATCGGCTGACCGGATGACATCACGAAGCCGGCGATCCCCTTCCCTGCAGGGACTCGAATGTTCAAAAGCTGTTCGGCTACCTTTCCTATCGCAACCAGAAAACGGAGGTCGCCATCGTCCCCATCCCGCACGAGGATCGATGCTTCATCGGAGTTCAGTTCTGCAGCAGAGATCTCGAGAAGCTTGGAAAGCGACCTTGTCAGCGGTTCGGTGAGTACATTCGCAACATCGACCGTCTCAACGAGCCTTCTAAGCTTTTCCTGCAGATCGTTGTCATAAGGATCGGCCATCACAGGGATTTTCACCCAATTCGCCGTGATTAGCAACCAGCATCGAGTTCTGATTGGAATCTGAGGCGCATTCGCATTTTACAATCGGGAAAGGATTTACGGTATCGATGTATCGCCGCTCGGAGGGTGGTGCCAAGGGCTTTTTGCACCCGGAAATGGGGACCCATGTTTAATTTCAGGTTGGTTATCCTGATCATAGTTGTTGTAGCGGCAAATATGCCGCGAACACTTGCGCAGGAAAAGCCACTGGCTCCAGATCAGGTTCCATCCGTTACAGAGCCGTTCAACATTGGATCTGGAAGCAGTTTCAGCGCTTCTGGCGGAGGCGTCAATGGTCGGAAGCAGCCGTCCTCGATCCGGACAGACACGATAGAGCGGGACATAGATGAGGCCCTCTCCGTCATCGGAAACAACCACGTTTGGGGATCACATCTGAAGAATGATCAGCTGAATGCTTCTGCGATCGTCGGCCTGCTTAGATCGCTGGATCCGCACTCTACATTCTATCGCCCAGAAGAATTCCAGGCATTGCTGGGCGAATACGAAAGCGAATACACAGGTACCGGCTGCTCGATCGCCGGCTTCGTACGTAATGGCCAGATCGAAATTTATGTACTTTCAACATTTCCGGGCTCACCTGCGGAAAGAGGCGGGGTCCGATTCGGTGACCGCATACTGGCCGTGAATGGACGCCTGATCTCCGGGCTTTCACCCGACACCGTCCGAGACCTCATTCGCGGCCGTATCGGTACAACGGTTCGGATCACGGTGGAAAGGGCCAGTGACCTCACAAAAGAGGATCTTCAGATACGACGCGATCGAGTGCAGGAACCTTCGGTCCCTAAGGGAGCGATCATCCGCAGCACTATCGGCTACATAGACCTGACAAACGGTTTCGGCAACTCTACTTACGCCGAGTTTGACACGGCCCTGCGCGACCTGAAGACCCGAGGTATCACATCACTGATCATCGATCTGCGCGGAAACCGAGGCGGCATCCTTTCACAAGCGATCCGTGTGGCCGAGAGATTCCTGCCTAGCGGGGCCGTGGTCGTTTCCCAAAGGGGTAGGAACTTTGCAGACGAAAAGACCTGGCGGGCGAATGGGCCGCGTCCCGAGACGATGCCGCTGGTCGTGCTGGTGAACGAGAGATCGGCATCAGCATCAGAAGTGGTTGCCGGGGCCCTGCAAGACAACGACCGGGCACTTGTCATTGGACAAAAGACCTTTGGAAAAGGCCTTGTCCAGAATGTGCTTCATCTTCCAGGCGGCGCCGGTTTAACTCTGACCGCCGCACGATATTTCACGCCTGCTGGAAGGTCGATCCAGCGTGATTACGAGACGACCAGTCTCTACGACTATTACCAGCACAGGAACAATACGGCCGAGATCGAGCGGTCTTCTTACGTAGCACGGACTTTGACCAACCGGGTGGTTTACGGCGGTGACGGGATCACACCGGACGAAGAACTTTCCCCGGAACCGATGCCCCGCAGCAGATACGATCTAGTCGATCTGGCTTTCTTCTTCGCCCGCGACTTTCTTAACGGCCGTGTCACAACAGAAGCCGACACGTTATCAAGTACCGGCCAGATCCGTCAAAAAATGATCTTTGGTGAAGAGATCGTCGATGCCGGGGTTGAAAAGGCATTCGCCGCGTATATTGCAAAGCAGATGGACCCCGTTCGACCAGGAAAAGCCAACGTTGATGATTCTCGATTTGCAAAGAAGATCCTCGCGTACTACCTTGCGATGGGCGCCTTCGGCAAAGACGGGGCGGAAAGGACAAGGATCGCACACGATCCAGCGATCTCGTTTAGCGCCAATGCTATGCAGAGGGCTGCTGACCTTGCCAACGCTGCCGAGGCCGTCAGAACCAATCTTCGGAAACAAAAACGCCCGTCGAGTCTGGTTCTCAACGGGCCCAGGTAGAAACAGGAGGAATTAGAAAGACTATCGCACGGAGGCCAATGCCGCGGGCAATTAAAAGGCTTTCTGACCCAAACTGACTGATGCAATGAGAATGCGACCGGTTGCCTCTGCCTCAAAAAGATCTGCGGCCCCTGAAAAAGAGCCGCAGATACCTTTTCACAAGTCAGGCGTCAACTTAGAAGTTCAACTTGCCTGAGATCTGCACCCTTCTCGAGAAACTCAGTACCGTATTGTTGATCTGCCCGACGGAGGCGCTGGTAAAGAGCATCGCCGCATCTGACAGTCCATAAGTCGGGGTGTTGGTTATGTTTTTCGCATCGATACGAAGATCAAAACTCCACCTTTCGCTGAACCTGAACTTCTTCGAGACGGAGCCGTCAGCCGTGTATGACCGCGGGCCGATAAAGTAGTTCCGGCCTGTGTTGCCAAGCTCACCCGGATTAGGCTGGGTGATATTGGCAAGTTGGGCTGATGTGAACCACACCGGAATTCCGTTCACTTGCTCGAGCCGGCCTAGGTTGCGTGGGCAGCCATTGCAGCTGACCGGCGATTGAACAGCTTGGCTGATCGTGTTACGCCCGGAGTAGAAGGTGTAAGGCCTGCCAGAACCTAGATTGACAAGGCCGGAGATCTGCCACCCGCCTACGATCCAGTCGAGGGCACGCGGTATGTCCGTACCCCACGTACGGCCTCGCCCAAATGGAAGGTCATATGTGAAATAGGATTGGATCACGTGGCGTCGATCAAAATCCGACCAAGCATAGTTGAGCGAACGGTCACGAAGATCAAACGGCGTGCTAGATGCCGACTGAGCGCTTCCTGTGTTTGCAGTAGCGAACGTCGGATCCCAGGAACGCGTATCCTTCGAAACCGACCAGGTGTAAGACACTTGGTATCCCAGCCCCTTCTGGAATCGCCGCTTAAAAATGAACTCGAGGCCGTTGTACCTGGAAAGGTCATTCGTCTCGAGCACGTTCAAACCGCCGGTGAATTGCGGAAACGGCTGGAAGAAGTAAGGATTGTTGAAGTTCGCCGGTCGGCCAATTGTCTGCACGCCGCCCGTCGTGTGCTGCGACACGACAAGGGCCGCTGTCGCGACGCTGCCGCCCGTTGAACCCGCCGCGAGAGTTGGCGTGATCGCCGTTAAGCCGCGAAACGTGGTCGTACCCGCGTTGTTGTCATTGTTGCCGGTAAACAAAAAGTTGATCAGACATTCATTGGTCGATCCTGCCCGCACGTTGTTGAACGCCTCCAAAAAGTTCTGGTTGCATCGCGGGTCACGGGCAAAGATGTTCACCTGATTTGCATTGTACGCACCAAAAAGGTGGACTCCCCGTCGGCCAATATAGTTAACTTCTAACACATTGCCGCCCCAGATCTCTCGTTGGAATCCGGCAAACCACTGGTGGTTCTCCGGAAACTTGATATCCGGATCGACCGCCACTATGGATGTGGTGGAAAACGCCGGCGGCTGCCTGAGTTGATCGGGCGTTTGAGTAGGCGTCATATTCGGAAGCCCATTTCGGATAAGCAAATTCTGGTTGCCAACACCAGGTATCGAAGACTGGAAAGTGTTTCCAGGTGCACTTTGGAAAACGAAATTGGCAAAGACCTGCGACGGAAAGCGGTCATAGGAGAGGCGGTAATTTGCCCTTATTGACGTCTTGCCGCTCTTGAACGGGTCCCACGCAACGCCGAGAGATGGCGAGAAGTTATTGTAATCGTTCCTATAAAGATCACCCTGCTCCCATCGAAGAGCATTCGACGGTGCCGCCCCGACCGTGAAAGGGATCCGAGGTGTTAAGATCGGTAGATCCTCCGAACTTGGGCTGTACTTAACCTCCCATCGGACACCCATATCGAATGTAAGATTCTGACGAAATCGCCATGTGTCCTGGATATAGAAGTCCAACTCGGGGTAGTTCGCTTTCCAATTCCAGCGGGTTCCTGCAGGGGCGAACTGGTTTGGAGCGCCCGGACTAACGACAAATCCCTGTGTGATGCCGCCGATCCGTCCGATCAGGTCATTTATGGCGGCAAGCAGACGGGTACGGTCGTTGGTGTTGATCGACGTCGCGCCAGCAACAGGCACGTCCCAGCCGACAAAGCTGCTATTCGCCGTACCCAAGGTCACCTGCGGCTCGATCTGGCCGCCGGCACTAGACCGATCGTCAAACTGGCTACCGAATCTAAGGTTCACACCGAACTTGAGCGTGTGGGGCGACAGATCGAAAGTCATGTTGTCAACGAACTGCCATGTCTTTGAGCTTCTGGCGTTGTACGCAAAGTTACGGTCAAAGTCAGTAACATTATTGAGAATGATCGGCACCTGCGGGTTTGCCCCCGGATACTCGAACTTGAACCCGAATGAATTCATTCCAAAAATGAACTCGTTCACGAACTTCGCTGTCGGCGACCATCGGTAATTGATGGCCAGGTTCTTCGGATTTCTGAATGTGTCGATCCAGTTCACACCACCCTGAATTCGCGCCAGCCCTGCGTTGGCTATATCGCCAAACGTGTTCTGCTCGCCCTGAGCGTAGCGGAAGTAGAACTGGTTCTGATCGTTAAAGTTCACGTCGAACCGCATAACGAGGTCATATTGCTTCTCGATCTGCGGAGCAACAAATCTCAGAAAAGCCGTGTTCAGACCATCACCGCCCGTGAAATCGTTCGGTGCCTGCTGGCGTGCAAGAAGGCTTGCGATGAATGGATCCAGCGTTATCGGCCGGCCGGTCGCAATATCATAGGTCGCTATACAAGGGTTCGGCACGTTCGGCCCGCAAGCCGGGTAACGCGGAGAACCATCCTGGTTCACTGCTGAACCTGTCGGGAAAGTGGTCGATTGAACCGTTCCAAATGGAGCATTGCGTCCGCCCTGGACGTATCTGTAAAGGCCTGCTCGTGCTTGCGGCGTGTAAACGGTCAAGGTCTGCAGGCGGGTCTCGCTCGCCCTCAGCATCTGAAGGTTCACAAAAAAGAACGCTTTGTCACGAAGCAATTTCCAGCTCCTGCCGTCGCCAAATGTGGGATCGAAGAGCGGGCCCCCAAAGCTGCCGCCAAAGATATGCTGAACGAACTGGCGTTTCGCAATGCGCTGTTTGTTAAATTCCCACTCGTTCGCGTGGAATTCCGGCGTCTGATAGAACTCGAAAAGGTTTCCCCTGAAATTGTTCGTTCCGGAGCGGGTCGTGAGGGATACCTGTGCTCCCGAGGAACGTCCGAGCTCGGCCGTAAAATTGCTCGTCACTATCTGAAGCTCGCGGATCGATTCCGGGTTCGTACGCAGGGGGGTGAAGTTCGAGCCGCCCGCGGTCGATTCATTGATATCGATACCGTCAAGTGTAAAGTTGAATGCACGGTCGCGGGCTCCATGTACGTGAATACCGCCGCCGGTATTTGAGCCAACCGTCACGCCCGGCTGGAAGTTCAGAAGGTCGAACGGATTCCGTCCCCTTGCACCAACGATGGGAAGGCTCTCGATCTCTCTTTGGCCAAGCGTCGATCCTACGTTGCCGGAGGTTGCCGTTTGAACTACTTCGGCACTTGCTTCGACCGAGACCACCGCGCTCACATCACCTATGTCAAGGACGGCATTGACGGCGGCGGGAATATTTACCTGAAGTACGTTTCGCGATGACACAAATCTTTTGAAACCTTGCTTTTCGATCGTCACCGAGTATGTGCCCGGCTGAACGAGATCGAAAACGTATGCCCCCTGATTGCTCGTCTGTGTCGTCAATGTGGCGTTCGTCGCTTCGTTCGTGAGAGTCACCATCGCTCCCGTAATGGCCGCGCCGGACGAATCGGTCACCGTTCCAGTAACACGAGTTGTCGTTCCCTGGCCAAAAGACGAATCAGCGGACGACAGCAATAGAGCCACTAGAACCAATGCGATCGCAAAAGGTTTACTACCCATTTCAGTCCTCCAATTACTAAAATTCGTTATAACTATCCCTGATGAAAACAGAACTATCGAGAAGAAATAATGATGTACGATATCACAACTTTACGTAAGTGTTAATTGCGAAAATTCGATTTTACAGTAAGTCGAGACCCTTAGGGCCGAAATTCGAGCAGAAGCCCGTCTGCCCCGACGGCCCAACCAAACCTGCGGGCCATATGGAGGCCGTACAGATTCTTCGTCGTAGGGACATTAACCTGCGCCCACGTGCGGCCTTTGTCCGTGGTATGCAAGATCACCCCCCGTCGCCCGACGATCCAGCCGTTTCGGTCGTCAACGAATGCAACCCGCAGCAGCGTCGAAGCGATGTCGGTCCTGATCTTTTCCCAAACACGCCCGCCGTTTTCCGTCCGCAGTACCGTGCCGGCCTCACCTACCGCATAACCCACTTCATCGTCTCGAAAATCCACATTGTAAAGGGCATTGGACGTGTTCGAGTTCTGTACCTGCCAAGTCTCGCCGCCGTTGGTCGTTGCAAGGATCAATCCCTTGTCACCAACGATCCACCCATGCGAACTCCCGTTGAAATCCACGTGAAAAAGCTCAGCTTTTGACGGCACAATAAGTCGGTCCCAAGATTCCCCTCCATTTACCGTTCGCATTACCAAGGAATCTACGACCCTACCTTGTTGATTCAGCACCGATCCGATCGCAAGGCCGCGGCGACGGTCGGCAAACCTGATACTGAGAAATACTGGTGTTTGTTCGGCGCCTAGCGAAGATCGAACGATCGCCGTCTCTCGCCACGTGTTGCCGCCGTCGCTGGTAATGAAAAGTTTTCGTCCGGCAACAAGATAACCGTTGTCTTCGTTGCGAAAGTATATCTCGTTTATATCTTCTGTTGTGTTCAGAGGATATCTCTGCCAAGTCTGGCCGCCATCTAGGGTAGAGGCAAGATAACCGCTGTCACCGGCAATGAAACCCTTTTTAGCAGATGTGAAATAGATCGCAACCAGGTCTAGGGTCGCGTCTGTCTTGTGCACCCGCCAAGCCTGACCAAATGCACTCGCAGAAAAGATCAAAATAAAAATAGAAACCGCGGCTGAGACCGAAACTTTGGCGCGATTGGGCACAAAACTTCCCCCGATGCGAAATGAGATCATTTCGATTCTAGACGCTTTTCATCGAAATTTCACCTTTCGCAAGGCCTGAAGCCGTTCGACCAACCCGCTCACAATGAGTTCCGCGAGTTCATCGCTTTCTCTCGACCTTGTAAACCTGCCCGTTCCAAACAACGATAACTTGCTCACCCAGGGAGAAATACCGTGCAAGCCCGGGAACCGCGGCCGCAAGCTTGAAGTATTCTTCGCCGCCGAATTCGACGGTTGTCTCCCTGAGCCCCGGCCGTCCTGCAAACTCGCTGTCAACCCAGACGCCATTCTGGAGGGAAAAATTCTTACCTGCAAAGAACTGGCTGGTTGCTGTATCGTCCACCAGGATGCGCTCACGAGCGTCTTTTGCTTTTTCCTCGACGATCTGCGTGTTTCGAATCATCGAGTTCTGCTGGACGCTCATCTGCACCGCATCAGCACCACTTCGTTCGGCCATCTTTGGCGAGGCCGCACGCATGATCCGCTGCCGTGTCGCGGCATCGCCGGCGTTGACGACAGTACCGTCAGTGGCAAGATACGACGTGTAAGGCGTAACAAGACCGAACCTCGTACCGAGGTCCGTCACTTCATCCCGAAGCTCTTTTGTTTCGCCGTTCAGGCGGATCTGCTCGATCAAATGGCCTACCCGCCTGCTTGCCCATAAGCGCGGCAGAAAATCGTTCTCGTCGTTTCTGAAGGGAAGCTCAAGGCCGCGAAAATTGAACGTGCGCGCCTCTCGCTGGTCTTTGCCGCGCAGAGCCACCGTAAGGTTTCGCAGATCCGAAGTGTTCTTATACCGCCCGATCATTGCGATCTGCATCCCGCGGAAAAGGTCGCCCGGCTTTCGGGGGTATACAAATTCAGTATCTGCCGCGCCGAGATCGATCTCAACGTCTGCAAGAACAGGCGAGCTGACCCTGCTGAAAAATGCCGAGACCTTTAACTCGAGATCTTCTTTTGGCTGCACATAGTCCGAGATCCCGGCGTTATCTGAGCCAAGCCGATCGAGTAGAGCGGTGTTCACGTCGTATCCAAAACCGAACGGAAATACCCTGACCCCTTTGCTCTCCACCGCCTTGAAATTTTTGAGAATGCCTTCGACCGAACGTTCTCCAACGGTCGGCAATCCGTCGGTCATGAACACGAGCATCTTCGGCCGATCGCTGCGCTCGAATTGTTTTGCCGCGGCCACCAGAGCATCGTTGATGTTCGTTCCGCCGGTTGGACTCAGTCTTTGGATAAACTCTTCCGCACGCCGCTTCCCTGCCACATCGGCGGCGATCAAGCCGCGTTCCATCAGGCGTTCCTCACCCGCAAATCCGATCACATTGAAGCGATCGCCGTTCTTCAAGGTACGAACTCCAAAAAGCAGTGCTGCTCGCGCCTTTTCCATCTTTCCTTCGTCCGCCATCGATCCGCTTGTGTCGAGCACGAACACGATATCCTTGCTCACGAGTTCGCGGTCAGCGACCTCGTCCTTCGGCGAAAGCATTAGCAGGAAGTAGCCGTCGCGTCCGGGTTCGCGATGGGTGATCAATGATAGACCAAAGTCTTCACCGGAGAGACCGTAAAAAAGTTGGAAGTCGTTGTTATTGTTCTTGGTCTCAAAAGTGATGAAGGCCGATGTTTCAGATGTTCGCTTGACCTCGATGCTGTGGGATGGCGAATAGATATTTCGAAGCGGCTGTTTCGCCTTCAACTCTATCTTTCCCGACACCGTACCGAAACTCTGCGGAACCGCTGGAGTTTGACTGACCTGCTGCGGACGGCTCCTTACATTTCGCCCCGTTCCGAGAGGGTATCTGAACGAAGCGGTTCCTGATTCGGCTTTGAGCACCTGCGAATAGATCAATTCCAGCTTCTTGTCGGAATGCGGCGGTATTGGAAAGATCGATGCTTGGAACAGATCTTTGCCGGCATACTCTAACAAGCCGGGATCGCGCTGGCGCCGGACGATCTCGTCGTAGATCCGCCGCGCTTCCTCCCGCGACCGCACCTCGCCGACCAGCCTTTTGCCGTCCTCCCAGATCGCGAATTCAACTATCGACGCAGTCTCAGGTATCGGGAAGAAATAGGCCCCTTCAAGGGTGTAAGGCGTGTCGTTGCGAAAGATTTGCTCGACATGCGTCCGCGCCACCTGGCCGTCGATCTTTGTGTCGATGTTGATCGATTTGACGGGCAATGCGTTCGGCAGCGGTACAGTCCTCGGTATCGGTCTTGGCCGGCAGGGCCTGATATCGCAGATGATCGGCACGACAACCCCTTGCGCCTTCACAGAAACGCTGAACAATAAACCGGGAACGAGGGTTAAGGCGACGAACAGGGCGATCTTGAGTTTCATATATCTTTTCAGTCGTAGAAGGAGAGTACTGCGAACTTTCTATTTTTGAACGGTTGAGACCGCCGCCGCTTGCACAAAATTTTGCAACATCCAGATACCACGGTTGTGTCTAATGTTAAAATGGAGAAATATGATCATGAAGCGAAGTTCCCAGATAGTGCGTTTGTTCTCGTTGGCAGGTGTCATCGGCTTACTATTTTCTTTCTCGGTGCGTTCTCAGGAAATTAAGGGAAGCAGGGTCGAGGACCAACGCTGCAATGTCGAATTTGCAAAATTTCTGGTCGATCAGCAGGCAGCGGAAAGCAAGTCGGTCGCTGAAACCGACAAACGCATCCGTATTCTTATCAGATCGGCCGACTTCGTTTGGAACCTTGATGAACCCGCGGCTCGCGGATATTTGACCGAAGCATTCAAAGTCGCCACAGAAAGATTCCGCGAAAAAGGATTTGAACGTAAGGACGATAACGGGATCTTGATCATCCCTTCCGATCATCGATTTGAAGTTGTGCGAGCCATCGCCCGTTTCGATGCGGAGTGGGCAAAGAAATTGACCGAACAGTTATTGAAGGATTACGAAGAGAGTTCTTCTGACCGAAAGAACGATTTCAACAGGAACCGTGAGATCCAGGAAACCAACAGCCTCGCTCTCGAAGCCCTAAAGACGAATCCGGAACTAAGCTTGCATCTGTATCGCCGGCTGATGAAATATCCGCTTGACTATCATTGGTTCTTTGCTCTTCCAGCTGTTGCGGGCAGCGACCGACAATTAGCCGACAGGCTCTACGCCGAACTCCTTACCGTCTATTCTAACGAGACGCCTAGACGCCTGCTCTTTCTTTCAGGATATCCGTTTGCCACTGATCGGCCGTTCGGCATTGATAAGCTTAGTTATTCAACCTCGCTCCCTGCGGGATACGAACCAGACCTTGCACTTCAGCAGAGGTTTATCGATCTTTACCTGCGTCGTGCCGCAACCTACCTCGGCGACCCTGCAAATCTGGCAAAGCCGCCAGAAGAGCACTATCACCCCGAGCCGCTCTATATCCTTACGGCCGTGCAGGAATTAGAGCCGATCGTGATCGAACGATTCCCGCAGTTGATGCAGCGATTATCAGTTGCAAAAGCGCAGGCAAATGCTGCGTTGAACGACGACATGCGGAAAAGGTTAGCCACCGAAGCGGGCCGCTGGCAGAATTACAATCTAGGTTTTGATGAACGGATCAAACAATTGGAGAAGGCAGAGGTTGACCGCAAACTCACTGACTGGATGATAGTTCAACTCTTGATCTGGGACGTCAACTCAAGAACCGAAGAACAATTCGCAAAGATCGAACCGTGGCTTGAAAAGATCGAGCTAAAGGAAACACGAGAGGCGATACAGGGATATTTCTGGTTTCATCGCGGCAAACGAGCGGTCAAAGACGCGCGTTTCAGCGACGCAAGACGTTTCGCCGCACGCGTATCGGAAATCGATCATCGGGCCATCCTTTTCTTTGATCTGGCCGAAGCCCAACTTGAGGACCTGAACGAAGCGGCCGCGGTTTACGAAACGCTGACTGAGGTCGGCAGGATCGCCCGTCAATCAAGCGATTCTGTCGCAAAAGCCCGCGTCCTCCTAGGACTGGCAAGCTTGTATGAGAAAGTGAATCACACGTTCGCCCTAAACGAATTGAGCGATGCGGTAAAAGTGATAAATAAGCTGAACGATCCCAACATTCTGTCGTCGTCGATCATGAAGCAGATCAGAGGAAAAGACTTCAGTCATCACTCTGTCTATCCGGTACCGAGTTATGATCTGGAGTCGACATTCGCTTTACTGAGCAAGAACGATTTCGATCTGCCTCTTTCAAATGCTAGGGCACTTGAAGATAAGTACCTTCGGACACTCGCGGTAACCGCCGTCGCCCGAAAATGCATCGAGCGGCCGGCGGTCCAAATTGAGGAACTAACAGAAAATTGAGCGGGATCAAAAATTGTTAGGATCGTCGTCCAACACATCGTCGATCTCTTTTTCGAGTTTGGCACGCAGCCGTTCGACCATCGATTCGGATCGCTGAAGATTCTGCTCTAAGACACTCTTTGTTCGTTGGATCTCGGCAAGAAGCGCTTGCAGATTAGTACGCTCGACTTCAAGCTGACGCTTTCGCAGTTCCCGCAGCGCTTCTGGCCGCAGTGAACCTGCAAACGCCACCTCCCTGTCGATGGCTTCTGGCCGGATATTCGTTTCGATGAGATCGAGCTTTGTCTTGATGGTGCTTTCCTTTTCGATCATATCAAAAAGCTGCTTTCGCAAAGATTCTGATCGCTGTTCAGCCTTGCTCAAAATATCGAGATTGAGAAGCAGGCGTTTCTGCTTTTCGTCACGGTCATTCTTCGCCTGCGATTCCAGCCCGGCCACGCGTGCACGAAGCTCCGCTATCATGCGTGCGCTCTCGCTATCGTCGCGTTCGGCTTCAGGATTTCGTTTGTCATCGGGCTTTACGACCTCGACCGGCAAAATTTCAGGAAAGTCGTCGGCACGGCTGATCACCTGAACCGTAGCATTACCGGAAGTCGGAACCGGAGTGGCCGCCGCGATCGGCATTCTTTTTCTTCGATCGGCCTGCGCGTTGACATCAGTCGCTGATGCCAAAACCAAGACGGCCAGAAGCAATCCAACGACCGCAAGGCCAGAGAAGCGGATCCTATACTGCATAAAAACCTCTATTTGGTCGGTTCCTTATCGGGAATGAAATCGCCGCGAACCAGCTCGATCGAATTCTTCGCGATGCCGACGAATGGTATGGCGTCAAAGCCGGAGTTGATCAGTCCTCCGACAACACCCTTTTTTCTGATGTCGTGCCCGACGAGAAGCATTACTACCACGGCACCGCCGAACGGGAGCATCTTCGCTCCGCGTTTCACCAGCTGCCAACCGCCTGCATGTAACACCTTTCTAGGTAAGCTTTTGCTTTTCGTAGCCATCGACCCCAATAAAGTCTATACTTGCTTATCTCGGATGACAACAACATTCTTTTGTTTGCACGTTTCTATCGGGGAAATGTTCCCTTAATCCCAGGCTCATGGTGTTCAAGGCTTCAGGCATCTCCGTTCGTACGGCAGAAAGGCTTATACTTCGCGACATAGATTTCGAGATCGCGCACGGGGAGATCCTTGGGATCTGCGGCTCTTCCCTGCAAAGCACTGAGGCTCTCTGGAGGGTACTTTCCTGCATTGACCAGGCGGATTCAGGACGGGTCTGGCTGGATGGAAGCGAACTCCTCGAAACTGGCGATCTGAAGTCCAGAGTGGCCACAGTAGAGGGACGCCCGCAAAGATCAACTGCAGGGTGGCTGGAGCGGATCTTCGGGAAAGGGACAAGACCCGTCGGATTTCCGCGAGACCTCATTTCCGAGATCGGTGGCGCAAAACGGCCCGTCGCTGTCGTGGTTGAACCATTCACTCACAGCAATTTATCGGAGAGAGACGGATGGGTCGAAAAACTGAAAAGCCTTGTGAAGGAGAAACACATCATCATGATCATCGCGAACACGAGTTTTGATGACCTAATGTTGGCCTGCGACAAGATCCTGGTCCTTGACGGTGCCGACGTCGGCCAGATCGGAACGCCTTCAGAAGTTTATTGCGATCCGTCGTCGGTCGCGGTCGCAAGAGCCACCGGCAGATGCAACGTCTTCGCGGCTCGACGGCTGAGCTCGTCAAAGTCGGAAGTGCCTGAGTTTCAATCCATCCTCGGCTCACATCGATTTACAACTGAACGTGTCGAAAAACATCGACTGGGTGCGCTGAACCAAAATGTCTCTCTTGCAATACGGCCCGAGCACATTTCTATTTCGTTCGGCGCATCTTTTCCTGAGGACAACGTGATCCGCGCGGTCGTTGAAAGGGTGAGTTTTCTCGGTCCGACCACGCTTGTTGATTGCAACGCAAATGGACTGCCGTTAACCGTGAACGTTATGAGGCTGGTCGGGCTGAGTGTAGGCGATGAATGCCTGCTTGGCTTGCCGCCTGAACGAATCAGGATATTTGCTGCTTAGGGATGCACCTTCCATGGTTCATGGTCCGCTGTTTGTCGCCTGGAAAGTGAGATTCGTCAGGTTTCCATTTACCGAAACAGTCTGCTGAGCGAAAGTGTAACGCTTGGCAGTAATATTGACCGTGTAATTCTGGCCGCCGGCGACGCTCGAGAACGTAAAATATCCAAGGTGATTCGTCAATCCTTCGCGAACCCCGCCCTGCGAATCGGTAAGCCTGACCTTTGCATTGAAAACACCTCGGCCGTTTTGTGAGATGACCCGGCCCGCGATGGTGTGGAATGATTGTCCGGCTGAAGGCGACCAGTTGTAAACAACTACCGCGTAGTTCTGGTCGGTGGCATCTCCGTTATAGAGCACGCCGTCTCCATTGAGCGTTCTCGCCGTAACCAAAACCTGCAGCGATGTTCCCACAGGAATTCCGGACGGCAGAAATACATTCTCAACATTATTCTTATTGTCCGCGTTTCCGCCCGGGACCGAAACACCGTTTGAGAAAACATTTCCTCGATATATAGTCCCGCCGACATTGACCGTGAGGTCGAGATCATTTACCAGCGCGGGGCTTCCGGAAGCAGGCGGATCGCTCCAGACCAGCGTCACCCGAACCGGCCTTGTCGAGCTCGCTACGCTTCCGTTAAGTTCAAAGCCCTGACCGGGTGAATCGAGAGCGATCTCCTGATTTATGTATTTCACCCCAACACCCGGATTCAACATGAATTTCAGGTTTGGACGTCCCCACCCTTCATTGCCGTTCGGGATCGGGGCACCGGTATTCTCTCCGTTGATATCAACTGTTGAGTTGATGAGGGCCGCTTTTATCAAAGACGGCATTGCTCGCTGGCCGAAGTTGTTGACCGCAAAGTAATTTGCAAAAAGTGCTGCAACGCCAGTTATATTTGCTGCGGCGTGCGAGGATCCGCTGCTCCAGCGGTGCGAAGCATCAATATTGCCACTAAGCGTGTTCGTGCCAGAGCGCCCGCCCGTGACGGCCACACCAGGAGCCACAATATCCGGCTTTATCCTTCCGTCCGCTGCCGGGCCGCGGCTGGAATCGGAAGCCAGGTCGTCCATATTGTTCGCGTTGCTCCCGGCAAGTTCGGTTCGTAGATTCTCCGTACTTCCAACGGCGATCAGATTTTTTGCCGTTTTCGGACGTGTCAGTCCGTTGAAAGCCTCATTTCCGGCTGAGAAGATCAGCGTTATAGGGTCGGCGGCGGGATGCACCGTCGAAGCATCGAGGACTATTCCGTCAAACATGCTTTCCATAGTTGAATAAGCATTTGAATTGGTACCATTTCCCCAGCTGTTGTTGCTGATCATCGCGTGCGCACCGTTGGGTCCGGGCGTCGAGACACTATCGTTGTAAACGTCAGCATCTGTTCCGGTGTATCCATTCTTATTGCGCGGCAGATTTACTATGTGGGCGCGGGGGGCAATTCCCTTTCCGTAGTTATAGAACAGATTATCAAGGGCCCCGAAAGGCGTCGAACCCGCGATCAGCGTCGCATTAAAATGTCCGTGCCCGAGAGCCCCCGCGGTCGCTCCGCGAAGCGGCCCATTCACCGCATTAAGTGAATTAATGTAGAATCCTCCGTCGCCCGGTATCCCGACACCATCATCGACCACAGAAACAGTTATGTTCGTTCCGTCCGCACCAAACTGCGCTAGCGGGTCAAAACTGGGTCCGAGGATCGTCGTCGCATCGATGTAGTTCCCACCAAGGATCTGGCCGGCCCGCTCGTCCTCATTTCGTGTGCGAACAAATGCATCAACGGTAAAAACATCAGGCATAGCCGCTATTGCGGCGATCTTGTCTAATGAGGTTTCGACCCGGACCAGATCAAAGAAGTTATTCTGCAGCGGCGTCGTCTGGATCACCGAGACCGAATATCGATCTACCAATTCCCGAACAAAGTCCGATAAATTCGCCCGAGAAAATACTGCGATATCAAAAACGGCCGCACCCTTTTTCGAAAGTTCGATCGGACTGACGCCGCGTGCCAGAGGCTTGCGGTTCTTGGCCGAAGCCAGTTGCTCGTTAAGGACCGGGCTTAACTTCTGTTCGCCACCGTAGCTGCCGATCCAGCGAACACGTGAATGATCAGCCAGGCGAGCTATTGCATCTGATTCGCCGTAAACGAAAAAAGCCTGGTGAGGAACATACTGCAGGATCTCTACGCCGAGGTCGCGGACGCTCTTGAGCCATTCATCAGTGACCACCCCGCCAAATTGGACAACATAGTAGCCTTTCCCATTTGAGGTAGCTGCTGGCCCAAGCCTGAGCGAGCCGCTCGGCGGTGCTTTGACCGGATCGAAGGTTGAACCCGGCAGGTGGACGGTCGTCTCGATCTCATCTTCCTCAAGACCGAGATTCTTCGCAGCGAACATGGGTTGTTTGGCAACAACAACAAAACGTCCGTAGTCTTCAACTATTGTCCCAAGGGAGCTCGCCTTTTCACGCGCGGCCTTATCCGGAGTGTCTATCCGGCTAAGGATCAGCGATCCATTCCGGATCGCTTCTGTCACCTTGTCAGACCCAGCGAATCGGGTATGTTCAGAAACCTGGCGAACCGCTCTGGGAACAAAAGCCTGGGTAGGCAAAGTAAGGAACTTTTCGTAAAAGAAAACTCCCGAGATAGAAATAACAATGGCCGTAAAAATACGCCGGCCATTCAAAACACTGCTCATCGGCTAAATTCTCCTGCCCGAGTCCTGCAAGGTTTAACAGTTACAGAAAGAACAATTTAGCATAGAATTCCGAGTTTTTCCACAGAATTCGGCTTACGCTGAACCCCACAGCTGATCCGGACACGAAATCGGGAGATATGTGGCAGGCAAAGCACCATCGGACCTTCGCTTTCTGAGCGCAGAAGCCCACTGGTGGCCTTTTACGTTGAACTCCGGGTTTTCAGCCTTGGCTATATCGTCGGCACGAGCACCACTTGAACACGTCTATTCCTTGCCCTGTTGGCATTGGTCGTGTTGGGCGCCACCGGGATAGTTGCTGCAAGTCCTTTTGCCTCGATCCTTGCTCCTGAAACACCGTACCCGGCCAGCCTGTCACTGATCGCCCGAGAACGTCGCTGAGTAAGACTCATAAGCTCGTCTTCGGTACCGCGATTATCAGTGTGCGATTCGATGACTATCCGATAGTCCGGATTCTCATTCAGGATCTGAGCTATTGCACCCAGCCGCTCATCGGCACTTGGGGCAAAATCCGCTGATCTGATAGAGGACCAGAATGTTTCGGGAAGCGTTACAACTATGCCACGCTCATTTTTTTCCACCGACCCAAATCTGCGCAAAGACTGCATCAGCGCTGGCTGAGCCAGAATAATACCGTTGACGCGTTCATCGCGAACCCTTTGTTCATCAGCCGCGCGCTGTGCATTCTCTATCGACTCCAAGCGTGCTTTTGCATTATCAGCTTCGACGCGGGTACGGCCAAGCTCCTCCCGAAGCCGTCCATTCTCAGCCCTTAGCTCTCGCACCTGGCCGGAATAATTGACGGTGTCTCGCTCAGCCAATTCTCGGTTTCTGACCTCCGCTGCCAGCTGCTGCTTGAGATTCTCGATCTCGTCAAGTGCTTCCTGATACCGATTTTCCATTGACCTGATCTCGGCATCGGTACGCGTGCGCTCCGCCCTCTTCTCGCGGGCATCTTTTCTGATGTAAGCCGTATTCTCAGCCTTGACAGCCGCACTAATAGCCTGACGTGCAGTGATATCGACATCCTCTTCCTTACGGCCAGCTCGCCAGGCATCTTCTGCGTTAGCTAGAAGCGACTCGGCTTCCCGAAGTTCGACCTCTGCGTCTCTTTCCGCACCAGCGAACCTCGCGAGGGCGACCGCCTGTTTTGCCTGAAGGATAGTCGAAGGCGTTTTCGAATAATCGACCTCGGCGATCTCGGGCGTCCTTGAATCACGGAAATAATCGCTCGAGTTGCCGAAATATTGTATCGAAGGGGTCGTGATCATCGTTCGGCCAGAGCGGGTGTACGGGCTCAGATTCTCTAGCATGATCTCCTGACTCGGCCGCGAAACCAGAAAATGCGGTTCTGCGGTGATCAAGAGCGCAAAGGTCTGGAGTTTTGTCGTCACGCGTATTCGGGAATCGAACTCAAAAAAACCGCGTCGCTTTATCTCACCGAGGTTATCCACTTGTCCCTCAGGCGAGACCGCCCACAGAACATATGTGGCGTAACCCGCACCAAGTTCGAATGGCCTCGGCATTTTAGAGACGCTAAGGTCGATCTCGCTGCCGTTGCGGGCCGTACGTCTGATCCTCGCTTCGCCCTTCATTCGCGGAAACCTTGTCGTGCCCCGAAACTGTACGAAAACAAGCTCGTCAAGCGGATAGGTGATCGCCGTGGTCCTTCGCGGAACATCTACCTGCGCGAATAACTCGACCGAGCCTGTAAGCAAGATGAGTAGAGCAAAAATTCCTGCTGCGATCTTCACTTTGTTCATTATTATCTAACTCCGAGAAAAGGCGTGCTTCAAAAAAGATGCCACAATCGCCGGATACGTTGCAACTTATAGGAACGTGGACTTTATGACCGTTTCTTTAGTATATTCGTCTTTTCTGCCTTGAAATGAATGATCTCAAGCGGCTTTTGAGTCACGTCCGCCCGCACTGGGTCACCTTCTCGCTGGCGGCTGTGGCAATGGTGTTTGTAGCCGTGTTCGAGACCGCCACGGGCGCGCTTCTTATCCCGATCTTCAATCAGTTCGCTCAGATTCCCGGGCCGCCGTCCTGGACGCTTTATAATCTTCATCGCCTGATCCCGCAGGATGATTGGTACCGGGCATGGCTCTCTATAGCCGGAATGCTGATGGTATTCACTGTGTTGAAGGGTATCGCAGAGTATTTCTCCTCGTACCTGATGGCAAGGATCGGCCAAACCGTTGTTCTGGACCTTCGAAAGCAGCTTTACGATCATATACTGAACCAACCCGCGGCGTTCTTTGAAAGGCACCGGACAAACTTCCTTGTTTCAAGGCTTGTCGTAAGCTGTTCGGCAATAGAGCACGCCGTTTCAGGGAACCTTCGCGACGTGCTTCGAGAGAGCCTGCTCTTCGTATTCCTTCTGGGTTCGGCCTTTTATCTCAATTGGCGGTTGATGATCGCAGCGGTCATAATCGCCCCGATCATTGGAGTTCTGACCACCAGATTCAGCAAGGCGTTGCGACGTCTAGCCGAGGAATCGTTTGAGGGCAACAAGCTTCTGACTGATGTCGCCCAGGAAACGCTTGCGAACCAAGCGATCGTAAAAGCCTATTCAGGCCAGGATCGAGAACGCGCCCGTTTTGCCCGCGTGGCCTCGATCATAGCCCGGGCAAACCTGCGCTCGGGGAAGATCGCCGCAACCTCCCCTCCGGTAATTGAGATCATCGGGATGTCCTCTATCCTTATCCTTCTTTACTTCGGGCTAAGAGCGATCAATGCGAATGAGATGGACGCGGCTCAGTTCTTCGGCTTTCTTTATTTCCTGTTCCGAAGTTATGACCCGCTTCGCCGAATCTCCCGGCAGCATAACGAGATCTCCAAGGCATTTGCCGCCGCTAAAGATGTCTGGAACATTCTTGACGAGACCGAAAGGCTGCCCGAAAAAGAGAATGCGGTTGAGTTAGGGCCATTGCGGGACAAGATTGAGCTTAGGCAGGTCACGTTCAACTACGCCAATGATCCGGGCAAGAAGATACTTGACGAGGTGACCTTCGAAATTCGCAAAGGAACAATGGTCGCACTGGTCGGCGAAAGCGGTGGAGGTAAATCTTCTCTGATCAAGCTCATCCAGAGGCTTTACGACCCCTCCGACGGCAATATTCTTTGGGACGGAATCGACCTTCGTGATGCAAAGGTCTCAAGCCTGAAGCGGCATATCGCGCTGGTCACGCAGGAAACCGTACTTTTCAACGAATCCGTCCGTTACAACATCTCGTACGGTGATCCGATGGCAGACGATGATGATATAGCCCAAGCGGCTCGCATCGCGTTTGCGGACGAGTTCATTAACGAACTTCCCGAAGGATACGATACGATAGTCGGCGAGCGCGGGATCCTGCTTTCCGGCGGCCAGCGCCAGCGGCTTGCGATAGCTCGTGCGGTGCTGCTGGACGCACCCGTACTTATTCTCGACGAGGCCACCTCGGCCCTTGACGCAGAGTCGGAAAGGCTTGTCCAAAAGGCCCTTGCCAACCTAATGCAGGACAGGACATCGATAGTGATCGCACACAGGCTTTCAACAATAAGAAGAGCCGATGTGATAATCGTTATGGAACGCGGCAGGGTCATTCAGGTGGGGACTCATGACGAACTCCTCGAAGACGGCGGAAAATATAAGCGGCTTTACGAGCTTCAATTTGCCGAAGAAGAGCTGGCCGAACCCACATTTATCGGGCGCGGGCTCAGTTAGGACCGAAAAGATTTATGAGATCGATGACCGGTTACGGTAAGGGGTCGTCCTCTGATGAGGGCATTTCGGCCACCATTGAACTAAAGAGCGTGAACAACCGCTTTCTCGACATTTCCCTTAAGCTTGGAAACGACTTGCAGGCGGTAGAATCTCTGATCAAAAAGCAGATCGCCGAACGTCTTTCGCGTGGCCGTGTGGAGGTTAACCTGCAATTTGAGCGGACGGCCGAAGTAACGTTCGAAGTGAACCGGCCGCTGCTTTCCGGCTTCTTATCAGCAATGAAGGAGATGCGCGACGAGTTCGGTATCTCCGGCGAACCAGACATCAATGTGGTTGCACGCCTGCCCAACGTGATGTCTCCCAAAAAGGAAGATATCGGCGAAACTTTCCTTCATAGCGTTGCAGCGGCACTGTCGAAAGCCCTCGATGGCCTTGAAGAAATGCGGAGAAAAGAGGGCGGAATGCTGAAGGACGAGCTCGCTTCGCGATTGAATTCCATCGAGAAGCTGCTCGAGCCGATCGCAGCCAGGTCTGCCGAGGTTACTGATGAGTACCAGCAAAGATTGTCTCGCAGGATCACCGAGATGCTTTCGAAAAGCGAGACGCAGATCGAGTTGGATCAAACGAGACTCGCTCAGGAAGCGGCCTACATAGCGGACCGGGCGGACATCTCTGAGGAGATAGCGCGTCTTCAAAGCCATTTGGAACATTTCAGGCAAATAATGGAAGAAGAAGAAGAGGTTGGCAAGAGGCTCGATTTCCTTACGCAGGAACTTAATCGAGAGGCAAACACCATTACCTCTAAAACCAACAGCCTTTCGGTCAAAGAAAACGCGCTCCAGATAAAGAGCGAGATAGAGAAGATCCGAGAGCAGGTTCAGAACATTGAATGATCAGCTGCCCAAGGATAGAGCATAACCGTTCGTATTCGCTGAACATCTGGCACCAAACCAGTTTTTTATGACAGGAAGCCTCGTCATCATCACCTCTCCGTCGGGCGGCGGCAAAGGAACCTTGATCGCCGAGTTGATGAAGAGCGGGCTCGGCCTTGCTTACTCTGTCTCCTTCACAACGCGCCCGAAGCGGGCGGGCGAACAGGACGGTAAGGAGTATTCATTCGTATCCGAGGCAGAGTTCGAGCGGCTGATCGACGAGGGTGAATTTCTGGAGCATGCCCGAGTACACGGGAACTATTACGGCACTTCGCGTTCAAGAGTCGAAGCGCTAGTCGGCGAAGGCATCGATGTGATCCTTGAGATCGACGTTCAGGGGGCAGAGAGCGTGATGAAAACAAGGCCGGATTCGATCAGTATCTTCATTATGCCGCCTTCGTTCGAAGCTCTTGCTGAACGCCTGAGCGCCCGTAAGACGGAATCTTCCGAGGGACTTAAGTTGCGATTGAAGAATTCATTTGACGAAATAAGCCGCGTCAACCTATTCGACTACGTGGTGATCAACGACCGCATCGAAGACGCCGTAAAGCGTCTCGCTTCAGTGATTCTTGGGGAACGTCAACGGCAGACTCGACAATTGGACTCGATCCACGCTATTCTAGATAGTTTCGAGGCGTCGAAATCTTTGTTGAGCGAGGAATAGCTATCGAACATATGGCGGATACAGTTGAAGAGAAGGTAGAAGAGATCGAGCAGGAAGAGGAGATCATCGATCCACCCGAGATCGATTCAAAATACCGTCTGATAATTCTGGCGGCTCAGCGCAGCAAACAGCTTCAGCGGGGAGCCAACTCTAGAACCGATATTGATATAAGGAAAAGCAAGCCGACCCGGGTGGCGCTTAAAGAACTTGCCGAAAGGAAGGTGAACTTTAGGATACTTGATTGATCGCAGCATGCTGTGATCTGAAATGATCGATGGCCGCTCGACCCTATGGTCGAACGGCCATTTTGTTTCGCGTGCCTCACAAACTCCATACTACAGAGTAAGCGGGCTCATTCTCAGTTCCGCTACCTCTCTACATTCCTTTGTAATCCGGGCCGCCGCCGCCCTCGGGTGTGACCCAGTTTATTATCTGGTAAGGATCTGCAATATCGCACGTCTTGCAGTGAACACAGTTGGAAAAATTAACCTTTAATTCCCGTCGATTCGACTTCTGGTCGAACTCCATCTCATATACGGCGGCCGGGCAAAACTTTTCACACGGATTGCCGTATTCTTCCACACACCTTGTCGCGCACAGCTCAGTATCAAGCACCCTAAGATGCGAAGGCTGATCCTCGTCGTGGGCGACACCGGCATGGAACACGTCGGTGATCTTGTCAAATGTCAGCTCTTTGTCGAACTTCAGCTCGGCATACCGCGTGGGGTCTGTATGCCCGTGGCGGTCGTTGATATGCCGCATCCGCTCGTGCCCGGCGACGTGATGCTCCTTCGGCATAAAGCCCCATGCCAAGCCCTTCGTAAGGTATTGCAGGCCCGTATTGATAAGCGCCGACCAGCGTCCGCTTTGAAACGCCGCGTGGAAATTCCTCACCGGATGCAGCTCGTCGTAGATCCAGCTTAAATTCACCTTCTCTTCGAAGTGCCGAAGCGTCTTGGACGTGAAATCGCCGTGTTCAAAAGCCCCTATGATCGTCTCTGCGGCAAGCATTCCGCCTTTCATCGCGGTATGAATACCTTTTATTCGCTGGCCGTTCAGGAAAGAAGCACAGTCGCCAACCAGCAGCAAGCCGTCCGCATAAAGCCGCGGCATCGTATAATAGCCGCCCGCGTTTATAGTCTTTGCGCCGTACTTTATCATCTTGCCTCCTTTGAGGATCTCAGCGACCTTCGGGTGCGTCTTGAATTTCTGAAACTCGGCGTGCGGGTCTATGGTCGGGTCGAGGTAATCCAGGCCGGTCACGTAGCCGATACTGACCACGTTGTTCTTCATACCATAGATCCAGCCGCCCCCGTATGTGTTGGTGTCAGAAGGAAAGCCAAGCGTATGAACAACCTTGCCCTCGGCGAAATTACCGGTCGGAACTTCCCAAAGCTCCTTGACGCCAAGTGAGAAGACCTGGGCCTCTTTACCCTCATTCAGACCAAGTCTCGCCATCGCCTGTTTCGCCAGCGAGCCCCGCGATCCTTCGCCAAGTACGGTCACCTTCGCAAGCAGATCGACCCCCGGCTCGAAGTTTCCTTTTCGATGTCCTTCCTTGTCGATGCCTTTGTCTCCGGTGCGGATGCCGATCACACGATCGTTCTCGTCATATAAGACCTCAGCCGCCGGAAATTCTGGGAATATATTGATGCCGGCCTCTTCACATTTCTCGGCCAGCCATTCGCACATCTTGGAGAGGCTGATGATGTACTTGCCCTTATTCTTAAGCGGCGGAGGCGTGATCGGGGCAACAAACCCTTTATTCTTAGTAAGGTACCAAGCCTCGTCCTCAGTGACGACCGTATCGACCGGACAGCCCTGTTCGAGAAAATCCGGCATCAGCTCGCGAATGGCGATCGGGTCCATCACCGCTCCGGATAATATGTGCGCCCCCACATACGGCCCTTTCTCCACGATGCCTATCTCAATATCACCAACCTTTTTGCCAAGACGAATTCCCCGCTCAACCAGTTCATCATGGGCGGCGATGCTGCTCTTCAGGTGAAGGGCCGCCGCCAGATTCGCCGGCCCCGCCCCGACAAACACAACATCCATCTCGATCTGTTCTCGTTCGATCATATGTCAATACTGTAAAACGGATAGCGAAAAATAAAAAACGATGATACCAGCCAACTCGTATTGGCGGTTTCATATTTCAAGATCTGATCATGCTTCCGCCTCGGCCGCTTGCTCAAACTGTTTCCTGAGACTTTCCGCGTAAGGGGCCCGTGCAACACCTTTTTCCGTAATTATTGCGGTCACCAGCTCGTTAGGCGTGACGTCGAATGCATAATTCGAGACCCCGACGCCTTCAGGAGCCAACTGAGTGTCTCTGACGTGGGTCACCTCGGTGCGGTCGCGCTCTTCGATGGGAATGTCATCGCCCGTCGGGCAGTTTAGATCGACGGTCGAAAGCGGGGCTGCTACGTAAAAAGGTATGCCATGACGATGAGCAAGAACAGCGACCATATATGTTCCGATCTTGTTGGCGACATCGCCGTTCGCGGCGATGCGGTCGCTGCCGACCACCACGGCCTGTACACCGCCTTTCTTCATTATGTGGCCGCTCATGTTATCGGTGATAAGCGTGACGGGAATGTCGTCTTCCATCAATTCCCACGCGGTAAGCCGGGCCCCTTGTAGATAAGGCCGCGTTTCGTCGGCGATCACGGAAATATTTTTACCCTGATCGACCGCCCCGCGTACTACGCCTAGGGCCGTGCCCCATACACCGCCCGTCGCGAGAGCTCCGGCATTGCAATGCGTCAAGACGGTCGAATCATTCTCGATCAATTCACCGCCAAATTTTGCGATCAGCCGTTGTGCCTCGATGTCCTCGTCGTGGATCGCCTTTGAATCGTCCAAAAGCAACTGTTTGATCTCGCTTACCGACTTCCCTTCTGACCGGCGGCGTTCGAAAGTCCGTTTCATCCGATCGATCGCCCAGAATAGATTCACCGCCGTCGGCCGCGTTTTCGCAAGCACATCCGAAGCATAATCGATTTCTTCGGCCAGATCGTCGATATTTGTGCCGACAAAAGTCTTCGCCGCAAGGGCGATGCCGTAGGCAGCTGAGACACCGATCGCCGGTGCACCGCGTACGACCATATCCCTGATACCCGCGGCTACATCATCATAAGTTCGAAGGGTAAGCCATTTTTCCTCGGCCGGCAGCAGCCGCTGATCCAGCATCAGCACGCCTTCATCGGCCCATTTGACGGGAATAATGTTGAGTTTCATATTGCTCCAATGAATTAACTTTACGAAAACTGGTGCGTTTGCTCAAGAAAACCGAAACAATTGCACCTCGACCTGACGTTAATGAAATGAAAATGAACATAGAGCACACCCTTGATCAGCTTCACTCCTCTGTTACAAACCGCTGGTATTTGCAGATTTTCACGGTCTTCACCCGATGCCTTTTAGCGATAGGCTTTATTCCGCCAAGCATCCCGAAGATCCTTCACCGGCCTTTCACCATACTTCCAGACACACATCCGGTCGGCGCATATTTCAACGCACTTTACAACACCGGCTATTACTACGATTTTATCGGCTGGGCGCAGCTTTCGGCGGCACTGCTTTTGTTGATCCCGCGAACATCGCATCTCGGAGCACTGATGTTCTTTCCGATCATCATCAACATAGCTGTCCTCACGTCGTCGGTCGGGTTTAAGGGAACGTGGCTGATAACTATCCTGATGTCGCTTGGCGCATTGTATCTCGTTGCATGGGAATACGACCGTCTGAAACCGATCCTGTTTCGTGACAGGATCGCAAGGCCGCAGCCTCAGAACTGGATTTATCTTGCGATCTCGCTCTTTTTTGCTGCCGGGGGTTTCTTTGGCTCGTTATTTTTCGGGTGGTTCCTGCTCGGCGGCGACCCGTGGCTCTGGCGGCGAAATCTCATCCTCGGAGGACTCGGTCTCGCGTTTGGGGCCGCCGTCGCATTACATTACCGTTTTATGCCGATCGGACGACTTCGCGAAGGCCAAGACTGAAAGTGATATATTTCTCAAATGCACAAATTCTTCGAAGGGCGGCTGATCGTGAAAGTGGGCGACCTTACAGACGAGGACGCCGATGCGATCGTCAACGCTGCAAATTCCACTTTGCTTGGCGGCGGCGGAGTGGATGGCGCTATTCATCAGCGCGGCGGCCCGGCCATCCTTGCTGAATGCCGTTTGCTTCGCGAGACGCGGTACCCCGACGGCCTTCCCACCGGTGAGGCCGTGATCACCACCGCAGGCCGGCTTCCCTCGAAATTCGTCATCCACACCGTTGGGCCGATCTTCGGAATGAACGGCGGCCGTGATGCCGAACTGTTGGCGGCCTGTTATCTAAACTCTCTTGAAATCGCTGCCGCCAATTCGCTTAGTTCGATCGCCTTCCCTTCGATATCGACCGGAGCGTTCGGTTATCCAAAACCGGAAGCTGCCGGTGTCGTCTGGCGGACCCTTTCGTCGCTTATCGAGCTCTATCCCGCTATACATTCCCGGCTGGTCTTTCACACCGCTTCGGATGCCGACATTTTCATCGAGCACTCGAATTAGAAATACCGGGGTCCCGACTCAATTCTCGGCTGGCCGTATTCGCCCCGGCATACGCCCGTTTGCCTGAATTCCTGGGTTGTTTTATATTCAATTGTTACTTCAGAGACTAACCAAGAAAAGTTATTCACAAGCAAAGCAATACAATTGACCACGTGGTCTTCGAAAGATGGACCTGACTTTTCACACCTTTCAGCCGCCCGCGATCAAGCTTCCGGGCCCGCTCGCCGACCTGGAAAAGATCGCGATGAATTTCTACTGGTCGTGGCAGCCGGACGGCATCGACCTTTTTCGTTCCCTTGACCCTGAGCTGTGGGACCGCGTTGAGCAGAGCCCGCTGCGGCTTCTTTCGGAAGTCAGCTCGCTTCGTCTGTGGCAGAAGGCCATCGATGGAGAATACCTTGATCGTCTTCGCAAATTTGTGAAGAAGCAGACAGAATATCTTTCCACAACATCGGGTTTAAACGCCGCCGTTGAAACCAACAAGATCGCTTATTTCTGTGCCGAGTTTGGCATTCACAATTCGCTCCCCATTTATTCCGGCGGGTTGGGCATACTCGCGGGCGACCATTTGAAGTCTGCGAGCGACATGAACGTCCCGCTTGTTGCTATCGGACTTCTTTACCGCTACGGATATTTTCGCCAGCGGATCGCACACGACGGCTGGCAGGAAGAAGAGTACACAAATATTCTTGCCGCGGGCCTCGCGATCGAGCCGGTCGTTGACGGCTGCGGCGAACGCGTGACGACAATGGTCCACATTCGCGGCCGCGAGGTGCACGCCCAGGCTTGGCTTGTAAACGTGGGCCGGATACGACTTTATCTGTTGGACACCAATATCGCCGCTAACTCAGATATTGACCGGATGATAACCGGCCACCTATACGGAGGCGATACCGAAACGAGGATCGTCCAGGAGAAGGTGCTCGGCATCGGCGGTGTTCGCCTGTTGAAGAAACTCTGCATATCACCTTCGACCTATCATCTGAACGAGGGGCATTCAGCATTTCTTACGCTGGAACTTGTACATGACCACATCGCGGCCCATCCCGATGACTCGTTCGAAGATGCCCGAAATGTCGTGAGATCCAAGTGTGTGTTTACAACACATACCCCGGTTTCCGCGGGCAACGACGCATTCTCGACCGACCAGTTAAGCGGCTGCTTCGACACCAAATTCATTGCAGGATTAAAGTTGACGGAAGAAGAGTTCTTCGGACTAGGCCGGGTCGATCCGGCAGATACGGCAGAACCGTTCGGGATGACGCCTCTCGCGCTGAGAATGTGCCGCTCTGCAAATGGGGTGAGCCAAAAGCACGGCGAGGTTTCACGCAGCCTTTGGCTGGACGTTTTCCCCGGCATCGCGGACGCTTCCGAAGTTCCGATAACCCACGTTACTAATGGAGTACACCCCACCACGTGGATCGCCGCTCCGTATCAAGCATTGTTTTCCAGCAGATTCGACGGGGACTGGCGGGCAATATGCAGCGATCCCGAAGCATGGGCAAAGGCTGTTGCCCAACTCTCTGATGAGGATATTTGGCAGACGCATCTGAATCTAAAGAATCTCTTTATCGCATTCATTCGAGAAAAGACCAGATCGAAGGAAACCGGCTCGAAGGATACCATCCACGAACATCGCGATACACGCGGCCTTTTTTCTCCAAATGTCCTGACCGTCGGGTTTGCCCGTCGCGTCGCGGCTTACAAGCGATGGAACCTCCTTGTCAGCGACCTCGAACGCCTGCTTCGGATGGTTGATGACCCGTCCCGGCCGGTACAGTTCGTCTTTGCCGGAAAGGCACATCCGCAGGACCGCACCGCAAAGCAGATCCTGCGCGAACTCGTCAGTATCAACCACGAGTCCAACTGGCAAAGGCGCGCGGTTTTCCTCGAAGACTATGACCAGGAGGTGGCGCGCTATCTAGTCCAGGGTGTGGACGTTTGGATGAATGTTCCCCGCCGCCCGTTCGAAGCCAGCGGTACCAGCGGAATGAAGGCTGCCATGAACGGCGTTCTGAACTTTTCGGTATTGGACGGCTGGTGGATCGAGGGCTATAACGGAGTGAATGGGTTTACCATCGGCGGCGTGGAAGACGAGATGGACGACAATGCCACCGATAAGAAAGATGCCGAATCCCTCTATAGCACCCTAGAAACAGTGCTCATCCCAGAGTTCTATGAACTCGACGATCGGAGTCTGCCGGCTAAGTGGATAGCTCGGATGCGCGATTCGATCTCGACCCTCACACCGATGTTTTCCAGTGATAGAATGGTGAGCGACTATTTGCGCACCATTTACTAGCAGACCGGAGGACTTGATCAGAACAATGTTGCACCAGGAATTCAACGTCGGAGTCATAAGGCCTATCGAAATCTACAAAGAGGCGTGGGAGATGATCAAAGACCAGTTCGCCCTCGTGCTCGCAGTAACGTTCGTCGGGGTGCTGTTGGGCGGCGCCGTACCAATCGTGCTTATCGGGCCGATGATGTGCGGCATCTATCTGGTCCTTCTGCAAAAATACGAGGGTGTGCCGGTCGATTTTTCCCAGCTTTTCAAGGGTTTCGACTACTTTTTGCCAAGCCTCGTCCTTTCCGTGATCATCATGGTACCGGTCTTTATTTTGATCTTCATGATGTACATTCCGATGATCGTAATGGCGATGGCTGGACCACGAATGAACGAGGCTGAGCTGGTCGCAACGATAGTCGGAATTCTGGCGGTGGAGCTGGTCTTCGCTGTGATAATGGTCTGCCTTCACACGCTGATGCTGTTCTCATTTCCGTTAATCGTGGATAAGAGGATGTCGGCGGTAAATTCGATCAAAACGAGTGCGCGAGCCGTCTGGGCCAACCTCAGCGGTGTTGTCGGCCTCTTCGGTGTTGGGATCCTGGTCGCTATTGTCGGCTATTTGATGCTTTGCATCGGGATATACCTGGTCCTTCCGCTGATCCTTGCGGCGAATGTGGTCGCTTATCGAAAGATATTTCCGGGATCGATACTTCCCGCTGCCTAAATGTGCTTATGCCTGCAAAAATAAATGCGATCGAATCGCTTCAGAGTCTGAATGAGATATTCTCGGCCTCACGAACCGGGCCTGTGCTTTTGTTCAAACACAGTGCCGCCTGCGGCATCAGTTCCCACATTTTCGAGATGCTTTCTTCAATAAATGCGGTGATCAACCTCGTTGTTGTCCAAAACCATCGAGATGTTTCAAATGAGATCGAATCCCTTACCGGGTACCGTCATCATTCCCCTCAGGCGTTTGTGATCCGCGATCAAAAGGTGGTATATCACGCCACTCATTACGCGATCGATCCAGCCGAGATCGAATCGCATCTTGGTTCATGAAGGATGGTAGAACCTGCACGCATAGTCGAAGAAAGCGACAGCGAGATCACGATCGAGTGGTCAGATGGAAAAGCTTTTCGATACTCGGCGGCACAACTGCGGCGGGCTTGCCCATGCGCGGGCTGCGTGGACGAATGGACCGGTGAGAAACGGCTTGACGAGAGATCGATCCCAGATGCCCTTGCGTTCGGCCACATCTCGGTCGTGGGAAGATATGCACTGAATTTTCATTTCACAGACGGCCACGACGCCGGTATCTTTAGTTTCGCCTTTTTGCGAGATCTTTACTTATTGAATCTGAATAAAGAATAAACAGGACAGGGATTTACGCTGTAGTTGTGGCAGCTCCTTAATGAGCTTCCCTCTCACTTGAAAAAAGGGGTCGAGTTGATCTAGTTCACGCTAGATGGAAAAAGTCGGCACGGGCGCTCAGGCACCATAAGATCCGCTGGAGTATGAAATTTCGGCCTTGACAGCTGTACCGCTTCAATATCAGAGTGAAAATCGCTAGACTCTAAACGATGCAGGAACGCGACATCTTTAACGAAAAGCAGGAAACCAAAACTGCCAATTATTCGTGCCCATTCTGCCGCGAACGGAACGAATATGAGGTACGCTGGCTCACGCGGCGAAAAAAGGCGCAGCCCTCGCGGCGCCTGAGCGATGACGAACGCGCAAGGTTTGCCAAATCGCGTGATTACATGGTTCGCATTGACGATCAGTTGATGTGTAAGAACCTCCGGTGCCGCAAACGGTTCGAGATCCCTTCCTCACAATCCGTAGTTTTTATTTGAATTGCCCCGGAGCGACCGCTTACTTTTTCTCGTGTTAAAGAAATCCGTCGTTGCGACCGATCTGTGGTACTCTTGAGATATACCAACGGATCAAGGAGGGCCATGTAATGCGCGGAAAAGAACTCGAGTTTTACGAAAAAGAGACTCCTCCCGATCAAGAGATAAAAGCATTCATCGAAGATGAGATAGCCCACGTCCCGAAGGCTCCCGGAGAACTTGCCGAACGCCTGCTCGAGAATAATGCTGCTTCTCCCGCTGATTCGGGAGGCGACATCGACGCAGATTGGGAGGAGGTGAACTCGAGCGGCTCCGAGGCCGTATTTGGCCATAATCCGACACCGGACCAATCGGATGTCGAGGAAAATGCCCATGCGATGGGAATAGATTTTCAGGACAACGAACCGCTTGATATTCTCGAGAAATTGGAACGGCGAGATCGTCATCGCTTTGAGCTCGACGAAAACTCAAAGGCATCAGAAGACTTCATCTAAGTCAGCGTCGGGCTGGATCACAGCAAAACGATCTACGGCGATAGAGTGGTAGTGTATAGCGGATTCTGAGTCCATGAAAACTAAAAAAGACCGCTGAAAGGACGGTCTTTTTCATTTGCCTGCTGCTTGGAAACGCATCAATAGATGCTGAACGAATAGTCGATCGTCACCGTTCTTGAGACCGGTATCCCGTTCTGTCTGGCCGGCTCGAACCTTATCTGTCTAGCCGCGGCAATCGCCTGCTCTGTCAAGCCGTGCGGAAGACGTGTCACGGGTACGATCGAACCGACCTGGCCCGATGCAAGCAATGTCACTTTGAGCCTTACACTACCCTGCACGCCGTTCTGCCGGCCCGCATCATTGTATTTTGCCTGCGGCTTTGAGAGGATCTTTACAGGCGTGGTCGCACCTGCAGAAGGCGGCGGCGGGCCGCTTCCGCGGGACCCTGAACCAGAGCCATCGCCGTATCCGTCTCCGTCTCCGCTACCAGCCCCTGAACCCGAGCCCGAGCCCATTCCTGTTCCGCGTCCGCTGCCGGCTCCGGTACCGATGCCGGTGCCCATTCCGCCGCCGGAACCAGGACCGCTCGAGAGATCACCAAAACGCGAGTTTGGATCTCCCCACTGCCCATACTTCTTCTCGGTCTTCATAGTTCCCTCAGTCGAGGGCGGAGGCGTCTTAAGTTCAAAATTGTCGCTTTGATAAACCTTTGGGTCTGGCGGCCTCAGCGGTTTCGGCGTTTGGTCAGGAAGGTCACCCTGATTTACAGGCTTTGGGTCTTCCTTGCCGCCGCCGCCACCGCCGCCGGCGTTATCCTTATCTTTCTTTTCCTCCTTTTCCTCGATGGGCATCGGCACGTCGTCTAGCAGCAAAGCTAAAGATCGTTCGTCACCGATCGCCCCGATACCGAGGTCCTTTTGGAACATCGATACGACCGTTGCTCCGACCGTAAGCGTAAGCATCAAGAACGTAGAGCCCAGAAGCAAGAGATTTCGACGGCCCGTTCCCTTTTCCTGGATCACGGTCACGTAGTAGCCGCCATCTTCATCCCGCGTATAGTTTTTCGGTTCGTATCGGTTAGATTCTTCAGCCATACTCGCGATCGATATTTCACTGCCGGCGGCCGTCCAGGAAGGAACGGTCGGAGGAGCTTCTATACTAGACGCAGTATCTACGTCCTCGATGAGATCCGCATTAGCGACCTCGATCGTATCGTTATCGACCTCGGATGCGAATGAGTTCTCGTAGGACGACGATGTACCGGCCGGAACATCAAGAAGTTCGTCTTCTTTTACAAAAGAGATCGTTTTAGCCGCCGGCGGTCCGACGGACGCCTCAGGTATTTCAATTATGTCGTCTGCGGCCTTGCTTCCCCTCTCGATCGGGTTCATTTCGAAAGCCTGCAGCGGCGCGGCGCAATTAGGACAATACCCAAACTTCTCAGAGAAGTTTTCGTCACATGAACTACAGTACTTGACAATTTTTCCCATCGCTACGGCCTCACTTTTTCTCTGTCCGGTGCCCACCGGCATCAGGAACAAACATTAATTATAACCCGTTTTTCGCGGATAACTCCAAAATTATACAAATTTTTCCGCTCGTTGCGGCCGCCTTGTTCACTTCAGATAGATGCTATGCTGAAAGCGGGCGATGCCCAACCAAATCCAACTTTTTTGTCATAAGCTCCTTGATCAGCCGGCCTTTGCTACAATAGTCTGTCGCGAGAATACTCGCTCCATACGGTCCCCGACGGGGCGGTATATTAGCGAGACCACTTGAGGGCAGATCTCGAAGTGATGATATTCGCGGCATTAATGCTTCCCCGAAAGTGCTGTTTTTCCCGACTCGTCATCCCAATCGATCAAGTGCAGATCAGTGCATTCCATACCGCTGCCAACACTTTGATGGAGTTTTGCAACTAAACCAGATAAACTTTTCATTTACGAATCGAATCCAACAATGATCCGTCTGAGAATTACGCTGATTTCGACACTTTTGTTCGCTCTTACAGCCCTGATGCCGTATTTTGCCGCGGCTCAGGGGACTTCGGCCTCCCCACGGCAGGAAAAATTGCTTAACGGCATGAAGCTGCTGCTTTGGAATAGACCGGGCGAATCTAATGTATCTGTTCGCCTCCGGATACACAGTGGCTCTGCCTTTGATCCGCAAGAGAAGGAAGGAGTTATGCAGCTCCTGGCCGACAGTTTTTTCCCTACCGAAGAGTCCAGGAATTTTTTTGCTGAGGAACTTGGCGGAAGTCTAGATATTGAAACAAATTACGACTACATCCAGATCAATGCCGTGGGAAAAAGCAGTGAGCTTTTGGAAGTGCTGGAAACGGTCGCACAGGCCGTCACAAACCCAAGCGTTGACCGTGAAACTGTCGCGGCTCTGAAGAAGTCCCTTGCCGATCGGCTACGCAAATTGGAAACCGAATCTGCTTACATTGCAGATCGAGCGGTGGCACAGCGCCTTTTCGGTACGTTTCCGTATGGCAGGCCGTCTTTGGGTACCCTCGCCTCGATCGAGAGGATCGATTTTGCAGACCTTGTATTTGCGAAGGGGAGGCTGCTGACAGCCGATAATGCCACGTTGTCCGTCTCCGGAAATATTGATGCTGTGAATACCTTTCGGGCTGTTCGGCGCTTCTTTGGGCCGTGGCAGAGATCCGACCGTAAGATCCCTGCTACATTCCGGCAGCCTGACGATCCATCACCTGAGGTCGCTGTAGTGGATTCTTCGGTGCCTGGCGTAAATGAATTCAGGGTTGCGACTAGGGGATTCGCCCGTAGCGACGCCGACCATTTTGCAGCCGTAATGCTGGGCCGTGTGCTGAACGAACGCCTGCAGGCACGCGGAGGCGGCCGAGCATATGCGCGATCCGATTCGCACGTTCTGCCAGGTGCATTCGTTTTCGGAATCTCTACAAACGACTCGTCTTCGCCGGGTCACTTCGATGGAGATGCTGCATCTGACAGCCGCCTTGCCCGTTTCTTGGGCGGCCCGGTCACCGAGTCAGAATTTGCACGAGCTCGTTTGCTCACTCTTGACTCCCTCAAAGCAAATGAGATGGATCTTTGGCTTGATCTGGACACATTCCGCCTTTCTTCGGCGAAGGCCGAACTCGATAGGGCGCAGGCGGTTAAACTCTCAGATGTTCAAAGGGTGCTTGAGAAGATCTCGAAACAACCCGCCGCCTTCGTCCAGCTTATTTATCGGCGTGGGTCCGTGACCGAGGGCAAAGATGCCGACCAATATTAAGGTGAACGAGAATACCTCGGAGCAGATCACCCACGCACAGGCCGTTCGTGAAATGTTCTCGAACATTGCGGGTAAATACGATCTGCTGAACCACCTTCTCTCCGCAAACATTGATAAGCGTTGGCGGCAGCAGGTGCGTTCTGAACTTGAGTTTATCCTTAATAACGAAGAAGCTGCTGTGCTCGATGTCGCCTGCGGGACGGGCGACCTTTCGCTGGAATTGGCCCGCGATGCTAAGGCGAGAATACTGGGATCAGACTTCTGCCGGCCGATGCTGAAGATCGCTTCGGAAAAGGTAGAAAAAAGCGGTCTAGCCGTTCCCCTTATAGAAACAGATGCATTGCACCTTGCTTTCTCTGCGGATTCGTTTGACGCGGTTACAATAGCTTTCGGGCTGCGGAATCTGTCTAACGTTGCCGATGGCCTCGCGGAACTGCACCGGGTGCTGAAACCCGGCGGGATAATCGCCATTCTTGAATTTTCATCTCCAGTGGTACCGGGCTTCAAGTCGTTGTTCGATCTTTATTTCACCTATATTCTGCCGAGGATCGGTGGACTAATCAGCGGTTCTCGGCTGGCTTATGAATATCTGCCTGATTCTGTAAGGAAATTCCCTGACCAGAAAGGCCTTGCCGAGATCATGAAAGATTCAGGCTTTTCGAATGTCCGCTACCGTAACCTCACTGGCGGTATCGCGGCTATTCATACTGGACAAAAGTAAGCCGGTGCCGAGCGGACTCTGAATGACAGCGGGCGAACGTCATTGCGATCCCCGTGCCCGTCCAAACCGAGCTTTTCCAGAGCGGTGCGGCTGTGGATGGTTGTTATCTACCGGTCGAAATTATAGAATTTTTCTGCCCTTTATCTGCACCGAATGAAGTACAAACTTCTTAATCTGGCACGGCAGCTGGGACTGATGCTTTTGGTTATCTGGACCGTGGTGTCGCTGGTAACGCTCTTGATCGAACTTGTCCCGGGTTCTCCCGCCGCTACGATCCTGGGCGAAACAGCCACAGCCGAGCAGATCGCGAACTTCAACCAAAAGCACGGCCTCGACCGTCCGGCGTTCTTTTTTTCCTTCGACAATGAAAAGGGATTCACCTGGAACGGTTCGAACAACCGCTACCTAGAGTATTGGTCAGGTCTGCTCCGAGGCGATCTGGGCACGTCGTTCCGGACAGACCGGCCCGTCCTCGATATGATCCTCGATCGTTATCCGGCCACGATCAAGCTCGCCCTTGCGGCAATGCTCGTAGCGGTCGGCATCGCGATACCACTAGGGGTTCTCGCCGGGACCAACAAGAATGGCTTCATTGACAATGCCGCATCTTTTGTCGCACTGTTGGGCATTTCGCTCCCCACGTTCGTTATCGGGCCCTTTCTGGTTTACATTTTCGCTGTGAGGCTAGGCTGGTTCTCTCCGACCGGCAGCCTTTATCCCGAGGATATCGTGTTGCCCGCATTTACGCTGGGTGCGGCATTATCGGCTATCCTTACGCGTCTGGTTCGTTCCAGCGTGATCGAAGAACTAGGTGAGGACTATGTCCGGACGGCACGCGCAAAAGGTCTCAGTGAAAGACGGGTGGTCTACAAGCATGTACTCAAGAATGGTCTCATTCCGGTGGTCACGGTGCTTGGCCTGCAGCTTGGCGTTCTGCTTGCCGGCGCGATCATAACTGAAAAGATCTTTAGTTGGCAGGGCCTCGGGCTTTTACTGCTCGACGATGGCATAGCAAAACGCGACTATCGGCTAGTACAGGGTTGTGTTTTGGTGATAAGCGTGACCTACATCTTTGCGAACACGCTGACTGACATGGTTTACCGCTGGCTTGACCCGCGGATCAGACTTTCCTGATGAACCGGCTCACCTACATCGGAGTAGCTATCGCAGCGCTGGTAATCTTCGTCGCGATATTTGCGCCGTTTCTTGCGACCCACGATGTCAATACGCAAAACCTAGCGCTCAGATTTGCCCCGCCGTCTAATGAGCATTGGTTCGGAACCGATGGCCTCGGCCGCGATATCTATTCGCGGGTGCTTTTTGGTGCACGAATATCGCTTCAGGTCGGAATCTCGGTCGTGGTCGTTTCGGGGCTGATCGGCATCATCATCGGCGCGATCGCAGGCTTTTACGGCGGTTGGGTGGATAAGATTCTGTCCGGATATGTTTTCAACGTCTTCCTTGCCTTTCCCGGCCTGCTGCTGGCAATTGCGCTTGTCGCCTTCCTCGGCGCAGGGCTCGGCAAGCTTATTCTGGCACTTTGCATCATCGGCTGGGTCGGTTACGCACGCGTGATGCGTGGGCAGGTATTGAAGGTCAGGGAGTATGATTTCGTAATGGCGGCAAGGGCACTCGGAGCCGGCAATATGCGCATACTTTTCTCTCACATAATGCCGAATGCGATCCAGCCATTGATCGTCCAGGCATCGCTCGGGATGGCCGGAGCGGTCCTTTCTGAGGCCTCTCTCTCCTTCCTTGGGCTTGGAATTCCACCGCCGGCCCCTAGCTGGGGTACGATGATCGAAGAGGCCAGGCAGTATTTCAGCATCACACCTCACGTGCTGGCATTTCCAGGGATCGCTATCGCTCTTACCGTGCTTGCATTTAATTTCATTGGCGACGGACTTCGGGAATACCTCGACCCAAAACAGAGGACACGATAGAAATGTCGATATTGCCGGTTAGGATATTTCCTTTGGGCGACTCGGCCGCAACCTTTGAATTCGGCCGGGAAATGTCTGAGGATCTGAACGCCGCCGCCATCCGACTGGCCGATGTGATCCTAAGGGATCCTTTCCCTGGCCTGATAGAGGCAGTCCCGGCAATAGCATCAACGACTGTTTTCTACGATCCGGGCGTCGTAAAGTCCTCAGTGAAAGGTGAGAGATCGGCATTTTCGATCGTAAAGAGCCTGGTGCTCGGCAAGACGAAAAGCCTAGATGATCCGGCCTATACCGAAACTTTCAGGACGGTAGAAATACCTGTAAGTTTCACCGAGGACTGTGCACTCGACCTTGAAGAGATATCTAGGTTTAGCGGCTTATCTGCCGCCGAGGTAATCGATACATTCATTTCCGCCACGTATCGAGTATTCATGCTGGGCTTTCTTCCGGGCTTTGCCTATATGGGAATGGTGGACCAGATCATATCAGCTCCTCGAAAAGCGGTGCCGAGATCGAAAGTTCCGGCCGGAAGCGTGGGAATTGCCGGGCGCCAGACGGGTATTTACCCGTGCGAATGTCCCGGCGGTTGGCAGATCATTGGTCAGACGAAGACGGACATGCTTGCAGGACATTCCGGTTCACCATGTATTGTGCAACCGGGTGACAGGGTTCGCTTCGTTCGCGCTTGAAGCATCCGTCTGCGTCCAAACTTCCCCTGCCGCACATACAAAATGGCTTTGATCTTGAGGAAGGAAGGCATCTTTACGACAACGCAGGGCCTCGGCCTGTTTGGGATGCAGCGTTTCGGCGTCAACCCAAGGGGAGCAATGGATGCTTTTGCGGCCCGTACTGCCAATCTGCTTGTGGGAAACCCCGAAACCGATTACGTGATTGAGGCCCACTTCCCTGCCCCTGAGATCGAATTCACCGAAGATCTCGGATTCGCAATAACGGGAGCCGATCTTGCCGCTACCCTCGACGATATGCCGCTTGCGAACTGGTCCTTGAACGTCGCTGCCGCTGGCCAGCTTTTGCGATTCAGAAGTATCGTAAAGGGTGCTCGAGCATATGTTGCGATCGAAGGCGGCCTGGAGCCTACTTTTCAAGAAGCCCGCACCTATTCTACCCGGCGCCTTTCAAGGGGCGTTCTGCTCCGGCGTTTAAGGTCCGAAAAAGGCATACGGCCACGATCCCGGCTTTTCCTCTCGAAAGATATCCTTCCCCCTTATTGCCGCTCGCCGCGAGTCAGGGTGATCGAGGGCGCCGAATTTGGCAGCCTGGAAGATAAAAGCATTGAGTTGTTCAAAGTATCGGGATTCACCGTAACGAAAGAATCTGATCGGATGGGCTTCCGTCTCAGCGGCCCTCCGCTGAAGGCCGTATCCGATTATGAGATGTTATCCGCCGCCGTTACTTTCGGCACCGTACAATTGCTTCCTGACGGCCAGGTCATCGTTTTAATGGCCGATCATCAGACCTCTGGCGGCTATCCGCGGATCGCAAATGTGATCACGGCCGACCTCCCACTGCTGGCCCAGCTTTTACCGGGTGACACCGTCTCTTTCGAACCGGTGAGCATCAAAATCGCTGAGGCTGAGCTGCAAAGGGTCGAGGCAGTTCTGGCGAGGCTTCGCGTTGCACTCGCGGCCCGTATGTGACTCCTCGGCGGCTGTGATAAGCTTGCTAGCGCTGTTATGACCTCGATCGATCTGAACTGTGACATGGGCGAAGCGTTTGGGCCCTGGCGAATGGGAAACGATGCCGAACTGCTGCGGCTTGTTTCCTCTGCGAACATCGCGTGCGGGTTCCATGCCGGCGACCCGACAACGATGCGTAAGACGGCCGAGCTTGCTATCGAGAACGGGGTGGCGATCGGTGCACACCCGGGCTATCCGGACCTGCTGGGGTTTGGGCGTCGAAAGATCTCGATGTCTGCTCTGGAAGTTTATGACATCATTCTTTATCAGGTTTCGGCCCTCAAGGGCATTTGCGAATCACTCGGCACCAGTCTTAACCATGTGAAACCTCACGGAGCTCTCTATAATGAGGCCGCGGGCAACCGAGACCTTGCCGAGGCGATCGCCCGTGCGGTCCGCTCTATCGATGCTGATCTGGTGCTCTACGGCCTTTCAGGCAGCGAACTTATTACTGCGGCTGAAGCCGCCGGCCTCATGCCTGCATCAGAAGTATTTGCCGATAGGACCTATCAGGCAGACGGCTCCTTGACGGCAAGAACAAGGCCTGACGCCCTTATGGGTGATCCCATGGCCGCAGCGGAACAAGCTTGCGGTTTTGTTGAGAATTCTGAGGTTTTCTCCACAGATGGTAAGAGCGTAAAGGTTGTGGCGGACACGATATGCATTCACGGCGATGGGCCTCATGCTGTCGAGTTTGCGGTTGCCATCCGCACAGAACTTGAAAAGCGAAATATCCGGATCGCGGCGATAAGTGCTCGGAATGACGGACGCTGACAAAACCCAAAAGGCGAGATCGTCGCTGGTCCTCGGTGCCGCATTTCTGATGGCAACTTCTGCCGTCGGGCCTGGCTTCTTGACCCAAACCACCGTCTTTACAAAACAGCTCCTCGCAAGCTTTGGCTTCGTCATTCTTCTTTCAGTGATCCTCGACATCTTTGCGCAGTTGAATATTTGGCGCGTCATCACGGTCAGCGGCAAGCGCGGCCAGGACCTGGCCAACGAAACGGTCCCCGGCAGTGGCTATTTGCTTGCCGCTCTGGTAGCTTCGGGCGGACTGGTATTCAATATCGGAAATATCGCGGGAAGCGGGTTGGGAATGAACGTACTTTTCGGCTTACCTCCTGAGGCCGGAGCCGCTGTCAGCGCTCTGATCGCCATCGCTATCTTTCTCGTGAAAGAGGCAGGGCGGGCGATGGACCTATTTGTGAAGGTCCTCGGCCTGGTGATGATCGTTCTGATATTTTACGTGGTGTTCGTTTCTCAACCTCCGGTACTCGACGCGGCCTATCGAACCTTGGTGCCCGAGCGGGTTGATGCCCACGCCGTCGTAACGCTAGTCGGCGGCACCGTCGGCGGCTACATTACTTTTGCCGGAGCCCACAGGCTGATCGATGCCGGCATCACGGGGGCCGCCGCAATACCCCAGGTCAACCGAAGTGCCGTTACCGGAATACTTCTTACCGCGGTCATACGCTTCCTGCTTTTTCTTGCTGCATTCGGCGTCGTGGCCCTGGGACTTGCCATAGATGATGCAAATCCGCCCGCCTCGGTGTTTCGAAACGCGGCCGGAGACGCAGGCTATCGCATTTTTGGTATCGTTATGTGGTCGGCCGCGATCACCTCGGTCGTCGGGGCGGCCTTCACCTCCGTCTCGTTCATTAAAACATTCAGCCGACGGTTGGAAGCCCGCAGCGATCTGGTCATTGTCGGCTTCATTCTGCTCTCGACCATCATTTTTCTCGCTGTCGGCCGGCCCGTTACGGTTCTGGTCTGGGCCGGTACAATCAATGGTTTCATACTTCCGCTGGGTCTCGGCCTCGTTCTGCTCGCCTCACGCAAGGCAAGCCTGATGAAGGATTACCGGCACCCGCTCTGGTTTCAGATATCCGGCTGGTTGGTTGTCGCGGTCATGCTGGGCTTTATGATCCAGACGGTTTTCGGCCTTTTCTGATATTTTGGTAAGCTAAACGCCAGCGAAGAGCATCCTAAACCAAAACTGCTTTATCCAGAGGTTATATGGCTAAGATCGCGGGCGTTGCCCTTTTTTTGATCGCGTCTGCCGCGTTCGGCTATTCCCAATCAGGCCGGCGGGCCGAACCCGCTCCCTCACCGTTGCCGGTTTCCGTTAACGATCCATCGGAATATTCGGAATCCAGGCCCGCCCGACGCCGTCCGCTGGCACCGGCTGTTATTAGGCAGCAGGCGACCCAAACTGCAGCCGCTCGTTCGTCCCAAGCAGCGAACCCCGTAACGATGTCGGACGAAGGCGATGTTCTTCGAGTGGAGACTGACCTTATCACTGTCCCGGTTTCCGTCTTTGACCGCAATGGGCTCTATGTGCCCAACATTCGGCGGTCTGAATTCCGCATCTTTGAGGACGGCGTCGAGCAAGAGATCGCATATTTCGGTACCGAGGACAAGCCTTTCACCGTGGTGCTGATGCTCGACACAAGTCTTTCCACTGCCTACCGTATCGAAGAGATCAGACAGGCGGCAATGGCGTTCGTTGACCAGCTCAGGTCGCAGGATTCGGTTATGGTGATCGAGTTCAATGGCAGCATCAAGGTCCGTACAGAGCTGACCAACGACCGCTCCCGCATCTTTAAGGCTATCCAGAAGGCGAATTTTGGCAGCGGCACTTCGCTTTACGATGCCGTGAATCAGGCACTTCGCCGCCGGCTCAGCTCTGTCTCCGGCAGGAAGGCAGTTGTCCTTTTTACGGACGGCGTGGACACGACCTCGAGGCGGGCAAGCTACGACTCTACATTGAGCCTGGCTGAAGAGGCCGACGCAATGATCTTTCCCATCTATTACAATACGTTTACGTGGAACCGCCCGCGCCTCGGGTTTCCCGAGATTTTGTCGCCTGTCGGCACTCGGCCGGAGGATTACGCGCTTGGCCGGAAATATCTCGAAGAGCTGTCTGAGTACACGGGCGGCCGTATTTTTCGGCCTGAATCCACGCCCGGCGGCCTGACCGCCGCCTTTGAGGGCATCGCAGAGGAGCTTCGCCGCCAGTACAACATTGGCTACATACCTGCAAAACGCGGAAATCCCGGCGACCGCAAGCTGATCACGGTTCGCGTAAACCGCCCGAACCTTAATATTCGTGCCCGCGATAGTTATATTGTCGGCAGTTCGGCTACCGCACAATAATCCATAGCGTGAAATAGCACTGGGGATCTGGATGATCGGCACGGATCGATCGCTGCGGCAAGGCATGTCAGGCCGTCTTCAGGTAACGTCTCTTGGCTGGTTTACATCGCTCGATGCCTTCTCCGCTTCATTAAGGATTTTTTCTTCCGTCTTTACTATTGGTCATCCCTTGCTGCTCTTTATCCGGCTCGGTCTCCACTACTCTTCTCTCATATCTCGCTTGCCACGCGATCCTGATGCGGCGCGTCTGAGGCGGCAGATCCAGGCCCAGCGCTTCATACCACCACGTTCAGACCCGGACACAAAAAAGAAGGGCGTGATCGCTCACGCCCTTCCTTGTTTATGTTGGCCGGCTGGTTTGGGGGCCTCTTGTTTCTGAGAGGCCCGCTTGCCTGCCGGGTCTGTTTGCCTACTGTGCCTGGACAGCCGAATCAGCCGCCGATCCGAGCGAGACCGTGTCATCTGCACTGCTCTCACCCTGGCTCGACCTCTTGATCATCCACTGGCCTGCTGACGGACGGAAGATAGCAATGTCAAACTTGCCGTCGCCGTCATAGTCTGCCGGTACCGGGATGTCGGTCGCCGTTCCGTGCTGCCTTACCGTGTAGGTCGTTGCCGTCAAGACATACCACGTGCCGTTGCGATAGACACCAAAGTCTGCCGCTCCGTCGCCGTCGTAATCTCCGGGTACAGGTACGTCACCAGTCTGTCCGAACTGCGTGATCCTGAACCCTCTCGTCGATTCAAGCGTGTACCACGTTCCGTTCCTGAACACCGCTGCGTCAGTACGTCCGTCGCCGTCATAGTCGGCTGCGTACGGCCTGTCGGTCGGTATTCCAAACTGGAATACGTAGAACTGATCGCTCGTCGTCTTGATGTACCACGTTCCGTTAGACGGTCGATAGATGATGAAGTCGGCTCTGCCGTCTCCGTCATAATCGCCTACCTGCGGAATGTCGCCCGCTTCGCCCCACTGATGGTATTCGAATCGGTTCGTCGACATCTGGACATACCATCGGCCGTCCGATGCTCTCCATACCGCATAGTCCGTCTTGCCGTCGCCGTCATAGTCAGCCGCTACGAGCTTGTCACCTGATACGCCAAAGTTGCGTACCCTGTGCTGTCCGTCGCTGCTAGCTGCCCATGTCCAGTTCCCGCTCTGGTTCGACCATACTGCCGGGTCTGCCTTGCGGTCGCCGTCGAAGTCAAACTTCGCCGGACGCTCTGCCGGTGGCGGCATTGCCGGGTTGTTGGTGAAGATAACCGCGTTGATACCGGCTACCAGCCCGTTCGGGCCGCTCAATGTAGCAGTCCTGGTCGGCAGGTCAACCGACAATCCGCCAGGTCCGCAGGACGGGCACGTGACGGAAACGAGGTTTCCGGCCGCCTCGGTGATGGTTATTGTCGAACCCTGGTTAAAGGCTCCGCCAAGCAATCCACCGCCATTGACGAATACGCAGTTTCCTTCCTGTGATCCAGCCGGTCCGGCAATTACCGAAACGTTGATCGAGAATGCCGGGAACAGCGGTGCCGGGTTCGGGCCGCCATTGACCGGGCTGACCAATGCAACCGTAAAGTTGTAGGTCTGTCCCTGTGCCGCGCCGTTGCCGATCTTACAGACCTTCAACTGGGTCGGGTTGAACCGGAAGTTCGTGAACTCGACCTCGACCACCGAAGCACGGGCAAATACCGCTGCACGGCCGACGTATGCCGAATTCTGGATCCTCAACTGAGCACAGCCAAGAGTACCAGAATCGCCGCCGAGTAAGTCTGCACTCTGGAATGTCCAGGTACCGTTCATTCCGCGTCCGTTGAACACCGCAAGCGGAGTCTCTGGGATGAACGATCCGCTGAACGGAGCCGCACCCGCGCTTATCGGAGTTCCGGCCTGATCGTCAAACACCGTAAAGGTGGTCGGCGTACAGGTATTCGGGCCGGTACCGTAATCATCTCCGGGACCGCCTCGGTTATCCGAGAGGAGCGAGACGCGGCCAACCGGGTCGAACATCCTCAGCTCGAGGTCACCGGTGAACGTATGGTTCAGACGAACCGCCACGTTGACATCCGAAACGAGGCCAAAGTCATTCACGTTGACCGGAATGTTGGTCACTGTCAGGTCAGGAAGCGGGACACCGCTGGCTGAGTTGAACGTCTCGAGCGTTGCCGGTGCCGGCGTCAGGTCTGGATTCGGTGTGAATCCGGCGATCGGCGTGCTCGTGAACGCAGAACCGAACACCCTGATCCTTGAAACTCGGAGCTGCCCCGGGTTCTGCGGGATCGTGTTGTTGATCGAGATGCCGTGTTCGAACACATATACCGGCGTACCGTTCACAAAGGTCTGGAACGGGGTCCAGCTAGGCGGGTCAGCACCGACGCCCGGTACGAATTCGCAAAGTCCGCCCTGTGCCGGGTCGCCCGCACGAACGTCAAACGTACGCGAGACGATGCCGTAGGTCGCAGCCTGCGGATGTGCCGCGATCGTCGGGCCATAGCCTACTACCGTAAAGGTGAACAGCGTGTTGACCGGGATGCCAGGTCCGGCGATCTTACAGACCTTGAACTTGCTCGGGTTCGAGCGGTTCGAGAAGATCACCAGTGTTTCATCCGCAGTTGATGCC